>Ga0315268_10005247_pt1 | contig 13968 bp, 11 predicted proteins | sample C1_top_MG_FD_204535 | JGI IMG/M metagenome (GOLD analysis project Ga0315268, IMG submission 204535) | Sediment microbial communities from Yellowstone Lake, YNP, Wyoming, USA - C1_top | ecosystem: Environmental > Aquatic > Freshwater > Lake > Sediment | place: USA: Wyoming | collected 2017-08-01 | reverse complement strand
CTCATACAAAAGCAATGATACCGACACAAAAACCTTTCGGCCTTTTTACCTTTTAATTTTAGGTAGGCATGCAGATGTAGCTAATTACTTTGAACAACTGAAATCCAGTTTGTCTTTTATCAAAGATACTTTTGTCATCTTTTCCCCTTATATAGTAAATCCATTAGCCTCATTTGAAGGCGGTTCTATAGATGAAAGTCAAGGTCTTCAAGAAGTAACAAATATCATTTCAACAAACCTTCAGGATAGCAGGGTCAAACAATTTATTATACGAAAAGATTCTGATGTTGGTTTTGCGGCAACTCTAAAATATAATCAATTACCTTATACGATTCCATTTGATACAAAACAACTAAAGGCTGATGTTATTGCAGAGCAATATGAACCTACCGCTGAATTCAAAAAAAGCAGCGAAGCTCATCAAAGTTTTAAAATTGAATGTATAAATTGTTTAAATAACAAGTTCACATTAAAGTTAAACTTAGTACCTACAACCTTGCCTGGAAATGGAATTTATCGTTATGGAATTATAGTTCGCCCATCAAGGGATGCTTATACTGTGTCACATTGGTGGAACGACTGGGATATGGATTTGAGTAAGATAGATAAGTGGAGAAGTAATCCTAAGACCTTTGAGGGGTCAAAGACTTTGAATTTAAAACCATTTATGAATAACCTTTGGCAGGCAAATTTTCTAACACATCAACCTAAAATAGCAAGCATTTACTGTTATTTCAAAAAGTAAGGTAATTCTGGAGGCATTACATGATAAAAAAGTATGTTGTTGTTCACTTTATCGGCATTTTAATAATTAGTGCTGTTTTTTATCTGCTGGCAAATCTTGTAGAAAAAGATTTAGTTCTTAAAAACTCTGTCATACCACCACCTGGAGTCAAACTGCCACAATGGCTTGACAGCTTTAAATTTTGGGCAAATTGTAGTGTTACTGCATCTGTACTGGCAATTTTGCTTTGGTATGTGATTGCTCAGTGGGGTATTAAAGTTAATCATTGGTTAGCATCAGGCAAAAGGGTTATATGGGGTTTAATTTTTATCTTGCCAATTGCTGCCGCTATTTTAGGATTTGTTTTCACAAAACAAGCACAAGAAGGTGGCTGGTACGCGTATTTGTTTTATATTCTGAATGGCTTGCTCTGCTATTATCTTGCAACAGCATGGTTTTCTCCTTTGTCATTCAAATACACTCCATTATGGGCGGATAAACTCAGACGATTGTGGTAACAAAGCCTTTCAAATTTAGACTGAGGGGGGAAAGATGAACTATTATGTGATTGGGATAGGTGGAACTGGGGCCAAATGCGTTGAGGCACTTATACATTTTTCTGCAGCAGGTTTGATGCCAGAAGGGGAACTTTATGTACTGTTTGTGGATCCTGATAAATCTAACGGTAATCTTGAGCGTGCTACGATTACCCTGCAACAATATATTACCTGTAAAGGGTTGAAATTCGGTAAAACTGACTTTCTCAAAACAATGATAGTTGCGGGTAAACCAAATATCTGGTCTCCTTTTGAAAACGAACCCCAACCCTCTTTAGCTAATTTTTTCCATTATAATGCCCTGAAACAAAACAATAAGGCAGCAGCGTACCTATTTGATGTGCTTTACAGTCCCTCCGAGAAAGAAACAACCTTAGAAAAAGGCTTCCGCGGACACCCCTCGATTGGTGCAGCGGTAATGGCAGAAACTGTGAAATTAGGGCAAGGCGAACCATGGCAAACTTTTCGGGACATGATAATGCAAGACATAAAAGGTGGCACCGGGGCAAAAATCTTTTTATTTGGCTCTATTTTTGGAGGCACTGGCGCATCGGGCTTTCCTACAATAGCAAGCTTAATACGCAAAGAGTTGCAAGATTTACAAGCAGGGGAACAACACCAACTTGAAAACTTAAAACTCGGTGGTGCGCTGGTATTGCCTTACTTTTCATTTATTCCTGAAAGTCAAGATGTTGAAATGAAAGCAAAATCTGAAGATTTTCTTATAAATACACAAGGAGGGTTAAAGTATTATTTTCTGAAATCCCGCACAAACATGTATGATGCAATTTATTTATTTGGTAATGAATCACAAAGCCCCGTATCTACTACAAGCCTGGGAGGAAATACTCAGAAAAACGAGCCTCATTTCATTGAGCTTTATGCTGCATTATCTGCTCTTGATTTTTTTTTAAAAGAAAATCCTCAAAATTACCACCTGACTGCAAGAAATAATAAGAATCAACTTGATTGGGGCGATCTGCCAGATGCTTATGGTGGCAATACTGTTAAGCAAAAGATAGGTCAACTTACTCGTCTTGCCTTTGCTTATCTGAGCGTCTATTATCCTGTGCTGGAAGATATCCGCACAAAGGGGAAAGGCTATCGTGCTCCGTGGTTTATTGATTTCTTTGAGCGAGAAAATATTTCTCTGGATGATACTGCTACTCAGACATCACTGGCTAATGTGAAAGATTATTGTGAAAACTTTTTGCTATGGCTTGCCAATATGCATATTTCTGCTAAGGATGAGAAAATCAATCTTCTCAATTATAATGCTTTTGCCCATGTTGTAAAGGATGATGGAAAAGATAAGGTCGAGCTATTGCCAGTTTTTGATCTTAAAGCCTTTGGTAACTTAATTCTGCCATTGGGTGAAGAGAAACCAAATGAACTCAGCCGATTATGGGAAAGGATGTGCAGTGCAAGGGTGCGTGATACCAATGCAATAGGTATTGGGAGATTTATCCATGCATTATCCCGCGAGTGTGGGTTAATTTAATGATTAGAGAAAAATGGGTAAAAACCAAAAACATTGACAAGGATAAGTTGAAAATAATATATCAGGAGGTTTTCTATGCCAGAGCAAGTATTTTTCCCTCTTACTCCAAAACTTAAGGATGGTGCTGATAGGAAAATCGCCTCTTTTAATAGAGCAGGAGTTTGGGATAGCAGGGCTTCCGTTGAGCTTGACAATTTAAGTGAGAGCTTGAACATAGAAGATATAGTCCCAAAATCTATAGAGCTAACGGGTATTCCTGATATGTGGGCGCGCCCGCTTCTCTTTGAGATGGCACTGTATGATACCAGACATCCTCTCCATAGGCGAATTTTGGGGGAATGGCGTGGGCTTTTGGCAATGATCGCTCTCAATAAATGGAGACATTTACCATTGAAGGTTGAGAAAATTAAAATTCCCAGTCAAGGTGGGGCTACAGCTCCAGCATCGCCTGACTTCCTTAATGCCCTTGAAAAACTGACACCATCTAAAACACTATCTGGAGACACCGATTGGCATAACCTCTATGTAATTTTGTTTGATGGTAACCCAATAGGCATTACCTCGCCGACCACCATTGTTTGTACTTCAGCGAACTATTACAATCGTATCAAAAATGTAGAATGGTTTAATGGTGAATTTTTGTTAGATCCTACCAATTTTTTAAGCCTCGATGAAAAGGCAGCGTTAGCCAGCTGGCTGGAACAACTTAAGGACAATCTTCACAAACACTCACAACGTATAAAAGGAATGTCCGAGTATGACAAGCTTTTGGGATTAATAGATAGACAAGGGGATGACGAAGGAAAAAATAAGGGTTTTATCCAGGATTTGGGCGGTTCTCCAAAAACTCCAATAGATTTAGAACAAAAAGGTTTTGGAATGACAGGAGGAATCTTTATATACATTGATAAGCCTATAGCAGCTATAGATGTACCTCCTGAAAAATCTCATGTTCTCCTCAGGGCATCAAAGACACTGACAGGTTCACCTATATCTTTGCTTGTGGTAGATGCAAAAATTGCCGAGCAGTGGAGAATAAAACAACATGAGATTCTTGTTAATGGTACACTAACGCTTGCCTCCATTCAATTTAGCGGTATAGGGAGCGACCGTACAAGAATTGGTTCGATTCCACTTCCCCAACTTCCCCAAAAACTGGAGTGGAGATTACCCAAGGATTTTTTCACTAAAAAACTTTTTGTAATTCAACAGCAAAATGCCTTCCCGGGTGCAATGAAGATAAAAGGGGATGACATGTTACAGTTTCAAGGCCAAACTGTAACACCCATTCTTCCCATAAATGAAGAATTATTGAATTATTTTACAGCAGACGACCTGTGTCAACGAGTCAGCTTTGAACAGGGGACTGAAGGCTTTGTTGTTTATTTACGATTGCCTTTGTCTGGTCCTGATGGCAACGGCAGAGATTTTGTGGTACAAAAGGAATTTAGATTCAGAGACAACGAGGTTGTTTCTATTTCAACCGTGCCGGTTCTCGAAGTGTGGCCAAACTTTAAGATAAATAAGATAGGGGAGACAAGTGAGCCAGCATGGAATAATTATTATACCTATTTTTCAACAACTGGCGAACAGACATTCTATGCAAGACCATATACTTTAGGCGTAAAACCAGATCCGCAAACCTTTAAAGATAGATATGGTAAAAAAATTGAGCGTGAGATTACCCCGATGGACGTATTCCCTGAAGCAATGGTATGTACGGCAGAGGTGACTAATCCTCAAACCTATAGCATGGAGCCAATTCAGGCTGGCATATTACTGTTAACACAACCTAGGCCGATAACTCAAGAACTAAATAAGAAATGGTTAATAGGGATTGACTTTGGTACAACTAGCACCAATGTCTATGCCACTAATACTTACCGTGATCCTTTCCCTATCATATTTAAGGAACGCTTTTTAAAAGTGACTGCTGCATCGGATGAGCGGCGTGCTTTTTTGTATGACGATTTTTTGCCTGGGAAGGAGAAAAATACACCATTTCTAAGTATTTTTCATGATTTTCTAACAAGACAAGAAGATCTACGTCCTTTACTTGATGGGCATATCTACTTTCTACGAAATTATAAGAGCCTCGACGCAACGAGGAAAGACATAAAGGCTGACTTAAAGTGGTCAGAAGACCCTACTGTTCGTTTCCGCACTATGACATTTCTGGAACAGCTTTGTCTGCAGTGTTCAGCCGAAGCTGCTGTTGATGGTGCTGAAGAAATTAGCTGGCGATTCTCATACCCTAGTGCATTTTCTACAGGTGATATAGAAGCATTCCAACAAATTTGGAATAAAATAACTACAAGAACTGGTATTAAACAAAGCCAGGGTTCTCCTGAAAATAAAATGGAGAGTATTGTATCAGCTCACTTTTTTGCGTATCATCCTAAAATGCAGGGTATTAAAAAAGGTTTATTTGGTCCTGGAATGGTGTGCATAGATATCGGAGGTGGGACTTCGGACATCTCTATTTATCAAGGAAATAAATTGCATTGGCAAACTTCCTTGCTATTTGCAGGGCGCAATATATTTTTAGATTTGCTACATGCAAAACCAGATTTTCTGAAGATTTTTGGGGTAGATGTTTTAAGCCTAAACAAAACCACAGATAATCGGATAGCATTTTACGCACAGGCAGATGCCTTAATTAGTAGTGGTGAGGGCGGTGAGGGCGATAGATGTTTAAATAATTTACCTCATTATAGAGAGAAACAAGAAGTGAAAGAATTTACCCAGCTTGTTGCTGTTGGGCTATCTGGCATTTTTTATTATGTTGGTTTACTGCTTCAACATCTGATTAAATCATCAAGCTATCAAAGGAAAATGCCGAATATATATGTGGCAGGCAATGGAGCAAAAATGTTCCATTGGTTAGGAGCCGGGGCCTACAGCAGCAATAGCCCAATCAGTACGCTTTTTAAGAGCGTTTTATTAAGAGCATCAGGGTTTACATCTGATCAAAAAATGTTTGGTATCCACATAAGTCCTGAGCCTAAATCCGAAGCGGCCTTTGGATTGGTTTGCACGGAAACAGATCTAGATGAAAGTGGCAGAACTGATGCGGTTATGGCTGGTGAGGTATTCATAGAAGACTCAAAACAATGTGACTGGAGAGAGACTCTTACAGCCGAAAGAATAAAAAAAGGATTGGAGGTACCACAAACATTACAAAATATGGAAGATTTTATAGAGATTTTCAACTCATATGCTAACTCAAAAAATGCTGTTATACCATCACTTTTTAGCAATGATATTTTAATTAATACCATTAAAAAGCGGTTAAGTCAAAAACTTCTTGATCTTAAGGGCAAAGAAGCAAAGGCTATCCATGTTGAACCATTATTTATCAGTGCATTGAAAATCTTGCTGAAGATAAAAGCCGACGGATGGGCATCTAAATAACCTTAGAATAACCATTGGGTAAAGGGTTATGGCATCCAAACAATCAATTTGTAGATATGCCTTTATTTGCTGTATGGTAGTCGTCTTCTTTAACATGTTAGTTATAGATATAAGGCCGGCTTTTACCCAAACCACGATATCGGAGGTAAATTCGCTTCTGGGAAAAAATATAGAGATTAATAAAAAACTGGATAATATTGATTTAAAATCGGATACTTCAGTTGAAACAATTCATAAGTTAGAAAGTGAGGTTGCTTTAATTGAAAAGAGCCAGCAAGCAATTCTAAAAAATAACCCTGCAGCTAAATTAAAAAGTCCAGAAAAAGAACAGCTTCAAGCAAGATTAGATAATCTAAAGGATGAAACGCTCACTTTAAAGGTAAAAACTAAAACACTCTTACAAATAGCTCCATATCTCCATGGTCTCAAATCTTCAATAGAAAAACCCGTCCAGAACCAGGGGAGAGAAGTTAGAATACCTACAATTATCCTGTTTCTCTCAGCTGTTGGAATCTTTTTGATACCTATTACATTATCTTTTTGGGTATTTCTGTGGCGTCGGAACGAGTCAAGAAAACAAAACATGGTAGATGAATTATATCTAATATTAAAGCAGATAGATAAAAAGATAGTTACACAACCGTCTTTAAAGACTGACGATTTTAAAAAGAGAATAACAGTTGAGAATTCTAATAAAGAAACATTTCGTATAGCTCCAGAAATAAAGAGTTCCGAGAAGTTTATTGTAGATATCGAAGAGCAGCAACCAGCGGAGCCACAACAAAAGGAAACTCCATTGCAACTGTTTTGCCGCTTCTATAATGCTGAAGTAGACGGATTGAATAATGAATTTATGCAACAATATAAGCCCATTCGTATCGGTGTTGCTAATGCAATGGACCGTCGTCGCAATACTGACATCAGCCCTATTTTTGTAACAGCAACTGACGGCGACTATTATGCAGCAGAGGGTGAAAGAGATAGGCAATTTATGGTTGTTCCACGTCCTGGTATGGCGTTTCAAGAGTCCAGTTATGGACCTGGAGCAATGGGGCTTATATTTGATTGTCCCAACTATAATCCCCAATTGCGATATTACCGAGTGAAGGTGATTAAACCTGCCTTTTTTGAACCAGATTCTACAATGCAACGCTGGAAGCTTGTAGAAAAGGGTGAATTGGACCTAGGCAATGGTGAATGAATTAGTAGCCACTTTCTATATATAATTATATGAACACAACTTTTATGACTTATGTCTATCAAATCTGGGAATATTTAACTCCTGAAAATATAATTGCTTTAGTAATTGTTAGGTTTCTTCAATTAATTTTTTTGCTCTGGGTTTTAAGAATTATATATTCTTATCGCCACCTTCGGACAAACCAAAAGCAGATGTTCAGTTGTGAAGATGTTGGAATTCTGGTAAAGGCAAGGCAAAAGCATAATGTCAGTGATATAGAATCAGAACAAAACGAGGGTGAGCTTTTCAGTAGCTTTTGCAAAGAAAAATCTGTTCAGGAGCAAGAAGTTGTTATAAGACATTTGAAAAGTATTTTCCTATCAGGCTGGAAAGAAAGCCGTCTTGAGGTTGGTGAATTACTCAATCATACAACGTACGTACTGTTTCAGACGAACAATCTTCTGCGTTCTGTTTTGGCATCTTTTATAGTACTTGGCCTTTTGGGAACACTTTTCGGGCTGGCAGATAGTTTAGCGCACTTGTCCCCTTTATTGGGAACAAGTGGTTTTCAAAAGACAAACGAAGGGATTACCCAGTCGCTGGGTCAGCTTCTCAGTCATATAAAAAGTGCATTTGCTCCCAGTATTTGGGGAGTTACATTCACAGTCATAGGTGTATTTATTTATGGGTTCTATTTACGGTTTGTTTGCAGTCCTGTTAAGTCTGTACTTGAACGACTAACTCTCACAATCTGGGTTCCACAGCTTTATCCTACTACTTCGCAAAAACTAATTGAAACCCTTCAGCAGAGCGAATATCAGATGCGTCAAAATTTTGAGGCAGCGCGCAAAGTAGCTGAATTGGCAGACTCCGTTCAGACCGGAATCGGTGATTTTAACCAAAATCTCAGTCAGGCTAATCTTGTAGCAGGCTCGCTTACCACAGCAGTGTCCGGAATTAACCAAGCTGCTGAACTGGTTAACAAAACATTTGCCAAACGGCTCAATAAATTTTCTGATGAGTTTTCAGGAAATGTCTCTCGCTTAACTTCCTTTCAAGAGGAACTGCGTATCTTGTATCAGAAGATGGTTGATGAATCGGATGCGTTTCAAAGTGGTATCAGAGAGACACTTTATGCGCAGAATTCACGTCTTGAGAATATCTTGAAAACTTTCAAAAACTACGAGGATGCATATATTGCCGAGCGTGGGCAAATAGACGACAAGATGCAAAAATTTTTGGATGAAGCAACGGAGGTAAACACCAGCATTAATACTCAAAATCGTCAGTTAATTGGAGAAATTAGCAATCAATTGACGACAAGTCTGGGGGAAATTGCGAATACCTTGAAAGCGAATCTATCCAGTATCACACAAAGATTTGACAGTTTTGATGTTCCTATTAAGAATGCAGCTGAGAAGATTGAAGGATCTCATGAAAATTTTTATAAACTAATGGGGCAAATTATCACGGATTTACAGAGTGAAGTTAGAAAGCAAAACGTTAACTATGAACAACACCTTACATCGCTTATTCAGGTGAAACAGCGAATTGAGACATTACTTACTCATTTAACCCAAAATAGTCAGTCACAGACTACTGAAATTCAGAAATTAAGTCAGATCGTTAACAAATTGACAGAGGACATTACTTCTCTATCTTCAAATATTAATTCTCTTTCGTCAGAAGCTGGCTCTTTTAGTAATTCTGTTAATACTATAGAGCAAAACATCCAGTCATTGGGGAAAGGGGCACAAATACTTGCTGAAACATCTAATAATATTGCCCCTTTAGCGAACATTATTACTGGTTTTTCTGAGGCAGTGAAACAACTGCAACAGGATGTCCTTGCTTTTAAAACGTTTGCACAGCGACTTGGATCGCAACAAAAAACCTCAAAATCTATTGAAAAGCAACCAAAGCCCCGAAATTGGAGAGATAAATTATTGTTTTGGAGAAAAACCAATAATGAATAGTAGATTTACTACAGCAGACGAAGATATTTTAGATTTTAATTTTTGGCCTTCATTCTCTGATTTAATGCTCTCGTTAGTATTGATTTTAGTGGTAGTACTCTTTTTATTCCTTAGTGTTATTACTGTGGGAACAGTTAATCTTAAGCATGTAAAGGAAAATCAGAGGGAAATGGTTCAGGGCATTGCTGCTGCTTACGGCGTTACGCCAAATAAAACAAAGGATGACTATTTTGAAATCCTCCCTGCCGGCATCATTATTCAAAATTATCCAGAGCTTCAGCGGATCAGCTTCACAGACCGTATTTTATTTCCACAAGATGAACATGGATTGAGCGAAACTGGAAAACAAACTCTTACTATTATCGGGCAATTACTCAAGAAGCAATTACCAGTAATCCGCGAAATCCAGATTCAGGGTCATGCTGATACTGATAAGAGTAGGTTATACCCAACAAATTTAGATTTAGCAGCTTTCCGTGCAATAGAAGTGTTTAAGTATTTACAAAATGAAGTTGGAATTGATCCAGCTGAACATCTAATGTCTGCAACCTCGTTTGGTGAATTTAAACCAGTTCAACGTTCAGACGAAGACTTGTCTTACAACGACTTAAATCTAATCAAAGATAATAGAACGAAAAGTCTTAAGGATAGAAATCGTCGTATAGAATTGTTGTTATTTTACTCTATAGAAATAAAAGAGCCAAAGAAAGAGTGAAAGGAAAGCCAGGATTATTTTAAAAAATCACGTGAAAAATAATTTTGAATGATAGAAATTATAAGGGTATATAAGTAAGTATGGTTATTGTGTTTTGTTCAATCTTGATTAATTACAAAATTAATAAATTGTAAGAGATTAAAATGTCATTTTTCCGTGATCGCTTTTTGATAGTTGTCGCAATAATTACAGCGATTGTCATTTTAGTAATGGCAGTATTCCATATAAGGTGGGGTAGGGAAAGACAGCCAAAGACAACTTCTGTGGTTGCCCCAATTGTTCTCTTTAAAAATGAAGGGCGATTACCAATTAAGGACAATATGCCACTGTCTTCTAAGGGGCCATTTCGTGTGACTCGTGTTCTCGATGGTGACACAATTGTACTTGATAATGGTGAGACTGTCCGTTTGATCGGAGTAGATGCTCCTGAGATCCATCATCCAGAAATTCCCGTGCAGAGGTTTGGCCAGGAGGCAGCAGAGTTTTTGAGACGGTTTGCGGAGGGATTTGAGTGTACCTTGGAATACGAATCCAATGATATTCGGGATCAATATGGAAGGCTTCTTGCGTATGTTTTTGTTGGAGACCGTCTTGCAAATGCTGAGATGATCCGCCGAGGCTATGCATACGCTTACACCCGTTTTCCTTTTCGCCGGCAGACTGAATTTATCGCCTTGGAGAGAGAAGCACGAGAACACCAATATGGTCTATGGCATCTATCACTCAGAGATGGCAGGATTGCAAACCTTGTTAACAGATATGAGTCGCTTAGCATCGAAGGGCGTAAAAAATTAGACGAAGTTATGGAAAAGCTTGTTAAAGAATATCCCTATGAACAAAAAGTGAAAAGTATATCGGCAACAGTAGAGGGAAAATAATTTGGGAGAACAACAGAACTCTAATCGTAAGAATTTTCTAATCAGGATTATAGTTATTACCGTAGCAGTGGTTTTAGTAATGTACTTAGCTAAAGTTTGGTTTGTAGACCAACAGGGTGATAAATCCAGTACGATAGATTCAAAAAGTAACAAGGAGATTACAACACCTTATAGAGACCCACAAACCACGAGTACAAGTCGGGTGATCTTGTGGCAGGATGCTGATAAGCATTATGGAGAATATGTAACGGTTGAAGGGAAGATCGTTGCTACGCATAATTCAGGCAAGGCTTGTTTCCTCAACTTTCATCCCAACTATAAGAGGTATTTTACAGCAGTTATTTTCTCATCGTCATTTTCCCTATTCCCAGCAAATCCAGAGAGTTTTTACTATGGTAAAAAGGTTCGGGTGTCTGGATATATAAAAAAGTATAAGGGAAAACCGGAAATTATCTTAAATGATCCAAGTCAAATAGAGATATTGAAGTAAGTCCGATGAATAATAATAATTAAGAGGTAGTGATAAATAGAGTTTTCTCTTTTTTAGGAGGTATTGTTATGGTAAAGATGGCTCAAAATAGCATTTTCAGAGTAACCCTCGGCTTTTTAATAATATTGATTTTATCCTGTCAAAAGCCTACAACAACAGATGTAGAAAAAAATGTTCAGACGGATAAGAAAAATATAACACAACCATCTGCAGAAACACATGTGGTCAGCCAGACAACACAGCAACCAATCAGTATTATCAGCCCTGCTGAGGGAAGTCATGTTTGCATGCGGACGCTGGTCAGCGGAAGCATCTCTGATTCAAGCCTTCAGGTTTTTGTGCTAATCCATCCCATGGCTACCGGCAAGTTTTGGATTCAGCCGATTCCAACCGTGAGTTCTGATGGCAAGTGGAAGGCCTATTGTTACTTCGGCGAACCAAATATAGGTATAGGGGAGCCATTTGAAATCGTTGCCGTAGCATCAAAGAATAAAAAATTATTTAAAGAAGGCGATACGCTGCCGTCTCCTTTACCAGATAATCCCCAGATATTGATTCGTTCAGATCCTATAACGGTTATAAGAGCTAAATGCTTAAATTAATCTCCTGCGGGAAACAATAAAGTGCGTATTTATAATTTTGAGGTCAGTGGCAAAATTAAATTAGAAGATAGCAAAGGTGATGATAAGCCACCAAATTGTGGAGATAATAAACTGAAAAGATGGTTAGAAATAATAGCGTTGGTGGTATCCATCCTAAGTTTCATTTTAGGATTCCTTCTGCCTGAAAGTGACTTCCTGGAATTACTTTATAGAATTCATTGGAGAGCAATTTATTCAATCATTGGATTAGTAATTGCAATGGAAGCAATTTATATAGTGCATGGACTTATAAAGAGAAGAAATTTTTCTGAGTTAATCGGTCATGTGCTGATGAGCTTGCTCTTCTTTATTATCTTAATTGCGAATCTTTGGGTTTATGAAAAGGTCGTTTGCCCTAAGTTGACTACTATTGAAATATTATATCCAAAAGATGGGGGTGAAGTATCAAGACCTATCTGTGAGGTTAAAGTTTTTGTTAGAAATGTAGAATGGCCTATTTACCCCGTAGTGGAAACCCCTCAAGGTACACAATGGATTCAAGCAAAGCGATTTATTCCTCATAACCAATTTAAAACCATATTAACTCAACAGGTTCGTTTAGGAGAGGGGTATATCAGTGTAGGGGAAACCTTTAAGATATTTGCAATAGCTACAAAAGAAGATTTCCCAATTGGTATCCTCGAAAGAATTCCACCAGATGCTATACACTCCAATACAGTGACTGTTAGAAGGGTTAGATAAGCAGATAAAAAAGCTGAAGCAGACCACAAGGCAGGCCGGATTACAAAGAGAAAATCTCTTTTGGAAATTATTGAAAAAGTGTGATAGAGAAAAATGAAATTTATTGCTGATGTCATGCTTGGCAGGCTTGCGAGGTGGATGAGGTTTTTAGGATTCGACACTTTATATGATCACGATATAAGCGATAGCAGGCTTCTCAGAATTGCCAGAGAGCAAGGGAGGTTTATCTTAACAAGAGATACTCGCATTATAAAGATAAAAGGGGTTAAAGATTATCTGCTAATAAAGGCAAATGATTCTTTAAAACAAATCCTTGAAGTAACAGAGACTCTAAAATTAAACCAGTTTCATCCACTTAGCAGATGTGTTAAATGTAATGGTCTACTCACAAGGATTTTCAATAAGCAAGAAATAAAGGATTCTGTCCCTGAATTTGTTTTTCTTCATTTCAATGTTTTTCTGAAATGCAGTGATTGTGGTAAGATTTACTGGGAGGGAACCCATCCTAAAAAATTCAGAGAGAAACTTCATGAAGTTTTAAAGTGAGATTATATTCTCTGGCTTATAAGGAAGAGGTCTTATAAATGATATGAAAGATAGATTCCCTGATATACCAGATAGAGTATATGGTCTTGTTGAACTGGCGTACAATCTCTGGTGGAGCTGGCATCCAGCAGCAAGGATGCTCTTCAAAATGTTAGACCGCCAGGCGTGGAAAGAGAGCGGCCATAATCCAATAAAGATGTTTAGAGAGCTTCCCGGGAACGTTTTTGAATCAGCTATAAATGACCCTGAATATTTACACCAATATGATGAGGTGTTCACCAGATTTAAAGAGGAGATGGAGACAAAGATATGTTGGTTTTCAGAAAACATTGCTGATCCTGAATGCTTGCCTATTGCCTATTTTTCAGCAGAGTATGGGCTACACCATTCTCTCCCTTTTTATGCCGGTGGATTAGGTTTTCTGGCCGGTGATCATCTCAAGGAATGCAGTGACCTGGGGGTACCTTTAGTAGCTGTAGGATTTATGTATCCAGAAGGATATTTACGGCAGAAAATCCGTACAAATGGCTGGCAGGAAGACATCGATGAAGTCCTTGATAGGGATGCTGCTCCAATTACAAGGGTTTTAAGCGAAGATGGTAAGCAGCTTGTTGTTAAGGTGCCTTTTATTGACCCTCCGATTT
>Ga0315268_10005246_pt1 | contig 13968 bp, 17 predicted proteins | sample C1_top_MG_FD_204535 | JGI IMG/M metagenome (GOLD analysis project Ga0315268, IMG submission 204535) | Sediment microbial communities from Yellowstone Lake, YNP, Wyoming, USA - C1_top | ecosystem: Environmental > Aquatic > Freshwater > Lake > Sediment | place: USA: Wyoming | collected 2017-08-01 | reverse complement strand
CGGTCGTCGTCCGTAATATAGACGGGCTTCGCCTGTCCGCGGAAAACACTTTCGCCGAGAAGCGTTCCGCCCTTCGGAAGATTATCCGGCGGAGGAGCTTCTTTTGACTTGAGCCACTTCACGCGCGGCGTTTCGGTGGACGATATCGGCAGATGGTAGAAACTTGCGATTTCCTCGCTTGAAAGCGTCATTGCCTGCGAGGCGTCAAATTCACGGAAAATGAACTGTCGGATAAGATTGTCCGTATTCCGCGGCTTTATCACTTTGAGCTCATTCCGAGTCGGACTTCCGAACTGGCTGAATCCGGCCGCAAGGCCGTCCAGGATATCGTTCGCCTGGAAGGGCGACCCCGCGGAGGCCACCATGCGCACATTCACAAGAAACAGCGGCTTCGTGATCTTCGCCTGAAGCGCCTTCACCGCCTCCTCGTCCACCACTTTTTCCGATTTTTCCTCGGCCTTCTCCTCCTTCGTCTTTGGATTCAATATCTCGCCGGCATCTGAAAAAGAACGATGAAGATCACTATGGAACGCATTTTTGAACGACTCGCCTTTCTTGATGCGCACTATCCCCTGTTGTACTTCTTTTTTCGCATCCGAGAATGCGGGACGGATCACTACCTGCATAGCGGCACCCTCACCGATCTCGTTCATTTTCGCGAACGCGCCAACGATAGATTCAAAAGAATCTGTACCGAGCTCGCTGTACGTCCGCATCGGAAGCCCATAATGCTCTCTCTGTTTCACGTACGCCGCGGCGGAAGCGCCATGCAGGTTGAAAATATTGAAATCGTCCGCCATCTCTTCAACGGATGCGCCGTTCCATAATCCGTGTATTTGTTTTACCGCTACCTCGGAAGACAATTTCGGAACGGCTAAATAAAAATGGATCTCTTCGCCAATATGCGGCACGGCAACCTCAAACACAAAAGGTTTTTTGATCGCGGCCAAACTTCCGAGAAGCTGTTCAAAGTGCGCAAGTTCCGACTTGAAATCCTTGTTCTCGGCATTGCCGGTTTTTTCGTCCATACCCGTCCGCGGGATCTTTATGAGAAAAAGCGATTTGCTCACCGACGCCGCAAGTCGGTTGCTTACAAGCGAACGGATTATGAAATACGCCGCAATACCCGCTGCGGCACCAAGAACGACTGAAAAAAATATATAGAATCCGAGCATTACTTTACGATTCCCCTCTTTTTGAGTTCCGGGTAGAGCTTTCCGGCGAGTGCGTCGTGGAGCGCATCCTGCACAAAATATGGGGATTTTTTTGCCTCGTTAATGGCCCTGCCAAGACCTTCGCGCAACGCGAGCTCCATCAGATATTCTATTTCCAGTTTTGTTTCCGCCGGTGCGTCTTGCGCATAAGCTGGAAGCGGACTCGTGGACGGTGCGGACGACGGCTCGCGTCTTTCGGTTGATGGAAACGCACGGATGGCCTCTTTGAGGAGCTCTTGCTCCGCCGCGCCCTTCATCTCCGGCCGCTCGCGCTGGCCCTTGATCTCCGCTGCGAGCGTTTTCATATCCGACTCAAGCACCTGTTCAAATGAAGATTGTTCGGTAGCCATTTAAAAAAATCTGTTTGTTGTATAGTTTTGCTATAATAGGAACAATGTCCAGCCTGAAAAAATATAATCTACTGATCGTCATACTGATTATAGCAACCTTCCTGCGCTTCTACCATTTCACAACGACTCCGCCGGGACTCTATCCGGATGAAGCAATTGACGGCAATAACGCGGTTGAGGTGGCGCAAACTGGCCATTTCCAAAGCTTCTACACCGAAGACAATGGCCGCGAAGGGCTATATGTGAATACGATCGCGATCCTCTTCCGGTGGTTCAACGCACCGCACGAGCCGTGGGCCATTCGCCTTCCGGCCGCGATTGCTGGAGTATTAACAGTTCTCGGGCTCTATTTTCTCGTCACCGAACTTTTTGGCGAATGGCCCGGGCTCCTTTCCGCATTTCTTCTCGCCACTTCGTTCTGGCACATCAATTTTTCGCGTATCGGATTCCGCGCGATCATGGCACCGCTATTCCTAACCTGGGCAATCTATCTTTTAATAAAAGCCCTCAGGGATAATTCGCAAAAAACTGCAATGTGGTACGCAGTAATTGCGGGCATTATCTACGCGCTCGGATTCTATACCTACATTGCATATCGCGTGACGCCGCTCTTGTTCCTGCTTTTCATCCCGTTTTTCAAGAAATATCCCGGCTTTTGGAAACGTGTCGGACTATTTACCATCGCCACATTCATGGTTGCTGCGCCGATCGGCCTATACTTCCTTGGCCATCCGGCTGATTTCTTCGGTCGGACCTCGCAGATATCCGTGACGAACTCCGGGAACCCCATTTCCCATTTTGCCGTGAATCTATGGAAAACACTTCTGATGCTCGTCATCCACGGCGACGAAAACTGGCGCCATAACCTTAGCGGAGCGCCGGAACTTTTCCTGCCGGTCGCTATTCTCTTCCTCGCAGGAGTCGCGCTTGGGCTCTATTCGCTTCGGAAAACATGGAAGAAAAAAACCTGGCTTCATGATGCGAAAAATATGTTCCCCGCGTTTGGTTTGCTTCTGGTCTTTTTTTGGTTCGTTCTTGCTATCCTTCCCGCCGCGGCATCGGATGAGGGAATTCCGCACGCTCTCCGTTCCATCCTGATGCTCCCACCCACGCTCATCATTGCCGCGCTATCCGGTGTATGGCTTTACAGCATTATTAAAAAACTCTGGAGTGCGAAGACGGTGAACATAATCGTCATCGCCTTCCTCGTCGCGACCGCTGGATTCGCCTATGTGGAATATTTCGTGCTCTGGGCAAACAATCCGAATGTCGCCGGAGCATTCAATAAGGATTATGTGGACATCGGAATGCAGATCAACGCCGTTCAGCCGGAGAACAGACCGAAATACGTCGTAGTGGAAGCAGGCGGCGTCATGGTGCGCGGATTCCCAATGCCGGCCGAGACCACGATGTTCATCACTGATTCGTTCCTTCCGGATGGACGTGCACAAAAAAATATCCAATATATTCTGCCAGGGCAAGAAAGTTTGATTGTTCCAAACGAGCCCGTATTCTACATAAAATAGCCGCGCAAAAAGAAAAAGCCGCGGACTCGTGATTGAGTCCGCGGCGAAGTTGGATACTAGCTGGTCGTGGTCGTATGACAGCCATACATCTTGCTTGCCGTCGTGCGGCCATCGGGGTCAAGTTCACTGCAAATGCCAGCGAGAAAAATGGTTCCGGCAATCAGTAGGAATATGACGATTGCCAGAGCCGATTCAAGAAGAAATAGCAGGCGCCCGAGAATCTTTCTCATGAAACCTCCTTCTGTCCGACAGGCGTTTCCGTCAGAAGAATTGACAGAACGCTCATGATATGGTGCACGCTCCATACCGTCATCACGATCGTCATCCAGATCATCTTCGCGCAGATGAACATAATCGCGAAGAATAATACAACTGCAACCGTGAGAAATACTTTGTACGCACCGTACTGCATGATGAGCGTTGCAAAAACCAGTATTGCCGCTAAAATCGTTGCCCTCATGTTTCCTCCTCAATAAGTAAGTGTGATTACGAACTGTAAATAGCTTACCATATTCCAATCTATTTGTCTAGTACCACCGAGCGGAATAAAAGAACCTCCGTATGGAGGCTCTTTGGCTATTAAACTATCTGGACTTCCGTATATTCCTGCCGGTGGCCCTTTTTCTTGCGCTGGCGCGTCTTTGAGTGATACTTGAATACGATTTTCTTTTCGCCGCGGCCATCGCCGATAAGCTTGGCTTCCACATTGGCGCCGATGAGATACGGCGTTCCCACCTGTACCTTGCCGCCCTCCGAGCGCAAAAGCACTTTATCAAACACTACGACACCACCAGCCGGAACGATGAGCTTTTCTACCTTTAGTTTTTCTCCGGAAGAAACCCTATACTGCTTTCCGCCGGTCTGTATGATCGCAAAATTATCTGGCATATTAAGAATGTATTAACCGATTTGTTCCTCAAGCACTTTCTTGGCCTCTTCACTCTTTGCTATCTCGTCGTTCAGCCTTCCCGCTTCCTCAAGTTCGCCAGCGGCGTCAGCTGAGTCGCGTTCGGCCGTCAAAACCTCAATAGCCTTATTTATCTCGTTGAGTTGCCTCTTTGCCTCCGCGATCTCCCCTGCATTCAATTGTTTTTCAGGGCCCTTTTCCATGTGATTAATTTACACTAATCATAGCAGTGAACGCCACGAAAAGCAAGACCGCAAAGATGAATGTCACTGCTGCCGCGATTTTCCCCAAAAACCGGTCGCGCTCTTCCAGCTCCAGCGCGATCGCGAAATTCATGAGCGTTACCACAAATCCAAGTATGCCCACGAACATTATGGTTCCGATTGAACCTACGGAGGTAATCCCCTGAATGTCGTCAAAGTGAAGAATGAGCGGGCTCGCTCCAACTCCACGCATGGCGGAATACGCCCAGATGGAACCGCCCAACACCAATGCAACAGAAATGAGCGACACCACGCTCACGGCCTTGAATTTGAGCATCTTTTTAAAAATCTTTTTGAACATAGCTATTTGGCGGATTTCACTTTTTCCCCTCGAAGAATTGCTGCGGCAACGTCCGGGTCCACTACGTTGATATTGATGCCAGTAGAAAGCTCAAATCCGGCAGGAATGGAGATCTTCGGCGTCACCTCAACGTGCCAGTGGTGATGAGGATACTTGTCGTTATCAACCGGCGCATCGTGAATGAAAACATTGAAGTCCGGATCGTTCGCGTATTTTTTTACACGCCGGAGCACCGATTGGAGGAGAAGCGCGGTTCCACGGATAACCGGGAAAGGCGTTTTTGAAAGATGCGGGTGGTGTGTCTTCGGCAAGATCCTTATTTCAAACGGAATTTTTGAGGCGTACGGGGTGAGCGCGATCGCGAACTTATTTTCCTCAACTACGCGCGCTTTCTCTTTCTTTTCGGCGCGGATGATGTCGCATCGCACGCACCGATGATGTTTTTTAAAATACGCCTCGGAGCCGCGCAGCGAGTGCGCCACATGAGGCGGAACTATCGGAAGGATAAGCACCTGATAATGCGGATGCCAAATAGAAGCCCCTGCCGTCGGCCCCCAGTTGAAGAACGAAGATGCATACGCGTTGCAACGCTCTTTTGCCGCCATGCCGTGGCGTGCCTGAAACATCCGGAATACCTCGGCGGCGGCATCGGGAGCAAGATCCGCGAAGGTCTTGTTATGGTCGCGCGTTATAACCAGCTCGTGCGATCCAACGCCGGTCTTTGCGTGATATATCCCGTGGCGGAAAGAAACGGCGCAAGCCGCTCCGTGCGAGAGCGCCGGATACTTGTTCGGGATAAGAACCGTTCGCCAGTGTTTTTCGTTCGGATACGCAAGGATCGGCGTCTTGTTGCCGGATCTCGCAAGGTCCTCAAATGGACATTTTGATTTTGGCGTCGGCTTACGCGGTTTTTTCTTTTCGTCCAAAAAATGCGGACGCGCGGCGCGTGCGGCGGCCAAAATGATCCAATCACCCGATGAAATATCCTGTCGAAATTCGCTCATTGCGTTTTTTGTAGCCTATTCAAATAATACCAGTTCAAAACGTCCTTCGCTATCGGCACGGCATTCAAGCTTCCCTCTCTTGAATTCTCAATGAGGATGAGGATGGCTATCTGCGGATCGTTGCACGGTGTGTATCCCACGAAAATCGCGTTCTCCTGAGCATTGTTCTGTACCTGCGCGCTGCCCGTCTTCGCGCATACGGGGAACGGAAGGCCTCCAAGCGTGCTGGCGGTCCCCTGTGGCGAGGTCACGGCGGCCCTCATGCCTTTTTGAACTTCTTGTATCTCTGGCAAAAGATAGGTGAGGTCTATTGTCGTTTGCGGCGTCCCTGAAGCGTTCATGAACGGCCTAAGTATCTTCCCTCCGTTCGCGATGGCCGAAATATAGTCCAAAAGCTGTAACGGGCTCAAAAGCAGATCTCCTTGGCCGATGGAAACGTTGTAAGTATCGCCCAAAAGCCATGGTGTGCCGAACCGATTCCGTTTCCAATCCGGCGTCGGTAGAAATCCGCGTGACTCGTCCGGCATATCAATGCCTGTCGGCTTGCCGAACCCGAATGTTTGCCACCAGCCATAGAGCCGGGTTATGCCGAGGCCGCTCACGCCGTAATCGCTCGCATCGTTCAGGAGAGGAGCGCTAACCGGCGGAGAACCGCCTCCGACAATGTAAAAATAAACGTCTGATGATTGCGCGAGTGCGGATGTGAGATTGACGCTACCCTGGTATCGCCAATCAAGATATTTGCTCGGCGTTGAGGAATTATATTGGTTAGGCACAAAAAGATACCCTGGAGAAAATATATTCCGATCAGGACCGATCACGCCGTCTTTTAGCGCCGCCACGCCCATGAACGGCTTTATTGTTGAACCCGGGCTGTAGTAGCCGCTCACTGCGCGGTTAAATAGCGGTTTGTCGGCGGAGGAGAATAATTTGTTGATCGCAGCACTCGTTCCAGTTGTGGACTGCGAAAAAAGATTGCCGTCAAACCCGGGAAGGTTCACGAGCGAAAGCACTTCCCCGGTCCGCGGATCCATCGCAATGCCGACGCCGACCGTTCTGCCCAGCGACCTGAGGCCGCTCGCGAGACGAGAATAAAAATAGGATTGTAAACCGCCATCCACTGTTAGGCGGATCGAATCGCCGACCTGCGGCGCTGAACGCTGTTCCTCGCGGAGCACCTTACCTCGTGCATCTTTATATTGCACGGCGATGCCCGGCTTTCCGCGAAGCGCTTCATCGTAAAACGCCTCTATCCCGGTCTTTCCAATAAAATCGCCGCTGCTGAGCGACGCATCGGCCTTGAGGTCGGCTTGGCTAACGCGGCCGGTGTATCCGAGTATGGACGAGAATACGGCTCCTTGCAGATATCTCCTCGTAAAATCACTTTCTACTTTTATTGTCGGTAAAGTAAGCGCCTGAAGATTAACGAGCTCCGCCTGCGTGAGATCTTCCTGAAGGACGACCTGCGTGGCGAAATCCTGCGCCCACGCCTGGTCCACGAGCGCCGCGAGGTCGTCCGGAGAGATATTCAAAATATCCCGCGCGGCGCTCACTGTATCCGCGCGGAGAGATTCATTATTTATGAACTCGTGCACATCAAGCACGGCGGCGAAGGCGGCGCTGCTCTCCGCGAGGATGCCGCCGGAGCGATCATAGATGATACCTCTAGGCGCCGGAGTTTCAGTATGCTGTGCCACGTTATCTTCCGAGCGTGCGCGATAATAGGCGCCGCTTACCAAGTTGAAATATATTATCCGTCCTGCGACTACGGCAACAAGCGCAAGAATCGCCGCTCCAAGATACCAGAGCGGCCTGTTTCCGATCGGAACCTCCGCAAGCGTCAGATCCTGGCTCCAATCGTGGCTCAACGAATCCTCAAGGGCCGGCTCTTCGTTCCTTTTCTTTCTTTTGAGGCTGATCATGTCCGTTCCCAATGGTATAGCGGGAAAAGAACCAGTGAACCGAATATCAGTCCGGCGCCAAGGTCGGTTAAAAACGCGTATGGACCGTTAAGGAACGATCGTCCATCCATGACAAAATAAATAACCAAAAAACCTAGCGTGACCGCAAGTATATTCTCTATCCAAGGCTGCCAATGGAGAATATTGCGCGAAAGATGGACGGCGACCGGAAAAAGCGCGAGGATCAAAATTTCCGGGCTCGCTGCCGGCTGCCAATTGATGGTGAAAACCGCAATGAGCACGAGAACGATGAGCTCCCAAATATCAAAAACAAATGCGAACGAAATGAGCGTTGCGAACGCTAGATTCAGATAAATGCCCGATGACGCAAACCAGAATTGAAGCGCGAGCGCGATAAGAAGAATGAGAAGGCCGGCGGATAGTTTAAGCATTATTTGGCAATAAGAACTGTCTGGATGCCGTTTATATCATACGCAAAGCTGAGCTCCGCCTCTTCAAAAAGGTCGTCCGGAGACGTACTCGTTGCGGAAACGACGGCGATCGGGAGACCGTACGGAAGGCCGGGAGCGGCGGCATAAACAATGTCGCCAACATGGACCGGCGCGTTCTTCCGTATAGAAACCGCTTTCGGATATGAGCCGCCAGTAAAAAGCGCGTCATACCCTGCATTGCCCACGCGTACAGGCACTTTGAATGTACCGTCAAAAACCGTCTGGATGAGCGACGAATCCTTGAAAATCTTCTCCACGCTTCCAACTAGCACACCCTGAAAAGTGACGGCTTTACCAACGAAGACGCCGACGTTCTCTCCTGCATCAGCCAGAATTTCGTTTTTGAAGTTCATCGGATATCTCGAGTAGACCATGGCGCGGATGTAACCTGATGGCGCATCCGGCATTTGCGCGGCGACGCTTTGTAATTTTGCGAGTTCCGCCATAAGAACCTGGTTCTGCGCCGCAAGATTCTGACCATCGCTTGGCGACGCCGCGCTGCGGTCCAAAAAAGCGCGAAATTTCCATCCATACGACGGCTCAAAAAAAACGATTGCGGCGAGCACCGCGATACACACTACCAGGAACGAACCATTGCGTTTCCTCACAGGTTAATTAACAGGGGTTTTAATGGATTATCAAAAAGGGCTCTGTGCGCGTCAAAATCATCAACCATTTGCCCCAAACCGCGCGCGACGCAGGTCAGTGGATCGTCCGCGATATGCACCGGAACGCCAGTCTCTTTTTCTATAAGTTCTCCTAGTCCGCGGAGGAGTGCGCCGCCGCCGCAGAGCGTGATGCCATGGCTAAGTATGTCGCCGGCAAGCTCCGGAGGCGCCTCCTCAATAACATCGTGCACGGAGTCAATGATGGAACGCAGGGACTTCGCGATGGCCGTGCGTACATGGTTATTCTTCATGCCGATCTCGCGCGGCAATCCGGTGGACATGTCGCGGCCGCGTACCGCCACCTCCAAACGCTCATCAAGCGGAATTGCGGAACCAACTGTGATCTTCGCGAACTCGGCAGACGGCTCACCGATCGCGAGGTGGAACTCATCGCGCGCGAACCTGATGACGTCTTCGTTGAAGCGGTCGCCGGCGGTCTTCAGGGTCCTTGAAACCACCGTGCCGCCCATTGAAATGACGGCTATGTCCGTTGTCCCGCCGCCGATATCCACTATAAAGCTTGCCGTAGGTGCCATGATGGACAATCCGGCGCCGAGCGCCGCGGCCGTGGGCGATTCCACGAGATAAACCCTTGAAACGCCGGCGTTCAAGGCGGCGTCTTCAACCGATTTTCTCTCCACTTCCGTGAGGTTGTTCGGGATCGCAAGCAATGCGCGGCGGTATGATACGACCGGATTCGCGCTAGGACGGCGCAAAAGGTGGCGGAGCATTTCTTCCGTCATTTCAAAATCTGATATCACGCCGTTCACAAGTGGACGAATCACATTGATGTGGGCCGGCGTGCGGCCGAGCATTTTTTTTGCTTCGTCGCCGACGGCCAAGATGTGGTTCGTTTTTGTGTTCACCGCCGCGACGGACGGCTCGTTCACCACAATACCCTGCTGTTTTACATAAATAATCGAATTCGACGTGCCGAGGTCAATACCGATGTCTTTAAAAACGCTATTGAAGAATGCCATATAGTTCTTTTATGTCTACGGTTTTTGAATCCTTTTCGTTGCGCTTCTTTATTTCCAATTTGTCGCCGAGCTTCGGACTCGTGACGATACGCCAAGGAATACCCAGGAGGTCCGCCTCCGCGAACTTCTCACCCGCGGAAAGATCTCTGTCGTCATAAAGTACGTCAATCCCCGCCTTTTGTAAAGATTCATAAACCTTTGTGCCGTCCGCGCCGTTCAGTGCCAGAAGATGCGCCCGGAAAGGCGCCACGCTCTCGGGCCACATGATGCCGCCCTTGTCATTGAACTTCTCAACGATACTACCCATTAGGCGCGAGATGCCTATGCCGTAGCATCCCATCACGGGATATTGTTTCTTGCCATCACGCCCGATAAAACCCATATCAAAATCCTTCACGAATTTTTGCCCGAGATCAAAAACATTTCCGACCTCCGAGGCCTTCGCCTTCGCGAGCTTGCCCTTTCCGCACACCGGACACTTGCTTCCTTCTTTTTGTTTCGCGATCTCAACATTCACGCAGAACTCGCACGCGTCGCAGTACAGGATATCGTCCTCGCCGGCATCCGTGAGCACCATGAATTCATACGATATCTTCTCGGTAAAGGCGCCTCCGGACGCCTCTGTGGCCTTGGCAACGAGCCCTAATCGCTCAAAAACGCGGAAATACGCCTTTTTTGCGACCGCGTAGAACCTCTCAAAATCAGCCTGATCCTCGTGAAAACTGTACATATCCTTCATGAAGAACTCTATCCCGCGCAGGAGGCCTGACTTGGAACGCAGTTCGTCGCGAAACTTCCAATGGATCTGGTAGACGGCCTTCGGGAGATCCTTGTAGGTATTCACTTGTTTCATGACGAGCGGCGTTACGACTTCTTCTTCGCTCTGTCCGAGCGCGTACTCCTTTCCCGTGCGGCTCTTCAGTTTGAAAAGCACGTCTATTTTGTCCCACCCGCCGGTAGTCGTCCAGATGCTTTTCGGATGAAGCACCGGCATCAAAATCTCGGTGCCGCCGATGGCGTTCATTTCCTCGCGAACGATATTTTCTATTTTTCTCAAGACACGCAGGCCTAGCGGCAGATAGCTGTAGACCCCAGACATGAGCTTTGAAACGAATCCGGCCCGCACCAAAAGCTGGGCATTCACGGTTGTTTCATCCTTGGGCGCATTGCGTTCAACGCGCGTAAAAAGTTCGGACTGTTTCATTTTCTATAGGGTATCACCGAAATTTCGGATTGGCAAAAACCTCAGGTCGCCACAGGTTACAAAATGATCCCCCCGCCGAGCATCTCTCCCTTATCCGAGTACCACACCGCTGATTGGCCGGAAGCCACGAATTTCTGCGGTTCGTTGAATGCAAGTCGGTAATGGCCGCTCTCAAGCCGTGAGAGCGTTGCTACGGCAAGCGGCTGTCGGTAGCGAACGCGGGCCAATACCGGCAATTCGGTACTAATGAAGTTCGTATTAATGATCTCTACTTCCTTTTGATAGAGCGCCGGATTTTCCGCCCCCTCTGCGACCACGACAGTGTTCGTCGCGGCATCTTTTGAAGAAACGTAAAACGGCTTGCGCGGTGTCGCCCCGCCGGTTTTTGGGAATTTGAAGTCGGCATCCAAGTGCCGCTGGCCAATCGTGTAGAACTCCGAGCCGGAATGCTCCCCTATTTTTTCACCAGAGGTCGTGATGAGCGCTCCCTTCCGCTCCGGGATGTACTGCTTCAAAAAATCCTCCATTGAGATCTGCCCCAGGAAACAGACCCCCTGCGAGTCCTTTTTTTCCGCGGTCGGCAGGCCCGCTTTCCGCGCTAGCGTGCGCACTTCGGACTTTAAATGATTACCTATCGGAAAAAGGCAGTGTGTGAGCTCTGCCTGCGTGAGCGTCCACAAAAAATAACTTTGGTCTTTGCTAGCGTCCTTTGCGGCCAAAAGCGAAAAAGCTCCGCTCGGTCCCACACCAAGACACACATAGTGCCCCGTAGCCACATAATCCGCGCCCATTTCAAGCGCCTTCTTCAAAAACAGACCGAATTTTATCTCTTTATTGCACATCACGTCCGGATTCGGCGTTATGCCGGCTCGATATCCTTCTATCATGTATTCCATCACGCGCTTTTTATACTCCTCCTCAAAATCCCACACGTAGAAAGGAATGTTCAAATGATCCGCCACGCGCCGCGCATCCTCCGCGTCCCGTTCGGCACAGCCGTCCAGGTTGTAACAACGCATAAATACGCCCACGACGTCATAGCCTTGGTCCCTTAGCATCATCGCCGCGACGGAGCTGTCCACCCCGCCCGACATACCGACAAAAACCTTTTTCTTCATCAAAGTTAAACCCTCTCCACGTACTGGCCCGTTTCGGTGTTCACGCGAATCGTGTCGCCTTCGTTAATGAAAAGCGGCGCGTTGATCTTGGCTCCTCCTTCTATCGTTATGGACTTTGTGCCGCCCTGTGCAGTGTTTCCCTTGATGGACGGAGGCGCCTCTATCACCTTGAAGTCTATTTTTACCGGCAGGTCAATTTTAATAACTTTTTCATTAAAAACCCATGTCGTCAATTTTGTATTTGGTTTCAAAAAATGTCCACGTTCACCCAAAAGTTCGTCAGGAAGAGAAAAACGATTTTTTGGATTGCCTTCCTCATGGAACCAATACTCGCCGCGATTAACATAAATAAAGGTCGCCGGGCGCTTTTCTATCTCCGCTTCCTCAAAGCTGTCGCTCGGCTGGAAGTTGCGGTCCAATACTTTTCCGGTGATCAGGTTCCTGATGCGCGTCTGCACCACGGCCTTCCGCTGCTGCATGCGCAAAAAATGCGACTCTAGCACCTCGTACGGCGCTCCGTCCATGACGAACAAAATTCCTTTATTGAGATCGGTATACGCGAGTGCCATAACGGATACGATCATAAACCAAAAACCGCCCGGATGCAATCCTTGGCGGTCATGTTAACTACAAACAAAAGAGGTTAGTAGTTCGGCTTTTCGGACCTAGGAGGCCGCGTGCTGCCTTCCGGCTCTTCTATCTTCAGATTCACGCGCGCATTGTTCTTGATGCCCACGATCCTCAAAAGCGAGCGGATGGCCTTTGCTGTCGCGCCCTGCCGGCCGACAACCTGTCCCATATCCAACTGATTCACATGCAGAGTCAAGAGAACGCCCATCTCATCAACCTTGCGGTCAACCTTCACATCCTCCGGATGGTCCACGAGCGACTTTACGAGATATTCAAGAAATTCCTGATCGGCAGTAGATGAATTCGCCATTGCATTACGGTTGTTTCTTTCGACCTTTCCAAAAACGAGATTGCTTTGTATGAACTAAACGGCCGGCTTCTCGGCTGCGGCCGCCGGCGCCGCAGGCGCTGCACCACCTTCCACCGCTGCCTTTTTCTTCATCTTAATCGCCTTTGTAGGAGCGGTAACGATCCCCTGCTTCACAAAAAGATTGTGGACGGTCACCGTCGGCTGGGCGCCAATCTTCATCCAATGCAAAACCCGGTCCTTATTGATAGCCGTAGCCTTTGAGGAGGGATTATAGGAGCCGAGATCCTCCACCGGGGGCGCCGCCATTTTTGATCTCTTGGGAGCCACAACGAACCGGTAGCTCGGCTGGTGTTTTTTCCCCACGCGCTGTAATTTGATGGCCAACATACGGAACAGTATATCAAAATCTAAAGCCCCGAGTCAAGCGGGGCTTTAGAAATCTTTAACGGAAACGTAATACCTATCGCGAATCCGTGCGTTCACGCAACTTGTTCAGCAAATGGTTCGCATAATCCTTTCCGCCAAGTCCGAAGGCCAAACCGCCAGCCAAGGCAAGCATCGCTATGAAACCCGTAACGATGCTCTGGATTATTGTGACCGCGATGTTCAACTGCGAGAGCGCCGCGAGAAACCCGAAAACGACGATGGACCACCATGTGAGTGTTCCAAGGAAATGCGGCGCGCGAAGCTTTGCGCCCATCACCGAGGCCATGACGATACCACGCACGAAATTCCCGAGAACTACCGTCGCGAGCATGATGAGCACCGCGGCAATCACATTCGGCATATACGCCAAGACCGAGTTCAGGAACCCGGAAAGCGCGTAGAGACCCAAGCTATCGGACACTGCGAGCAAGAATGCGATCGCGATGAACCAATAGACCAGCCGGCCGAGGAAATACGCCGCGCGTAACCGGAGTCCCGCCCTGTCAAAGTAGGGCTTCAAGCCCAACTTCTCAAGGAAGCTGTCCAAGCGAAGCGCTTCAAATGCCTTCTCTATTATCGCCCCGAGACCGGCGGCAACGATAAGGCCGATGATAAGCACGAGCAGCGCGCCGATCAAATTCGGCACAAAACTCG
>Ga0315268_10005244_pt1 | contig 13969 bp, 15 predicted proteins | sample C1_top_MG_FD_204535 | JGI IMG/M metagenome (GOLD analysis project Ga0315268, IMG submission 204535) | Sediment microbial communities from Yellowstone Lake, YNP, Wyoming, USA - C1_top | ecosystem: Environmental > Aquatic > Freshwater > Lake > Sediment | place: USA: Wyoming | collected 2017-08-01 | reverse complement strand
CGCTAAGCCGAAGATCAAAAAGAATGAGGCCCATGGTGGCTAATTCAGGATCAACGGGTAGGAAGCCAGACTTCGGGGTCGTGACTGTTGAGGCCTGATCGGACCCTTCTCAGGGCGGGTTACGTGGGGGGTGCCGCGATTGGGCTGGCAGTGTACCTGCTCAACTTCGGTCTAGCGACATCGTTGGCGGCGCTCGTTTCCGTCTTCGTGTTGACTCGCGTGCTCGTGTACGCGTATTTCGAGCGCTATCTTGCGTTCAAAGTCTTCGACGATTTCGCTTCCGGCAGAGTGCGGCATGAATGTGTAGCATGCGGAGCATCATGCCACCTCAGAGTCAACCTCGGCAAGGACGATATCGAAAGAATCCTGAAGTACGCTAAGGAGAAGGGGTTAGAGGAGACCGTGATCGAGAAGAGCGGCAGCAAGTTCTGGTTGAAGAGGAAGTCAGGCGGTGCTTGCGTCTTCTTGACTTATTCCGGGAACCTTCCTCGCTGCTCGATTTACTCGATAAGACCGATGGCCTGCAGGCTCTTCCCTCTGATCCCTCAGGGAAGTCGGCTCAAGGTTGACCCATTCTGCCCAGGTATCAGGCGCGACCAAGGCCACACGTTCAAGGAGCATTTGGTGACTCAAGAAGTCGGGTCCTACGTGCGAAGAGTCACGGGAAAGATCCAATCAGCCGAGACCGCAAGCGCTTGAAGCGCGAACTGTGTGGTGGATTTGTCAGCCTTCCACGCGCTGAAGCCGCTTTATCTTCTCTCCGTCGAGTTCTATCAGGTAAGCGCTGAGTATGCCTTCCGTATATTCCGAGCCAGGGTTCATGCATTTAGTGCGGCCGATGTTCATGAAACCCCTGCATTCGTGAATGTGGCCGTGCAATCCTAGTAGTGGCTGGCATTTCTCGATTATTGCACGAACTGACTTGGATCCCACGGGAATTAGCTTCGGTCTGCCGCCTTCCATGACGGGGCGCAAGTCCTTGTCAAGCAAAGGCGCCTGGTCGATCTGAGATTCGAAGGGAGGGCAGTGCAGGCAGAAGAGCGACCTGTCGAGCCTTTGCACGTGTGCCACAAGCTTCTCCAGCTTCACCATCAACTCCTCCTCCGAGCATTCGCGAGGGCTATTCCAAGGCGTCGGGTTCGACCATCCGAGGCAAGCGGCTTCATGCTCCCCATCAAGATCGACAACCGTTTCCTCAGCATACGTCACGCGGGGGCTGGCCTTGATGACTTCATCCAGTTCGAACTTGTCGTCATTTCCAGGATGAATGAGCACCTTGACGTCATTCGAGAGCTTCTTCGGAATGAAGTCCAGCCACTCTTTGAGCGTTTTGCATTCCAAATCGGCGAAGATCTTCTCAATATCGTCTTGCGGGGCCTTCTCCAAGTCCTCGAACTGTTTCTGGTCGCAGACGTATGGCAAGTAGCAATGATCTTTGACGAGTTTGCGGAATTCCTCGAGACCGCTGGCTTGAATGATCCTAGACTGGCCAAGGAAATCTGCTTTGTATGTGCCGTCCGGCTGAAGCACGATGGGTGTGAGGATTTTACCCGTCAGGTCACCGCCCATGATGAGCCAGTTGACCTTGAACATGCTCGCTGAGTTGAGGAACTTTCTCCAAACCATTTCGTTGCCGTGAAAATCAGACGCGAAAATTATCCTGACTTTTGCCAAGGACCAGTGCCGAAGCTCAATCGCTACCTAAGTCTATTTCAAGTTTGCCGCCGGTTTACAACTAGTCGCGCTGCACTTCTTCCACAACGTTGTACCACTTGACCGTTGTCCCGGCTTTGGCGCGAAGTTTCCAAGCAAGTGTCTTAGGCGTTTCGTCGACCAACTTCCGCAGCTTACCGAGTCTATCAATCACGTTCTTCTTTGCCTCATTACCGAGTGCGTCATACTTCTGAGTGAATTCTTTGACCTTCTCACAATTGGTCATTACTGTGTGGTGGAAGCCCCAATCAGACGACAGAACTTTCGCTATATACGGGCCATTGACCTGCTCTTTGTCGCCGTCACCAAGGTCGTGTTCGGTGAGGAGAATGATTGCATCCTGAATATCCTTCTCGTTAGTCTGCACGACTTGGAGTTTCTGGAGCAAGAGCTCAGCAAGCGGCACCGTGGGTGTATCTACTTCGAGTCTCCCCGCGAAGTCTATGACATGGCACATCTCCAGTTTGCCTAGGAACACGTCAACTGCCTTATTGCCTTCTTTATCGTTGAAGATTTGCCTTCGTCTGCCAGTCGCCCCTGTGAGCATGAGCGAGATGTATGGCTCGTATCCCAGCTCCATGAACAGCTTCTTGGTTAACGGCCTGAACTTCTCATATGTCACGAAATCCATGTCATGTTTCGGAACGCGTTTGAGGCGATCGTAAAGTCGTTCGTTCTCGGGGCAATGCATTCGGATAGCGGCGCCACCCATTATGCGTAGAGTCACGTTCCGTTCCTGAGCCACCGAGATAATTCGCCGTATTTCTTTAGCAAACTCATCGAATGTGGGAAACTCACTCATATAATTCAGCTCATCAAATGCACTGATTTGTTGTGTTCATGAATTTGGTTTGTGTTTCCACATACCACATAGCGGAGATACCTGTGTGCGCTATTAAGCTGATCTACGTTACACGAAACACAACGCACATGCGCGGCCCGCTTTCTGATATCTTTGAAAATCGCGAGCTCTTTTTTCGTTGCGCTAGGGTCGTTGAGTTTTGTTTACATCCGACTGTAAATCGGTTCGGTGGCTCGTTGTGTTCAATGTATGTTTCACGATCGAATTGCTCAACTCGATTCGCGAGCGCGTTCGCAAATTCACCGCAATCTGCTGAGTAGACCGCTTCGAACGTTAATCTGATGGTTAGCATGACATCTACCTGCTTATCGCTCCCTGAGGTTACGTGCAAGTGTCTGTTGAGAAACAGAAAGTGCTCCCTCTGTCGCTGACGGGCAGAGTGCTCACTCAGAACACTTTGGCGAGCTATTTGTGGATCATACCACTATGCTTGGGCTTCGTTCTATGGGAGCTTGTGACCAGACTTCATCTAGTCCCAGAGTCGAACTTTCCCACATTCTCGGCAGTGCTAACCGTGTTCATGAGTTCAATGCAGGATCCGGCATTCCTGTTGAGGATAGGTTACAGTTTCGTCAATCTTGTGTGCGGGATTGTGCTGGCTTTTTCATTCGCCTTGCCATTGGCCTTCATTGCGGGTAGCAAGAGTGGAATGGACCTCACACTGACGCCGCTCGTGATGCTGTTCGGGGCTTTACCGGACCTCTCATTCCTGCCCCTCCTAGTGCTGTGGTTTGGTCCAGGAAGCACTGCCGCCATAGCAATGGCATCGCTGGTCGCTTTCTTCCCGATCTTCTTCACGGTGAGGGAGGGAACGAAGAACATACCGCGTGACCTCTTCCACGTCACAACCATCTTCAAATCGGGGCGCTTCTCCACGTTTACGAAGATGGTGCTACCAGCAATCTCTCCTTACATGTTCAGCGGCCTCAGGTTAGCGTACGATTTCGACTGGGAGATAATCATCGCAATTGAGATCGCAACGCAAGTCGCTGGGATAGGAAGCTTCATTCAGGGCACCGTAAGTGCCGGGTCTCTGGAAACCGGGCTTGCAGGCATCTTGGGCATAGGCGTCGTGGCTGTTCTTGTGGATCGAATCTTCTTTGGCACCTTAGATTCATGGGCGAGGAAATGGGTCTAATGACTCCTCACGTGGAGCTAGACAACGTAACGAAGTTCTACGACACTCAGGAGCGACTGCACGCTCTACACGAGGTCACCTTTGACATCGATCAGGGCCAGTTCGTCAGCATCGTCGGACCTAGCGGATGCGGCAAGTCAACACTGCTCAAGATAATGGCAGGTCTCGACGAACCAAGCGCCGGAGAGGTCCGACTACACGGTGGACCTGTGAAGGGCCCTCACTCAAAGATCAGCATGGTGTTTCAAGCGTTCGGACTCTTCCCGTGGCGCACTGTTCTCGAGAACGCGGCGTATGGCCTCGAAATGCGGAAGATCCCAAAACGCGATCGGAATGACATCGCAAAACAGTACCTAGACATGGTTGGACTCGGCGGCTACGAGCACATGTACCCGAAACAGCTGTCTGGAGGAATGAAGCAAAGGGTAGGCATAGCGCGAGCACTCGCGGTTGAGCCTGAAGTTGTGTTGATGGATGAGGCTTTCAGTGCCATAGACGAGGTAACGGCGGATATTCTGAGAGAAGAAGTGGGGGAGATCCACAAAGAGACAGGAAAGACCTTCGTCCTGGTAACCCACAATCTTTCGGAAGCACTTGAGCTGTCTGACAAGGTTGTGGTATTATCCGCGCGCCCGGCGAAGGTCAAGAAGATATTCGATGTCGCCCTGGAAAGGCCGCGCGACAGAACGCACACTCTATTCGTTCACATGCACAAGAACATACTTCACTTGCTCAAAGAAGAACTTGAAAGCACGATCGTCAGGCACAAACTTAGGGGTATATCGGAACTTCAGAGCCTAGATGACATGGAAGGGGACGCTAGGGATCCGAAAAAAAGGGGAACGCGAGTAGCTACTTGAGGCTTCCGCCGCACTTGGGACAGAATTTTGCGTGAGCGGGCGCAGAGGTCCCACAGTTTGGGCAGATTAGCACGGCCGCCACGGTCGGGGCAGCGGGAGTTTGGGTCGTGAGCTGAACCTCCTTCTTCAAGAGCACCACGTCCTCGACCGACAACACGTCATCCCATGACATGTCCAGCTCCGCATGGGCCTTCGTGGTCACGCGAAAGGCGAGGCTCTTGTTTCGGAAATCCACTGACACATCTTTGACGTTTCCAACCAAGGAACCCTTGTTGTCAATTACCTGCAAACCTGCAAACCGTTGGGCAGGGACGAATTTCGAAGGCTCTTTAGACAAGCTCATTTACCGCCCTCCAAGAGGCATATTCGAATAAATCTGGTTTATGGTATGCTCCAATCTTGGACGTAAGGGCGCTTTCAAACTCCATAACCCGAAACCGTTAGCGTTTCTTAGCGATTGCAGAATGGTCCTCTTCAAAACCGCGCTCACCGGCATCGCCATCCTACTTCTCGGCATCGTGGTGGTATTCGTCGTTGCACCGAACCTGACCTTTGACATCCAAGAAGTCCAACAACGCTGGGTCGAACCTCACGCGGAGTTCTTAGTCGGAGACCTCGTTGATCGCCCTTACGACCTCCCCGCAACCACAAACGTGGCCGGGACCGTGACCATCACGGAGGCTCCCTCAAACAAGACCAGTGACATCACATTCCTTGTGTTCGACAGCGGAAACTATCAACAGTGGACCTCCGGAGGGCAGGCAGAATCGTCGTATTCCGAATCGAACCAAGCATCCTTCAATTTCACCTTCAAGACCGAAACTGGAGGGGTGTACCATTTTGTCTTCGACAATCGCGTCTCCGTCTACAAGAAGTACGTTATCCTCACCATCGCCTACGATGAGGTCACAATCAAGAAGGTCCCCGACAGTCGCGTTGGATATATCGGCTGGGCGCTAGCGATCATCGGAGCCATTCTCCTAGTATATGGCGCGATTAGACGGCCACCCGTCACCTGGGCGTGAAGTCCGGAGAACCCTAATTACCCGGCAAAACCATCCTACTTGTGACGCTGAAATGAGCGGTCTAACCAAGAAGGCAGTTTACGCAGACAAGCTGCTCTCATCCATTCTGGGCGTTAGAGAAGGAGACTTTGTAAGCTACGCGGATATTTCCCGAGGACTCCACAGATACATCAAGGACAACAAACTGAAAGGCGGCGGAGCGATCCAGCTTCCAAAGCAGCCAACCGTTCAGGCTGTCCAAGGGGAGATCGAGGCTGCGGTGGAATCAGGCATGAAGAGCTGCATAGACTGTGGAGCGCAAATACCGTCGGAAGCAACGTTCTGCGACATGTGTGGAGTAAGCCAGTAGAGCAACTTCTACGGTTGCGCTCACAGTAAACGTAGGACTCCCATCTTAAATACGGTCGCGCAGCGGCTACCATACTTTTAACCGTCGAAAACGGAGGAGCGTCTTCATGGCAGCTGAAAAGGTCGGAATCGTAGGTTACGGTGTCTATATCCCTCTTCAGCGCATCAAGACTGAGTTCATAGTGAAGGCACGGGAAAGGAAGCGCAAGGACCTACTCCAATTCCTTGACAAGGTTAGGAACGGCTTACTCCTGCAGGACAAGTCTGTGGCCTCGCTTACTGAAGATTCCATCACAATCGCCACTGAAGCTGCCTTGAACGCCGTCCAGATGGCTGGAATTGACCCGAAGCAGATCGAGACCGTGGCCGCTGGATCAGAGTCAAAGCCTTATGCGGTTGGGACCATCGCCCGGCACGTGGCTTCTTTCCTTGGAGCCGGCAACAACGTGTACGTGGCCGACCTTGAAGGCGCCTGTAACTCGGGAATGCAGTCAACCGCTTTTGTCGAGAGCCAGATCATCAGCGGGCGAATCAAGTATGGCTTGGCGATTGGGACAGATGTCGCGCAGGCCCCCGTGGGTGATCCGCTTGAGTACGCTTGTGGTGCAGGGGCGGGAGCATACGTACTCGGAAGCGACAAGCCCGTTGCAACCATAGTCGACACCGCCGCTTACTCCACGTTGACGCTGGATTTCTGGAGACGGGACGGCGCACACGTGCCCAGCCACTTCGGCAGAACCACCGTCGAAGCCTACATCAAGCACGTAATCGGCGCCATTGAAGGTCTCCTTACAAAACATCCTGAGATCTCGCTGATGGATTTCGACTACGTCACCTTCCATCAACCATCCGGCTACATGCCCGTGAAGACCTGCAAGACGCTCACGCAGGACCATATCGAGATCCTCGACAATCCGGAAGTTGAGAACAGAATCAGAATAACCCCCGAGTTCATAGAAGAGAAAGTGAAGCCGTGGCTTCGAGTCCTTGACACGGGCAACACGTACGCCGCTGCCACGCTCATCGCTACATGCGACATCCTCGACCACGCGAAACCGGGCGAGGACATTCTCGCCGTATCATATGGATCCGGAGCATACACGATCGCCACATGGCTGCACGTGGAGGACGCGATTCAGGAAAAACGGGGAAAGACGCCCACAGTGAGAGAGTATGTGAACCGGCGGCGGGACCTGAAGATGGAGGCCTACGAGAAACTCATGAAATACAAGAACGGGTCAGTTCGAATGAGGCTCGCAGCCCCGCGGATCGCTGGGGAAGTTGAACCATACAACGGCCGCATGATGAAGTTCACTTTGTGCAACGGATGCCAGCGAGTCTTCTACCCGGCCCGTGACCGATGCTTGGAATTCGACTGCAACGGCCCCGTGGAGCAGCGCGCCCTTCCGGTCAACGCACGACTGCTCTCGACAAGGCGACTCACTTTGAGGGACAGGTTGACGTCCAATTTCGACATCCTGAAGCAGGGCAAGGTTTTGATCGTTGATGCAGCTCTGCCCGAGTTGGCGCCTGGAACGGAGCTTGAGGCACTGATACGCAGACTGGATGACGAGGGGAAGGCTGGACTCATAATCTATGGTCCCGTGTACAGACCTGCATTCAGAACGAAGCCAATCATCAAAGAGGCTCAGAGGCAGGCTACGACCGTACTAGCTCGCTGAAGGATTCGAGTGCACGACACCACACAGGCGGCAGTAGTGGGCGTCCTTAACGTCGTAGAAGCCATCGTATTCCTTGATCACGTAAGTATCTTGGAATCTGTGACCGATCAAACGGCAAACCATGCTCATATTTGACGCCAGCTACTTCCCCTCATTCACGGTATATTAATGTTCCGTAGTTGGAACGATTACGTTTCACACCTCCGCGCAAGGGATTTGATAAGACAGCGTCCGGCTAAGCATGCAGACGTGTGCACTAGGAGGGCCCAAACTTCTGCGGCATAGCCGGATATGCCGGCCTCAACGACAAGTCGCTTCTCGAGCAGATGATTCGGATTCTGCACCACAGAGGGCCCGATGACACAGGATTCTACATTGACGAAGACATCGGTCTAGCAAACGCGCGCCTGAGCATCATCGACCTAGAAGGCGGTCACCAACCGATACACAACGAGGATGGAACAATTCAGGTAACATACAACGGCGAGATCTACAATTTCCAACAGATGCGAAAAGATCTCGAATCATTCGGTCACAAGTTTTACACCCAATCCGACACCGAAGTCATAGTCCATGGTTACGAGCAATTCGGTGACAATTTTGTCAACAAACTTAACGGAATGTTTGCCATCGCCCTCTGGGACTCGAAGAGCAAGAAACTGATCTTAGCGCGCGATCGCATGGGCATAAAACCTCTCTACTATGCCCTAGAAAAAGGCAGGTTGCTATTCGCTTCGGAAATCAAAGCAATTCTGCAGGCTCCAATAACAAGGGAAGTCGACAAAGAAGCCTTATTCACAATTTTGAACGTGGGCTACATTCCGGGCGACGGAACGCTCCTCAGGGATGTAAGGAAACTTCCACCTTCGAGTCTGCTGATTTTTCGAAACGGCTCAGCGAAAATCTCGACTTACTGGGATATTCCAGCATTGGATGCGACCGTGGAGGAGAGCATTGTCGTAGAGCGACTTCGTTCCGCCCTTGAAGAAGCGGTACAAGATCAACTCGTTGCAGACGTTCCAATCGGATGCTTCCTCTCAGGAGGTCTCGACAGTTCCACCATAGTGGCTTTGGCTTCGAGAGTTTGCACGCGGCCGTTGAAAACATTCTGTATGGGTTTCGGTGAAGAGACGGATGAATTTCGAGATGCCCGTGCCATCGCCGAGCATTTTGGTACTGAACACGAGGAACTTATCGTTGACAGCTCGCTTGGGATGAGGCTCTACCCCAAAATGATTTGGCATATGGAATCGCCAAAGTACAACCTCTACCCATGGTTTGTATGCGAACTAGTTAGAAAGCGCGTGAAGGTTTGTTTGAGTGGTAATGGCGGTGATGAGGTGTTCGGGGGATACTTTGCAAGATACCAGAACGCTCTCAGGGTTGACGCACTTTCCAATAATCCGCTATCGTCAGTGCTCAGGTTATCAGGAAACCTTCTTCAAGACCTGACCAACGATGTCAAAACCCAGAATCGATTCAGAGTGCTCGGTTCTCTCGGAGATGACGCATCAGCGTATTTGGTTCTGGCCGGAGCTCTGCCCGACGCCTTAAACCGTAAGCTCTTCAGTCACGGCAATTCATTCTTCAATTCCCTGAGGAAGCATTACGCTCCCTTCTTTGGGAAAGCAGATTTTCTTCAGGGGTTGATGGAGGCTGAGCTGAGGACTAAGCTTGTGGATGATCTGTTGTCTGCAGACGACTCGATGAGCATGGCTCATTCATTGGAATTACGTGTGCCGCTCTTGGACAATAGGATTGTAGGCCTCATGATGAGGATTCCTTGGCGGATGAAGTATGCGCCCGGAACACACGGGAAGCAAATCCTCAGAAGGGCGTTGCAAGGGGTTTTGCCAGAGTCGACCTTTCGCAAAGCGAAATGGGGGTTCAGTGTGAACGTCTGCCAGTGGTACAAAGGTGAGCTCGGTGAACTGGTGAGGCAGGTTCTGCCCGAATCTGATGTCGTTCGAAAATACTTCTCTTCCAAAGCAATCGAGAAACTTTTGGCGAAACCGGTCTCAGAAAGAAACCGGCGGCACCAAGTGCTACTTTGGCAGATACTTGGCTTTCACTTCTGGCACAAGATATTCGTCGAGAGCGGACGGGTAGGCACTTCGAGGCTTGAGGTCAACGCATTGGTGGCTTAAGGTTGAGCTACTGGGTTTGCGTCGTGGCTAGGAACGCCGCAGCACATTTGGAGCCCACCCTCAACTCCTTGCTCAATCAGGCTCTTCAACCTAGGTTGATCGTGGTTGTTAATGATGGGTCGAGCGACTCGACCTCTCGAATCCTAGGAGAATACCAGAGCAAGCACCCAGGCTTCTTCAGGGTGCTGAACTTGCCTGATAATGGATATGACATAAGGCGTGTTCCTCGAAACATCAACATGGCATGGATGAACACTGTTAGGGAAGGCCTGAAAACCGAGTATTTCATGATTAGCGGCGACGACTGCGCGTACCCACCCAACTACGCTCGGCGACTCGTCTCTCTCATGGAGGCTCAACGTAGGGTCATGGTTGCAAGTGGTCGACCATCGACGGGCGGAAGTATCTGGAGAGAACATTCTCCTTCCGGAAGCGGGCGAGTAGTTCGATGCTCTTTCTGGGAAGAGATCGGTGGAAAGTATCCGGTCCAGGCAGGGTGGGAAACATGGTTGCTATACAAGGCGTTGGAGAGGGGATACGATGTGGAGTTGATGGATGACTTGGTCTTTGACCATTTTCAGCCAAGGGGAGCTAAGCATCAATTCGCATACTGGGGTGCAGCAATGTTCACTCTCGGGTACCATCCACTATACGCACTTGGTCGAATCGTGAAGAACACCGTTGGGCGGCACATTTCAGTTACTGGTTCACTTAACATGTTGCGAGGATACCTCCAAGCAAGCCTAGGCTCGTCCGACCCCTTCATTGGCCGGTTCGAGGAATCCCTGCGAGGATTTGTGTGCACGCAACAGTTTGACAAGATCGAGCGCATAGCCACCAGCCCACTGCAGCGGCGGACACGATTCTAGCGAGTGGTGCCGTTGCGGTGAGGGCCCCGAGGTCTGCAGGCCTCAAATTGGACCTTTCTTTAAATACAACGTATACCAGTTGTTAACGTATGTGGCCCCAACGCTGGCTAGGGGAGCTGTACTCAAGGCTTTGGACAAGTCACCGAGGGGGACTGTTCAATCTTTCCGATGTTGTTAGTCTTGCCGGCTCTGAGGCGAAGGCCAGAGTTGCCGTATCACGGCTCAAGAAGATGGGTCTCCTCTACGTCTTTTCCTCAATCGAACGCAGGAAGCAGTACGCCGTCGGCACCCCAACCCTCTTACCCTACTTAGCCAGCGGCAAACTCTTCAACCTCGATCTTATCAAACAGGGCAGGTACGCAAGGCTGATAGCCCTATTCTCGATAGAGGCCCTTCAGTTATTCTCCAACATCAAGAGCATAGTAGTCTACGGCTCCGTGCCTCGAGGTGACGCCGCTAAAGAGAGTGATGTCGACCTGCTAGTCTTAATCGAAGATGAAAAGAGCGTCGGCGAAAGGATTCAGAAACTGTCGCGGCTCGAAGATTTGGGGGCTATCCGCGAGGAACTTGAATGGCTTGACAGCCAAGGGATTTTCACTCACATCTCAATTCTCCCCTTTACCGAACGTGAGGCTCTCCAATTCCCGCCAATCCTGTTGGACATTGTTGAGGAAGGAATCCCAGTTGCCGATGACGGGACCTTTCTTGAGTTAAGAGATAGGTTGCGGGCTAGGTTGGTGGAAGCAGGTGCGAAGAGGGAGTTTCTCTCTCCAACTGAATGGTACTGGGATCTGGCCCCTGGACTGCGCGTAGGTGAGGCATACGCCCTGTGAAGTCGCTGGAAATCGCTGAAGCAATGGTCCAACAGGCCCACGATCGGCTGGCTACAGCGGAGCGAGCAACTTCGAACCAGAACTACTCGTACGCAGTGAGGAGTTCACAGGAATGTGTGGAGTTGAGTCTGAAGGCGGCTTTGAGGGCCGTTGGTGTTGAGTATCCTAAGAAGCACGATGTGAGTCGAGTGTTGGTGAGAGTGAGGGATCGTTTTCCGTCGAGTTTCGCTGTCGAGGACTTTGCCCGGACGAGCAGGGAACTCGTCGACTTAAGGGAACCTGCCATGTACGGTGACGAGGTCAAAATGACCTCCGCAACTACCCTATTTCACAAAGAACAAGCCGAAGAGGTCGTTGAGAAAGCTCGAAGGTTGTACAAAGCATGCGAGGCGTTCATCAAAACCCTGAAAGCTTCCGGAACAAAGAAGGCTAACTGAAGAAAGAGTCATCACCTCTTGTTTGATACCCAACAGATCCCATGACTTCAGGTCGTAGCTAGAGCTTGCTCTAAAGACTAGTTGGAAAAATGAGGTATGCCCTTAAGTGGCAGATATGTCACATGCGTAATGTGACAATGATGATGAAGCCGTTCTTTGAAGCCGTGCGGGCATTTAAGTCGGGACCATTTAGCTCGACCGATCTGGTGAAAAGGCTTGGCTACGCAAGCGGTTATGTAAGAAACTTTCTCAGCCAAGCGACACGGGAGGGTCTGCTTGTGCCTGAACCAAGAGTCGGAAAACGAGAGAAGATCTTCAGGGCCAACCCGCGTGTGGTCAGGGACATCGTGCGCAGAGGAGGAAAGGATAAGGAGGAACTGCTCAATGCCATCGGTCTTCGGTCAAAGTACTTTGGTGAGTACGTCGCCTTGGATGGGTTCGAAGTCATTGACCATGACCAGGATCTTTACAGGCTCGGGGAGAGGGTTTTCTCGAACAGAGAGGCGCCGGGAAGGATCGTCGTGACCAATGTTGGCGTGCCGAAGAAGATCATAACGGTTGAGGTTTAGATACGAAGAGGGAGTGTGGGGTTTCATTTGAATATTGGAAAATGCTGGCGCTTCAGCGATGACGAGCAGCCTCCGTATCCAACTATTGAACTGAACGTTTCATCAGCTGATCGCAATGCAGCCATCAGCCCTAAAGTGGACACAGGTTTCAACGGTTCGTTGGCAATTGGCATCGAAGTTGTGAAAAAGCTTCGTCTGACGCCCGCAGGAACGGTTCTCGTGAAAACCGCAGCAGGCAACCGTGAAGTGCCAGTATACGCCCTAAATTTATCTCAACCGGACTTAGGCATAACTTACGCTACGCTCGCAATAGGGACGGAACGCTCCCTTGTAGGGAGAAAGATTCTCAACGACAGAACTTGGCTACTTGACTGCAAAGAAGAGAGATTTTGCATTATAGCCCAGACGAAAATGAGTTGAAGAAAAAAGCGGTATGGCAATGATTTTGCCGCTTTGCCCGACAAAACAGGTCGGGCGCTTCAACCGGCGAATTTGTTGACGATCGGCATCTTCCATCCAAGGCCGAAGGCCTTCTTTGTAATCTTGATCCCGGGGGGTGCCTGCCGTCGCTTGTACTCTGCCCCTCTAACGCGGCGGATCGTATCGTCCACAACATTGCTATCGTACCCTTTCGCAACGAGCTCCGATCGAGACAGTCGTCCCTCAACGATCTCGTCGACCAGCGGAGAAACGATCGCATAGTCAAAGGGATCAAACTGGTTCGGCTTCAGCTCAGCTGAGGGAATCTTGCTGAAGCAATTGTCGGGGATCACAGAACGTCCCATTCGTTGGTTGTAGTGGCGGGCGAGATCGTAAACCTCAGTCTTGCTCACGTCCCCTATTACCTCGAGCCCACCGCTCATGTCACCGTACAGGGTCGCGTAACCTAACGCGAGTTCGGTCTTGTTGCCCGTTGCCAGAACCAGCTGCCCGAACTTGTTCGAGAGCGCCATCAGAATGTTCCCTCGTATGCGCGATTGAAGATTCTCCTCGGCGATGTCAGGCGGACGCCCTTCGAACGACGGAGTAAGTTCGCGTTCGTACGCGTTGAAAATTGGTTCTATTGGGATGGTCAGGTATCGGATACCGAGATTTCCTGCCAGTGTTCGCGCGTCGTCCTTGCTGTGGTCACTTGAATATCGCGATGGCATGGAAACGCCCGTAACGTTCTGTTTTCCGAGCGCTTCGGTCGCTATGACCGCGACCAGGGAGGAGTCGATGCCGCCGCTGAGACCAACGAGAGCCTGCTTGAAGCCGGTCTTTCTGAAGTAATCCCTGACGCCCAGAACTAGTGCGTTCATCATTTCTTTCTCTCGATTGTAAGGAGGCTCCGCCACAACACTTCCCGAAGTCGTGCCTCCAGGGAGTTTCATGTCGACAATGACCATGTCTTCCTCGAATTGCTTGCCGATGCCGATCATGTTCCCCGCGCGATCTAGAGCGAGGCTTTCACCGTCGAAGACAAGCTCGTCCTGTCCTCCGACCA
>Ga0315268_10005243_pt1 | contig 13971 bp, 11 predicted proteins | sample C1_top_MG_FD_204535 | JGI IMG/M metagenome (GOLD analysis project Ga0315268, IMG submission 204535) | Sediment microbial communities from Yellowstone Lake, YNP, Wyoming, USA - C1_top | ecosystem: Environmental > Aquatic > Freshwater > Lake > Sediment | place: USA: Wyoming | collected 2017-08-01 | reverse complement strand
GGAAGAGAAAAAAGTGATGAAATTCATTGAAGAGAGCGGATTCGGTTTTGGACTGGTATTGGCTAAAAGGAAAGATGACACCGGTAGTTCCGGCGGTTTTTTTGCGGGTGAGAAATATGCGCTCGAGAAAGGGTATGAGTCGATAATCCTTGCAGATGACGACTGCCTGCCAATCGAAGAGACCCTCATACATAAGCTTCTTCTAGTTTACAAAAATGGGCAAATCGTATCGAAACCGAGGGTGCACTATATCCTGGAGGGCGAGGAGGTTTTCACCGCGACCTGCATCCACCAATATTCATTGATCGATACGGCCCTCTTGAGAGAGATCGGCTTGCATTATTATCCTTTGTATATCGGGGCAGACGATTCTGAATTCGAGTCCAGGGTCGCGCGTTTCAGGAAAATCTCGGTCATTGATGCCTATGTTACGCATCCTGCCGGGCATTCGATCTTCGTGAATTTCGAGCGCAGCGTCATATACCGCGTGAACGATATGCTTCTCTCGGGGCCATCACGGATCCTCTATTACTTGTATAATTTCTGCTTCTTCATCCCGTGCTACCTGTTCCTCGGCGATAAACGTGCCAGGAGAGCCGGTTTGGCCATGCTTTCAGCCCTGATATATCATAGATATGGAAAGGATACCATAATCAAAGAGGAGAGGAATGACGAAGAAATCAATGATAAGGATTTCCAGTTGATAGTTACACCGCGTCGCTCCTTGGACGAAGGCAGGAATATGTTCTTCGATTACTCGAAAAGGAGCGACGTAGGCCAGTATCTGAGGCTGGCGAAATCCGTTTTCAGGAAGAAAGTGCTTCTTTCGGTGGTACCGAGCTATGCGGTGTTTATCAGCGCCGTGCTGGCCAGAGAGACGTGGATTTCCCATCCCATGGGGGCTTATGTTTTCGCAAACAATGGCAACCTATCGCTGCATATGATTAAACTTGTGCTCTTGCTCGTTTCGTTGCCGATCTTCTTAGGGCTGGGAATCATCACATACATTATGAATCTGATTAGAAAGCCCAGGACAATGGGTTTCGGGCTGGACTAGGGGAAAACCTCTGCATCCTTGAATCTCGGCCATTTCTGGTCTTTTTCAGAGATGAGCATCTTCTCGAAAGGCCAGGTTATATTCAAATCAGGATCGCTCCAAATTACGCCACGCTCGGTCTGCGGGGCATAGCCATTATCGGCTTTGTAGAGGACGGCTGAATCATCCGTGAGGGCAACAAGCCCGTGGGCGAATCCCCTTGGGGCATAGAGCGCCACCATGTTGCGCTCGGAGAGCACAACCCCGGTCCATTTGCCGAAGGTAGGGGAGCTCTTCCTCATGTCGATTATTACGTCATAGACTTCCCCGCGGATACAGCGGATGAGCTTCGCCTGCGAGGCCTCTCCCGCCTGGTAATGGAATCCTCTGAATACCCCCTTCTTGGATATCGTGAGGTATTCCTCTACGAAATACGGCTTGACTCCGTTAACCTTTAGGACCTCCTCGGTGTATATTTTGTAGAGTGTTCCCCTGAAATCGCAGAATTCCTGCGGTTTGAGTATGAATGCGTCTTTCAGGTTCAGTTTCTCAGATTCCAGTTTTCTGATTATCATATCATCAACCCCGTCTATCTTTACCCTGGTTTCCCATGCTGCATTTCAAATCCGCTATCTGGCTCCGAATGCCCTTCACCTTCGTTATCTCGCCGTCTATCCTCGAGATATTTAGGTGCAGGAATCTCGGGATCCTGATGGCCCTGTCCGAACTCGGGACAGGATGCACAAGACTCCGGTCCCAACCGAAGACTTCGCAGAAACCGATGGCCAGATCATATCTGGAGATGTAATCGGCCCCGACCGCGTTATATGTCCCTTTTGCCTTTTTCATTATCCCGACTCGGATCAATCGTGCGAGTTCCCCGGCGAATATCGGCTGGGAGAACTGATCTGAAGGGGCATTGACAGGATCATTCCTGCCGATAGCATCCTTCACTCTCATGAAGAAATTGGCCCCCCGTTGATCCACTCCGAAGATACCGGTGGGGCGCAGGATCAGGAAATCATCAGCAAGAGCTCGGATGCGTTCTTCAGCTATTGCCTTGGAGAAAGAGTAGAAGTTCTGGGGGTAAATAATCGATGATTCGTCATAGACCTCCCCTTCTTTCCCCTCGTACACCCAGTCAGTGCTCAGATGGATGAATCTGAAACCATGCTCTTTTTGGATACGGGAGATGTTCTCCGGTACGGCCACATTGGCAGCCCAGGTCCCTACCTTGTCTATCTCGCACTGGTCGGTCGAAAGATTGTTCTTGACTGCGTTTATCACGACATCCGGCTTGGAATCGGATATGGCTTTCGATACGGATTTGAAATCGCTGGCATCTATCCTGTGATCAGAGCCATCCGCGCTCCTAGATACCCGTATCAGCTCGAATTCATCTTGCAGCGCCCGGGTGATATAGCTGCCTGCAAGGCCGTTCCAGCCGAAGACCATGACCTTCTCAGCCGCCAGATGGTTCACCCTTCAGTCCTGAAGAGACCAGGAAATCCACGATACACCGCCCCACGTATGCGAAGTGCCGTTTATCGAGGGCTGGATAGACCCCGAGCCAGAACGTGTCGTTCATGACGATATCGCTGTTCGCCAGATCGCCCACATTGCGATGCTCGACCTTGTTATCCACGAAATATGGCTGACGGACCAGGTTACCTGCGAAGAGCTGCCTTGTGCCGACCCCTTTGCTGTTCAGGTGCTCCATCAGCTTGCGCCGCTCGATTCGTTGGTCCTTAATCGTAATCGGGAATCCGAACCATGAGGGATTCGAACCTTCTGTAGCTCTCGGAAGAATGAAGTAATCCTCGAATGGCAATAGGGCATTCTTGAGACATGTGAAATTCGCCCTTCTTTTAATCACGAAAGAGCCGAGCTTGTCCATCTGTGCGACTCCGAGAGCCGCCTGGAGGTCGGTCATCTTCAAGTTATAGCCTATCTCTGAATAGATGTATTTGTGATCGTAACCGTAAGGGAGCTCGCCGAACTGCCACATGAATCTCTTACTGCATGTGTTGTCTTTCCCTGTAGGGCACCAGCAATCCCGGCCCCAGTCGCGGATGGAGCGGGCGATCTTGAAGAGCAGCGGGTCCTGGGTGAACACGGCTCCTCCTTCTGCCGTGGTGATATGATGGGCTGGATAGAAGGAGAGCGAAGAGAGATCGCCGAAGGTTCCGGTCTTCTTACCCCCGTATTCAGCACCTAAAGCGTCGCAATTGTCTTCTATCAGCCATAGGTCATGGTCATCGCAGAATCTCCTGACTTCCGAGGCTTTGAAGGTGTTGCCGAGAGTATGGGCGAAGAACACGGCCCGGGTCTTATCCGATAGCGCTTCCGGGAGCATGGAGATATCGGCGTTGTAAGTCCCAATCTCGACATCTATGAAAACCGGGACCGCCCCCACATCTATTATTGGATTTATCGTGGTCGGAAAACCTGCTGCGAGGGTTATCACCTCGTCTCCTCTCTTCAATCTCTTTGGGCCAAGTTTCATCGATGTCAGCGTTTTCATAGCGATTAGATTTGCCGATGATCCTGAATTGACAGTCAATGCGTATTTCACTTCTAGATATGATTTGAGCTTGGACTCGAATTCGATGCTCCATCTGCCTTCGGTCCACCAGCCTTCGAGAGACGCAAGGACCAGGTTCTGGAGCTCCTTCTCATCGTATATCTTGCCGGATACCGGGACGGCATCCGATGGCAGTTCGGATTTCCTGGAATCGTGGAACTCCTTGACTAGGGCAAGTATTCTTGCGATCTTCTCATCAGTCATGGCCGAGCCTCTTCATGTATCCGTTGATCTGCCTTTCGGTGACTTCAATCGAGTCCTTCCCGGAATAGTAATCAGCATACCAGTCCATTGTCCATTTAAGGCATTCATCCATCCCTAAGATCGGTTTCCAGCCCAGAATGGTCTTGGCTTTGGTCGCATCCAGCTTGAGGACGGACATCTCATGCTTGGTATCATCACGGATGACAGAATACTCGCCTTTTCCAGCAATCTGTATAGAACGCTTGACCAGATTTTCCACATTGATGAAATTCCCTTCATCCGGAGCGAAATTCCATGCCTCGATAGCCTGCCGATCTCGCTCATAGAGCCTCTTGGCAAGAAGGAGATATCCGAAAAGAGGGTCCAGGGCGTGTTGCCATGGCCGTATAGCTTCAGGGTTCCGTAGAACCATCTTCCCTTTCCTTTCGAAAAAAGCCCGAACCATGTCAGGGACAAGGCGGTCTTTTGACCAGTCTCCCCCACCGATGACATTTCCGGCCCTTGCGGAGGCGACATAGGCGTGAGGTTCTCCTTTTTGTGGATTCAGGAATGATGAAACGTAAGCATTCGTGACAAGCTCGGCGCAGGCTTTCGAGGAGCTGTACGGGTCATAGCCCCCAAGGCGGTCGTTCTCGCGGTATGGCCAGATCCAACCTTTGTTCTCATAGACCTTATCGGTAGTGATGATCACGGCTGCTTTCACGCTCTGGTTCAGTCTCGCGCATTCGAGGACATTTGCAGTGCCCATCACGTTGGTTGAATAGGTATTGAGAGGGTCATCATAGCTGTCCCTCACCAAAGGCTGCGCAGCCAAGTGAAAAACGATTTCAGGCCTGCTCTTTCTGAAGACTTCCGAAAGCCGGCTATAATTGCGGATGTCATCCAGATGGCCATCGATTTTTTTGTCAAGGGCAAGCAATGAATATAGATTCGGGTTTGTGTTCGGAGCCAAAGAATACCCGATGACATCAGCGCCCATCTTGAGGAGTATCTGTGTGAGCCATGCTCCTTTGAAACCGGTGTGGCCCGTGATAAGAACCTTTTTTCCTTGGAAAAAAGAACCAATGTCCATGGCGTTCTTCCTATCAGTCATGAATTCCCACCCAAAATATCCATAAACCAGTATTGATGAAATCTTGGTATGGAACTAACTAAAAGGTATCGAATCGCAGGCCTTTATATTGCACATTTTACGAGCTGTTTTGGTGCTTGATTTGCCGGGCTTAAAAAAATGGAAAAGAAGCTTGCTCAAACCCGATACGCGAAGCGGTTCGACCGTTAACCAGGAAAGAGCAAATGGAGGATTCGAAAAGCATTTCGAATCTCTAACTAAAATCTTAACTACTTTTCTCAAGCCATTGGATATACCTATCGACCCCTTCCTCGAAACCCACTTTCTGCTTCCACCCGAGGGTCTCGAGCTTTGCGATATCCAAGAGCATCAGCCTGACATCCCCGACCCACCCCCTCCTGGTTCCGGTGTATGTGAAACGGGTCTCGAGTTCCAATGTTTCGCACATCAAACGGGCCAGGGATTCGACCTTAATCTTATCCCTGCTACCGACATTGAATGTGTCGTATAGGGCTTTCTGCTTCTTCCAGCAGGTTTGGATGGCGGAGACGCAATCCGAGACATGCAGATAGGACTTGTCCTGCTTCCCGTCTCCAAGGATCTCGAGCGATTTGGGGTCTTTTTTCAGTTTATGGAAGAAATCGAACATCACCCCGTGGTTGCTCCTCTCGCCATAGATGTTCGCGAATCGCAGCGAGGTGCTCTTGATGCCATACGAGCCGGCATACGACGAGACATATGCTTCGCATGCGAGCTTGCTGGCGCCATAATTGCTGATAGGAGCGCAAGGATAGGTTTCTGGCGTAGGGATGACTTCGGCTTCTCCGTAAACCGTGGAAGTCGAGGCGAAGACCATACGCTTCACATCCGCTTTTCTGCACGCTTCGAGCACCGATAAAGTGCCAGCGACGTTGATATCGAAACTGCTTTTTGGATTGGTTGCGCTTGAACGGACCTCTGGATCAGCTGCGAGATGGAATAACGCCCCCACCCCTTCCAGATCGTTTGAAAGATCGCTCCGGATGTCTTTTTTAACGAATTCCGCATTCCTATTGATGTTCTCTGATTTTCCAGATACGAGATTGTCAATCACAATCGCTTCGTTCCCTTCTGCGACCAGGGCATCGACCAGATGCGAGCCTATGAAACCGGCGCCACCGGTCACTGCTACTTTCATATATGGAAGATGGGTGAGGGGAGTTTAAAAAATACGGACTCAGTGGACGCCGCTTATCCCTTCAAGCGATTTCTCCAGGCTATGGGTGTGCAGGTAGTCCAGGATGACCGATATCGATAGCATATCGACCACGATCATGACCAACCTGCTCAGGAACCCGAACGTGACAGCGACCTCCAATGGGACTCCGAAGAACGCGAGGATGCCGGCAAATCCGGCTTCGCTTGCCCCGGCCCCGGCCAAGGTCGGGATCGGAAGGAACTGGATTATCGTTATCGCACCCTGGAAGACCATGATGAAGAGGATATCGTGGATGATATCGCCTGAAAATTTGATGCCGATTGCTTGGGATAGGAGATACCACTCGATGCCCTTGATGAACCATGAAAAGAGAGTTATAGCGACTATTTTTTCTTTCAGCGCAAGGACCTTATCCGAATGCATGTGCATCTTGCGCAGGAAGGCGAAGACGCGGGGTGCGAATGGGAAGGATTCGAAGAACTCGAAGCGCTTCAATAAAGGAGGGTGGAAGACAAGGGCGCTCACGAAAAGTATCGCGGAGAGGAAGACGACAAGCAATGCCGCATTCACGATGATATTGCTCATGCCGGTCTGGGAGAGTATCAGAAGCAGGAGGATCCCGGCCGATAGGACTTTGATGATGAAATCGAACATCTGCGGACCGAAGATCGAGAGCATGGTTTTTTCCAATCCGATGTTCTCGCGCGATGAGATCGAGAAAGCCGTGAAGAAATATCCGGCCCGGGCAGGGGTGAAATCGGATGCCAACATGCCTGCAAGATTGGATGGGATTATCCGTTTGAGGGGGATCTTGTCTCCGATGCTTTCGAGAACCAACTTGATGCGGTAGGACATGACGACGTTTAGCAGGATGTATGCCACGATCGCCAAAGCCAATAGCTCCCATCGCGCCTTGAGAAGCACAGAGAAGATCTTATCTATCCCGACAAGGTAGAGGATGACGGCGAATACGGATAATGATATCAAGAGATTGATGATGAGCTGGATCCGTTTATCCAAAGTAACACCGTTAGACATCAATAGATAATCGGAGTGGGTTAAAAAAACCAGCCCATGATAATCCTTTTCAGAGGGGAATTTCATGATAATCGCTCTTCTTTATCTATTGCTTGTGAGCCTCGGGCTCGGTTTCGCTGTCTGGAAACTCCTGAAGATCGAAGAGGAGGATCCATTTTCCAGGTATTTCATGTATATCGGATGCGGGATAGCGATATTTGTGCTTTCATCCACGGTAATCGGATATCTCCATCTCGCCAACTGGATGGTATACCTGGCATTGACATTCTTCCTCCTCGCATTCGCCGTGAAGGATGGATTGCCGAAATTCGAGACGCCGAAAATCAGCAAGGAATGGCTGATCATCATCGCGATATTCCTGATCCATCTCTATGTCTATTGGAGCGGGGCCAATGCGTACCCATGGCTTGAGGATGACGACCCGTGGAGCCATGCGACCGCAACGAGATACGTCTCTATTTTTCAGACATACATCCAACCGGAACCGAGGCTGGTGCACTATCTGGCGCCTTACCCGCCATTCTTCGACGTATTGATGGGGGTGCTGTTCCAGGTCGATGGAGGGTCTATCCAGGGGGTTTTGAAATTCTTCAACGTATTTCTGATCAGCCTGAGCATCCCGTTCTTCTATATCTGGGCTAAAAGGAGGCTGGATTCGAGGACCGCCCTTTGGGCTACCGCCATCCTTGTGGCCCTGCCTTCTTTCATGAGCCATTTCGTTTGGGCGCAGACATTGGCAATGCTGATGGCATTTCCTGCATTCTATTTCATCGACAGGTACCTTGGCGCAGAAGATAGCCAGAGGAGGAATAATGGGATCCTTGCCGCGCTTACGCTCGCTTCGGTCATGATACTTCAGCCTTCTGTAGCTGGGATCGTTTTCATCATGGCGATAATCTACAGCGGGGCGATACTGGCCATCGATGCGATCGGGAAGCGGACGGAACTCTTCGGGGCTGTGAAATCGACGTGGCCTCTAGCCGTTGCGCTTATCTTGGCGGTCGCTCTGTTCTGGGGACCGATGTTCGCCCTGTTCGGGGTGGATGGCGTCCTCAAACAGATAGGATTGGGTATCGGATTCGTTACTGGACAGAATGATGACACCAGCGGAGGAGTTGTCTACGGCCTGAATGATTTCCTATCCTCGCCTTTTGCTTCCAAGATGGACCAGCCCGTCGGATGGGGAATATTTGCAGCGGTTTTGATGGTTTTGGGCCTAGGTGTTTCAATCCTGAAATTCATGGGTGGTGAGAACCGAGGCATATATCTCGCGATCATCCTCCTGTTCATTTTCTGCATGATAGGTGTGGAAGGAAATGCCATGCCATTCAAGATGATGCCGCACAGGTTCTGGGTGTTCCTAGCGCTTCCGGTAGCGATGCTGGCCGGAATCGGAACAGTATGGATCCTCGACCTGGTCGCCGCCAGATGGAAGAGCCTTTCCGGCATCGTGATGGCGGTCATCGCAATCGGGATAATCTGGAGCTCGGCCTATCCAAAATATGTCGTAGAGACATCCGCATGGCCCCCGGGAGCAGGATGGACTTCCCAGGAACAGGTCGCAGGATATGTCAATCTGAAGGAGAAACTCCCAGCCAACACCAAGTTCTTCAGTTTCTGCGGATCAGAGGATTACGCCAACGGAATCGACAAATTCGGATATGGATGGGATAAAGCGGTCGCGGACTATAAGATGGCTTCCATCAACGACAGCTTGGAGAACAATTACCGGTTCCTCAAACAATACGGTTACGAGTATATGGTAATCGACACGAGCTGCCTCGCGAATAATCCACCTGAAGCGATACAAGCGAAACTTGACAAGCTCGCGGCGGATACCAGATTCGTTCCGGATACTAATCTGAGCGGGAACGCCTTCATCGTGGTGAAGGTCACCTGAAACGCTTGAGGACCAGATATAGACCGATGTTCAACCCATGCATGGGGCTCAGCTTTGTTTCCCCCTGCCTGACACCATAGGTTATCGGGACCTCGCAGAATCTGAGTTTTCGCTTTGCGGATTCAGCAAAGAAATTGGCCTCCAATTCGAAATGCGGGGCGTCTATGATCATCGATTTGTAGGCTTTTTTCGAAAATCCCCAGAAACCCGAACACAGATCGCTGTTGCCCTTCCCATAGAGGAGATTGCCCAATGACGTGAGCATCCTGTTTCCCATGCGGTTCAGGGGTTTCATGGATCCTTCCTCTATCTTCCCGCGGAAGCGGCTCCCGACAACCACATCGCAGGTTTCCAGGGCCTTGAGCAGGATAGGGATCTCTTCCGGCAGATAGCTGGCATCGGAATCCAGCAGAATGGCCAGGTCGTCATCGATCTTTTCGAACGCTTCTTTTATCGCGATCCCCTTGCCTCTTTTTTCTAAAATGATTATCTTGGCTCCGGCTTCCTTTGCGATATTAACAGTGCCATCTGTGCTGCCACTATCCACAACATAGATCGCGAATCCCGGATCCACTTTTCGAACCCGCTCTATCATCTCTTTTATGGATCCAGCCTCGTTATAGGTCGGCAGCAGAACGCAGATGCTCATCGAGGATAGGGTGGATGCGAAGATAATAAAATTACAGCTTATTGCTTTTCCCCAACAAATATCAAGCTCAGACCGAAAGGAAGAGGAAGAATTTTCTCGGTTTTTTTAAGCAAAGGAACCAACTTGTTGAATAATGAGAGTTCTTGATTATTATGTACCCGGCTTTTTGTGATTTTTCCTTGATAAAACCATCCTAAAGCGCCGAATATATTCATATATTCGATTCGTTTTATGGACAGGCCATTTCCTTCGGCTAGAGAAAGCAGATCGCTTTTCTCATATCTACGATAATGATTATCCGCTTCATCCACAACCCCAAAGAGCGAATGCATTGCTGGAACAAAAAGGATCAGCCGCCCTCCTTTCTTCAAGCATTTGCAGGAGTTGCGAAAAATCGAATCGTCATCTTTCACATGTTCGAACACATTAACTGATAAAACGGCGTCAAAAGAGTTTTCGAATCCTTCTGGGATGAATTTTTCCAGATTGGCTTCTGAAATGATTTTGCATAAACCGACCTTTGAATTCTTCAACAACTCGATATTATTCTTATTTATTTCAGTTACCGAATAGGATTTGACATCAGGATGCCCCATAACCAGTTCGCTCATCGCGCCAGCACCTCCACCAATTTCAAGGACATCACCTCGAATGAATGGTGAGATCTTTTCAAACTGCCACTTAGAATAGTTGTCAAGTCCTTTCATGAGCCGGAGATTCTGCTCCTCATCCGATAAGAGCGCCATGATGGTATTTCACTATCAGATTTTTTTAACCAACCCCCGCACCAGAGATTAATGGGGGAGTGGTCTATTTGCTTGGCTGGAAGATATTGAAGGATGGCGAGTACCGCCTCGAGTTCCCGACCCTCAGCCATGACGAGGAGGAGCTCATCCTCGCGACCGAGGAACGCTTCAAGGAGCACAGCAGGACGCAGGATGCGCGGACACGGGGGGAGAGCGCCGAGATGATAAAGGGCCTGCTCATGGGGGCGGCTGATGGCCTTGGCATCTACATCGACAAGGACCAGCGCGAATATCTTGCCAAGATGGCTCTCATGCACATCTACGGGTTCGCCTTCATCGACGAACTGCTCAAGGACGACCGGATCGAGGAGATCAGCGTCATAGGGCCTATGAAACCGGCATACGCGTTCATCAGGAACATCGGGTGGAAGCGGGTGAACGCATGCTTCTGCGATGAGAAAGCGATCACTGAGGCCACGAACAAGATGGCAAGGCACATCGGGAGGCACATCACGCTCCAGAACCCTCGGCTCGATGCGATGCTTCCGGACGGGTCGAGGCTTCATGCTTCGTTATCACCAGTTTCTTCTGGCGAGATAACGATCAGGAGGTTCCGGGACAAGCCATACTCTCCGCGCGAGCTATTGGAGAACGGGACCATCCAAGCGGATGCGCTAGCGTATCTTTCGCTCATCATGCAATGCGACTGCTCGCTCATTATCGGCGGGAACACTGCGAGCGGGAAGACCACGACACTCAATGCGCTCTTCTCTTTCGTCCCATCGGATGAGCGGGTGCTGATAACCGAGGAGACGCCGGAGATAAACATACCTCATCCGCACCAGATGCGCCTGGTCGCGAACCGGGAGATGGGGATAACCCTCAAGGACCTGGTGTATGACTCGCTGCGCATGAGGCCGGACAGGATGATCGTGGGCGAGATAAGGAACGCGGAGGAAGCCGAGGCGCTATTCGAGGTGCTGCTTGCCGGACAGGCGAGGGGAAGCTATGCGACAGTGCATGCCCAGAGCGTGGATGAAGGATTGCGCAGGCTCAAGACCCTCGGGGTGGATGCTGAGAACCTTGCCAGCATCGACTGCCTGGTGATCCAGCGGAGGATGCTATCGTATGACCAGCGCAAGAGGAAGAACCTGGAATCGAGACGCGTCGTGGCGATAGCAGAGATCGATGGGGATGGTAAGGCGAGGACGATCTATGATGGGAAGGCAAGGGCGGATCACAACGGGATGGCTTTGGATCTTGGATCGAGCGGATTGCTCGAGAAGGTGGCTGAGACGTTCGGGATGGATCGGAAAGAGATCGAGGCGGAGATCAAGAGCCGGATGAAGCTGATCAGGAAGGCCGGACCGGATTATGAGGGATTCTTCAGGACGATACAGAGCGAGCTGTTTTCCGAGTAAAACGTGAAGTTTCTGGGCAAGAGTCTGGGTAAGAGTGAAGCTGGGGCGGTAACGCTTACGTCGTTACTGTCCGGAATCCTGGTGGAGGGGGGTTGGATGATCGAACGATTGGCTGGTCTTTGCAGGCGTTTTCCCCAGATCGAGATAACAGGCGGATCATTTTCAAAACTGAAGGGGCTTGGGCTCTGGATCGATCCGAAACGATATGCCGCGATGGCGATTTCCTTCTCGATCGCAAGCGCCATGATCGTGATCCTCGCACTGCTGATCGGATGGATCATGGGGGGTAGTGAGATAGGCGGAACGGATATCGCTCCGGGCATTGCGTCGAGTATCGCTTTGGGCGGCGCGTATTCGATCCTCGCATTCTCTCTGGTTTTCGCATCATTCCTCGCGCTTCCTGGCATAGAACTCGGGAAGAGGACAGCCACCATGGAATGCGAGCTGCCATTCTTCCTAAGGACGACCGGGATGCTGCTAGAGACCGGATTGCCGTTCGAGAGGGCCCTTGAGATAGCAGCATCCGAGGAGGGTGAACTGCAGAGGGAGATCAGGGGACGGGTCGATGAAGCGAAAGAGGGGATGGGGCTTGCGAGAGCGCTATCCGGATTCTCCGCCTCTACCGATTCGCTTCCGATCAAGAGGGCGGTATCGCAGATACTCTCGACATACAGCATCGGGAGCTCGGGGGCTGAGCTGTGCAGGATGGGCGACGAGCTGTTGGCCGAGGAGAGGCATCGGCTCAAGGAGCACTCTGCCAAAAGCGCATTGTTCGGATTGCTCTTCATGATATCGAGCGCTGTGGCTCCGACATTCTTCCTGGTGTATGCGATACTAGGGCGAAGCGCCCTGAAGAGCGACATAGGCGAGATGCAGATCACGATCGCCATGCTGGTCGTTTTCCCGCTTTCGAGCGCTTTGATACTATTGATATCGAAATCGATGGCGCCGGGATCGGCCTTGAAGGAACGGGGAGGGGCCGATATCAGGCTGATGGGCCCGTGCATCATTTTCATGGTTGGATTCATGGTCGATCCTGCGTTCCGGCCGATCCTCCTAGGGTGCGGGGTGATGATGGCGGGGTATCTCCTCTATTCATCTTACCGGACAGAAAAGAGGATCGAGGAGATCGAAAAACACCTCCCTGATGCGCTGTTCTCGATAGGCTCGCTTCCCAAATCCACAAAAGCTGAGCGCATATTCGCGATCATCGGGGAGGGGGGTTTCGGGGCATTGTCTGAAGAAGCACTGAAGACGAAACGACAGCTATCGATGAATGTATCCCTACAGAAGGCCCTCGATGACCTTTGGGAGAGGAACGATTCGGCCATGCTGAAACGGGCCTGCAGGATGATCGACCATATGATAAGGGCCAATGCGCTGGAGCGGATATCCGCACTCGCCGAGGACATGATAGGCGCCATCCAGATACGGAGGGAGAGGGGGCAGATGATGGCGATGCAGAAATACACCCTTGTTTTTGGGGCGCTGCTGATACCCCTGATACTGAAGATGACGATAGGGTTGCTCGGCGAAGTGGGGGATGTGTTTTCGATGGATGGGATCGGGACAATTAGCGGGGATAAATTTGGCGGGAGTAACGGTGGCGAACGCGATGGCGGAGGCATTGGATCGAGCGAACGCGGGGACAGGAGTGGTGGGGGCGGTGAAAGCGGGGATGGAATGAGCGGGAGTGTGGATGGGGGCGGAAGCAGCGATAGCGTGGCAGAAACAATCGCCTTCGCAAGCGGCATAATACCGCCATACCTGGTGATATATTCGCTGATAGCATCATTGGCGATCGCTGATGCGGAAGGGAGGCGGTCGGCCGCCGCAGGGTATTTCCTGGCAATGGCGGTAGCGGGCCTGGCCGCATTCGCGTTTATTAATTTATGATGAGAATCCGTTGATCGATGGATACGATCAGCAGCCTTGCACTGGCGGTGGATATCCCGCTGATCAAGGAGGTCGGCGTTCTTCTTGGCAATTCGTTCATTTATGCCGGGATAGTCGTCCTGATGATGATTCTGGCAGAAAAAAGGGATGGGAAGAGGCTCAAGATCCTCCTGTCCCTTATCCTGACTTTCATCGCTGTGAGCGCCATCAAAAGCGCCATAGCCCTA
>Ga0315268_10005242_pt1 | contig 13971 bp, 15 predicted proteins | sample C1_top_MG_FD_204535 | JGI IMG/M metagenome (GOLD analysis project Ga0315268, IMG submission 204535) | Sediment microbial communities from Yellowstone Lake, YNP, Wyoming, USA - C1_top | ecosystem: Environmental > Aquatic > Freshwater > Lake > Sediment | place: USA: Wyoming | collected 2017-08-01 | reverse complement strand
CGCGTTGGGTGTTTTAGGAAGGCCTCGTCGGGCGAAGCCCTCCTCGGGCCGTCCGTCTTAGAGGGACCTATTCCCACCGCTGAAGCGGTGGGCTAAAGGCGAGCTCGCCCTCGCGGCGCTCGGGCGATGTCCCCAGTCGAGGGCCTCTGGGCTACTTGTCGAGTGCCGAGACCTCAGCGGCTGAAGCCGGTTTTGGTGCGGTCTTGATGGCACGCCTGAAGGCGTGCCCTTCCGAAAGAACCGGGTGCCGGGGAGTTCAAAGGGATGCTTCGACTACGCTCAGCATGACAAATCGCATGGTTGACGGTGGATTGACGGGGCGGTGTATGCTCTTGCGCACCGTGGAGGCCAAGCGCACATGTTAGGCGGAAAGAGCAACGAGCAGTGGGTGGCCCAGTATTCTTCCAGCCATCAGCATCCGGTGAACCGGGCGTGTCATACGTTGGGGATCCCGACCATCCTCATCGCGCTGGCCGTCGGCGCCATGGCGATCGTTGTCCACTGGCTGTGGGTGTACGCGCTCGGGCTGTTCCTGTTCGGGTGGGTGCTGCAATTCATCGGGCACGCCTTTGAACGCAAGGAGCCGGAGTTTTTCCACGACTGGCGCTTCCTGCTGGTGGGAGTGCGCTGGTGGTGGGCGAAGGTGAACGGCCGCGCGTAAGTCGGAGGTCGGAAGTCGAAAGTCGGAAGGAAAGGCAAAAGCAGAGGCAGAAGCTCCACCGTGGTGGGGCTTTTTTGTCGATTACGCTTGGTTACGGGTAACGTTGACGCTGCCAAGGGGCAGATGCGATATTGAATCGTTACAGTTGTGTAAAAGTGCCTCGAGAGCTGCCCCTCGAATGGTGCACCGAAGGACAAGGCTGGAAGACGTCCAGCGCAAACGGGCAGCGGTCTGCGCCAACTAGAGACAACCACGGCCGATCGCAAGCGAATGCCGGCAAGGCTTGCGCGAAGTGTGCGCCAACACCGAGGAGATAGCAGCCCCCATGGTTCGAATCATTCCCCACCAAACCAAGTTTTTTGAGATGTTTGCCGAACAGTCGAACAACCTAGTGGAAGGCGCCAAGGTGTTGCGCGAACTGCTGGAGAAATGGGATGACGTTCCGGCGACGATCCAGCGGATCAAGGGGATCGAGCACCGCGGCGATGACATAGCGCACGCCATCTTCATCAAGCTGAACCAGACGTTCATCACCCCGTTCGACCGGGAAGACATACACCTGCTGGCGTCGTCAATCGACGACGTGCTGGACTTCATCAATTCGGCGGCCGACCGCATCGGCACGTACAAGATCAATACGCCGCCGCCGGGAGCCGCCGAGCTGGCCATGATCATCCAACGCCAGTCGGAAGAGCTGACCAAGGCGGTGAGCCTGCTGGAACACGGCAACAAGCTGCTGGACCACTGCGTGGAAGTGAATCGCCTGGAAAACGAGGCGGACACGGTGAGCCGCGCCGCCATCGGGCGCTTGTTCGAGAGCGAGAAGGATCCGATCCAGCTGATCAAGCACAAGGAAGTGATCGAAGTGCTGGAGGCGGCGACCGACCGCGCCGAAGATGCGGCGAACGTGCTGGAGACGGTGGTGCTGAAGAGTACGTAGGAACCAGTTGCCAGTTGCCAGTTGTCAGTCGTCAGCTGCCAGCAAAGGCAAGAGCAAAAGCAAAGGCAAGAGCAAAAGCAAAGGCAAGAGCAAAAGCAAAGGCAAAAGCAAAAGCAACGGCAAGAGCAAAAGCAAAGGCAAAAGCAAAAGCAACGGCAAGAGCAACGGCAACGGCAAGAGCAACGGCAACGGCAAGAGCAACGGCAAGAGCGAGAGATTTGCAATCTTAAATATTCTGTCCTGGTAAAGGATCCCTAGGTGAGTACTGGAACGCTGCTGGTTCTACTAACCGTCCTGGTAGCGCTGATGTTCGACTTCCTGAACGGCTTCCACGACGCCGCGAACAGCATCGCGACGGTGGTATCGACGCGCGTGCTGTCGCCGAAGCTGGCGGTGGTGTGGGCGGCGTTCTTCAATTTTGTCGCGGCCTTCGTGCTGGGCACGGCGGTGGCGCACGCCATCGGCAGCGGCATGATCCGGCTCGACATCGTGACCCAGTACGTGGTGCTGGCGGGATTGCTGGGCGCGATCGTGTGGGACCTGCTGACGTGGTGGTGGGGGCTTCCAACCTCGTCGTCGCACGCCCTGATCGGCGGCTATGCGGGTGCGGCGATGGCGCGGGCGGCGTTGCTGCACGGTTTTGACAAGGCCTTCGACGTCATCATCGTGACCGGCTGGACGAAGACGCTGATCTTCATCATCGTGGCGCCCCTGATCGGGCTGGTGCTGAGCTTCGGCTTCATGATCGCGATGTACTGGATCTTCCAGAACCGGACACCGCTGAAGGTGGACACGTGGTTCCGCAAGCTGCAACTGCTGTCGGCGGCGGCGTATTCGCTGGGACACGGCGGCAACGACGCGCAGAAGACGATGGGCATCATCGCGGGCGCGCTGTTCACCGGCGGCTTCATCACCAAGGCCGAGCTGGCCGGCAACTGGGGCGTGTTTCACTGGCCGATCATCCTGGGAGCGAACGCGGCGATCGCGGCGGGCACGTATTTTGGCGGGTGGAAGATCGTCCACACGATGGGCACCAAGATCACCAAGCTCAAGCCGGTGGGCGGATTCTGCGCCGAAGCAGCCGGCGCGCTGACGTTGTTCTTCACGGCGCGGGCGGGCATCCCCGTAAGCACGACGCACACCATCACCGGAGCGATCGTCGGGGTCGGCACCACGCACCGGCTGTCGGCGGTACGCTGGGGCGTGGCGACGCGCATCGTCTGGGCGTGGGTGCTGACCATCCCGGCTTCGGCCGTGGTGGCAGCGGTCACGTGGTGGATCATCCGCTGGTTCGTGCCGGGGGCGTAAGAACCGTTTCCCGTTTCCCGTTTCCCGAAAGACAAAGTCACTCACCGCAGAGGACGCCGAGGCACGCCGAGGAATAGGGAACAAACCCACTTGAGCCACCGAAAGGCTTGAATGGGTCAGCGGGCGCGTCCTGCACTCAGGATGACAAGGCAGAAGCAAAACAAGGGGTGGATTCGACTCCGCGCCGGCGATCTCGTGCCTGACACAGTTCAGTGCCGCTTCGAAAGTTATTTTGGATAACCGGCAAGCTTCCTTGGGCGGCGCTGCGCTCACCATGACAATCGTTAATCGTTAGCCGTTTCCTGGGGCCAGGGAAGTCAACTACGGAACTTCCCCACCCTGTCGCAAATGAGGCGACAAGGGTAGGGCACCCAAAAGTGAAAGACAAACACGAGATCAAAAGTTAAAGGAGAGCCAGGCGGCTCTCCTTATTTATTGTTGCAAATCCATGGAGGCAAACTTCTGAGGCTAGAAAGCGCCGCCGCCGCCGCCGCCAAAGCCTCCACCGCTGAAGCCACCGCCGCCGCCGCCGAAGCCCGAGCCCGACGAACTGGCGCGTGGCGCCGAGGTGAAGGCCTCGTAGGTCGAAGAGGTCATGGTGTTCATCGAGTGGGTGAAGTAGAGGGGACTCCACATGCCGATGGGCTGGTTGGAGACGTACCAGGTGGGGGGATCCTTGATGATGCCCTGAAAGGCGGTCGCCCAGTGTTTTTCGACGCCGAGCGCCATGGCGAAGGGGAGAAACTTCTCAAAGGTGTCCGCCGGGAACTTCTTCAGGCGGTCGCCATCGACGCGCGAAAGGAATTCGCGGAAGCCCTGGATGCCGACGAAGGCGCGCATGCCCTTCATGGTCTTGGCGGTCATCTCGCGGCCGAACAGGAAGACGATGATGGCGCTGATGGCGATGGCAATGACCGCCATCAGGGGGGCGCGGAAGAACTGGTAGAAGCCGGTGACCTGCGCCAGCACGATGGGTCCGGCGATGAACAGGATGCCGACGACGCGATATCCGTTGGCGGTATCGGGATCGACCCGGTACATGGTCTTGTCCTTGAGCTCTTCGAGGACCTCCTGCTTGATGGAAGGCAGGGCCAGGTAGAAGCGGTTCTTGAGGTCGGAAAGACGGCACTCGGTGGAACCCACGACGAACATGTTGGAGAGGATCTCGTTCTCGTGGCGCGCCAGTTTGTCCCACTCGGGCTTGGGCTTGAGCAGGTGGAAGACGAAGTCACGGTTATTGAAGAAGAGGACCTTCTCGTCGACCTCCTCGATCTTGAGGTATCCACGAACCGCGAGATCGATGAGAGTGGATGTGATGTCGCGGGGATCGACGGTGTCGTCGATGAGGGTGCCGACTTCGGCGGGGGTCATGCCCTCGGGCGGCTCATAGAGGGGCGCGACGGAAAGCCCGGGATCGGGATCGCGTCCCTTGTAGTACCACATGCCTCCCATGACGAGGAAGGAGAAGAAGGGGAGCAGGAGGATGAGATTCGAACGCAGGAACCAGTATCCGCGGACGAGGAGATTGGCCTGGGTGAGGATGCCCTTGGGGACAAAGATATCGACGGTAAATCCCTCGCGCGGCGAGAGCGCGCGGGAAGCCTCGAAGTGAGTCACCGCTCCCTTAACCTCGGCGGTGGCGGTGCGGTCGACCATGCCATAGCTTCCCTGGAAGGCCTGGGCGCGGAGGCTGCCGGCAGCGGCGTCAGGAAAATCGACGAATGCGGATGCGGAATCGATGTCCACGAGCCAGTCGTTGCCGGTGACGTTCCAGTAGAACTCGTCGTGGTCGGCGAAGAAGCGGATGCCGTTGAGGACGACGTAACGGATGCGCACGGTGCGGGTGGCGTCCGCGGCTCCGGGAACGTAGACCTTGAGATGGAGGTTGCCGCCCTTGTATTGCTGCTCGAACTTGAGCGGAGCGCCCTGTTCGTCGGCGACGTCGACGTTCTCCAGAAAGAGGGTGTAGTTGGAGCCGCCGGGACCCGGGTATTCGACCGGGATGTCGCGGTAGATGCCCTGGAACTGGCCTACGAAGACGTAGGTGAGCTCCTCGGTGACGACGACGCGTCCATTGGGCTGAACGACGATGCCGTCATGGAAGCGCTGGAGGTGATAGCTGCGCGCGAAGGCCGCGAGCGGCGTGAAGAGGGCGAGGAGCAGGAAAAGTAGAACGCCCCGCCGGAAATTCCGGCCGGGGCGGAAGAGCGTAGAAGGCGACATGATCGACCTTTAGAATTTCACCTGCGGAACGGTGCGTTCGGTGGCGTCAGCGACTTCAAAGAACTGGCGCTGCTGGAAGGAGAACATGCTGGCGATGATGTTGGTGGGGAAGCTCTGGATACGGGTATTGAGATCGCGGACGACGGCGTTGAAGTAGCGGCGCGAATTCTGCAGCGCTTCTTCGAGACCGTTGAGGGTTCCCTGCAAGGCCTTGAACTGTTCCGAGGCCTGGAGCTGCGGATAGGCTTCGGCGACGGCCAGCAAGCCGCGCAAAGCCTGGGTCAGCATGCCTTCGGCCTGGGCGCGCTCGGCGGTGGAAGTGGCGGCCATGGCGGCCGAGCGGTAACGGGCGACGTCCTCAAAGGTACTTTTTTCGTGACCGGCGTAACCTTTGACGGTCTCCACCAGGTTGGGGATGAGATCGTGACGGCGCTTGAGTTGGACGTCGATGTCGCTCCAGGCATTGTCGGCACGGACGCGCAACTGCACAAGGCCGTTGTACATCCCGGCGACAACCAAGGCTAAGACGACGATGAGAACTAGAAGAATCAGTACTCCGGACATTGGGCCTCCCAAAGACCGATGTTGCGGAAGTTATCACACGAAAGCGCCGAGGGGAAGCGGTGCGAAAGTCGTAGAGGATATTGCTGGACCGTAATAGCAGGGCGGCCGGGGAGGCGATTTTTCTACTGGGGAGCGACGAGGACGGCCATTCCTTTTGGCTGACCTCCCACGGCGAAAGGCGAACCAGCGACCGCGCGCAGTTGGCCGTTACTGTCGACGACAAAGGCGCTGACGTTGTTGGAGCCCTGGTTGGCAACGTAGAGCAGCATGCCGGACGAAGAGTGCGAGAGATCGGTGGTCACCGAGACGAACTCTCCCGGCGTGTTGCCCACCGGGAAGGGCGAAGCGGCCACCGGCGTCAGCGCGCCGGTCGTCGGATTCCAGGTGAAGGCCGACACCGTATTGTCTCCGGCATTGGCAACATAGACCCACGACGAGACCACGATGACCGAGCTGGGCTGCTTGCCGGCGGCAAAAGGCGAGCCGGCAATGGGCGTCAGACGGCCGGAAGCGACGTCGATGGAAAAAACCGAAACGTCGTTGCTGCCGGAGTTGGCTACGTAGAGGAACTTCAGATTGGGATCGGCGGCGACCCACACCGGGGCGCTACCGGCCGCGTAGCCCTGGTATGCCATGCCGCTGTGGGCGGCGGTGTCCACGGTGGTTTGAACCGCCAAATCTTCGGCGGTGTTGGCGTGGAAGATGTACCGGCAGGATGGGTCGATGAATCCGTTGGAAACGATAGGAGGGGAGTCGAAGAGTCCGAAACCCGACCACTCGTAGGGGTCGATGGAGCCGTCGGAGTTCAGGCTGAAGGCAAAGCCGCCCCAGCCGACGGAATATGTGCCTCCCCCGTCGGCGGGACCAAAAGTCTCGCCCAACGCGAAGAGGTGGGTTCCGCAACTCACGAGATGGGTTGCGTTGGTCCCCGCGAAATGATTCAAGCCAACCAGGAAATTGTTGGGCAAGGACAAAGGATTGGAAAGCTGGCCGGTCTTGAGATCGGCGGAGAAGGTGGTGACATCGCGGGAAACCGAGCTGCCTGCGTAGACCTTGGCGGCGCTGCCGACAGCGAGCCCGGTCGGCACGAACAAATAGGTCGCCACATTGCCTCCGGGTACAGGCGTCAGCACGCCCGACGGCGCGATGGCAAAGCCGGAGACCGTGGCATCGGCCGAGTTGGCGACGTAGAGGAACTTTCCCGAAGCAATATTGACGACGGGAGGAGGAGGGGAAGGGGAATTGTTTCCGCCGCCACAACCGGCAAAGCCGATCACCAGCAAGATCGTGAATATCGATGAGAGTTGTCTGCGCATAGGGGCCCGTCGATCACGCACCCTTATACCGCTGCGCGGAACGGTGCGCACGCAAATGGAAGGTGAATCTCTGGAGGCCGTGCGTTATTAGGAAAGTTGAGGGGCGATGGGAAAAGAAAGCCAAAGTCGCTCCCCGCCGAGGACGCGGAGGAGCGCTGAAGAATAGGCGACGATCCCGCTCATGCCAGAGGAAGGGTTGGATAGGCCAGCCGGCTTATCTCAGGGCCATCGTATTCCCACATCTGCCAAACGACGGCAGATGTGGGGCACCGGGCCATCGTTTTTCTTAAAGGGCGTAGCATTTAGAGATGAGCAAAATCATTCAAGACGGCGCTGACGAAGACGCTTCCATACTGCTTCGAGAAGAACCCGAAGAAGAAGAGGACGAGGAAGAAGAAGAGGAAGACGATGAGAGCGAGGATGATAGCGACGAAGACGAAGATGGCGACGGTTACTCGGAGTAAAGGTGGGCTCGTCTATTGCCAAAGGTGAAGGATGAACCGGGAACAGTTCGCCAAAGTCGTAGAGGAAGTGCTCGACTCACTTCCCAAGGAATTCCGAAGACGCATTCATAACGTGGCGGTTCTGGTCGAGGACGTTCCGCCGCACCAGCCTGCGCCGCGAGCTGGGCAAGCGGGGCGGTTGCTCTTAGGACTCTTTCACGGTGTGCCGACCACGAAGAAGAGCGTCTTCGACCTCCCGACCGGGCCCGATTACGTGGTGCTTTACCAGAAGAACATCGAAGCGGTCTGTTCCAGCGAGACAGAGCTACGGCAACAGATCCGACTGACCGTCATGCACGAACTGGGACACTACTTCGGGATGGACGAGGAACAATTGAAGGACGTGTAGCCGACTTTTCCCCGAAGTGCGCTTCAGCCAAAGCTCTTTTCCCTTCTGCGCACGGCTAATCGCTGCCGCATCGTAATTCATAGGCGATCCCTATCGTTCCCTATTTCAGGGCCGTGGTATTCCCACATCTGCCAAGGGAGGGCAGATGTGGAGCACCGGGCAGCGGCTTTTTATCGCAGGAATTCGGGAATCGGTCAGCCACGAAGACTGTCGTCCCTACGGGACTCGTGCCGTCTATTGGGTGCGTACCCAGGACTTAAGTCCTGGGCTAGTGTAATTCCGCCCCTGCGGGGCTCGGGACGTAGCAAGCTTTGTCGCGATGGGCACCGGGCAAAGTTCAAAATCAAAATCAAAACAAAAGGTGGATTCGACTTCGCGCCTGCGGCGCTTCGCTCACCATGACAAACGATAGGCCGTGGAATCCCACATCTGCCAAGGGAGGGCAGATGTGGGGCACCGGGCGCTTCGCTCACCATGACAAACGATAGGCGGTGAAATCCCACATCTGCCAGCAGAAGGCAGATGTGGGGTACGAGAAGATGGAGTGGATGATTTGCAGAGGAAGTCAACAGCCCCACCCTTCCCAACGAAAGGGAAGGATGGGCCACCCGGGATGGCAGTCCGGTCTTATGCGGCTGCTGTTTTGGCCGCCACGCGCTTGCGCGTGATGTCCTGAAGGTGAATGCCGATATCCGCGATCGGGTACGCGAGCGCCAGGCAAGCCCAGATGATGGCCAGCGACATCGGCTCGTTGCGGTCCATTCCCGTAATGCCGCTGAAGAAACGGCCTCCCAGGAATACCAGCGTCACCGCGTAACTGCGGGTCATCCAGTTGCGGTGCTGAGTGACGTTGCCCTTGAGGATGAAGGTGAGCGCGATGGCCGTGGTGGTAGCCAACATGATGGCATCGACGACCGAGAGCACGACCCAGCGGTCCGGCCCCTCCACGGCTTGCATGATGGCCCCGAGCGGACCGCCGAGGAGCGCGCCGCCGACATAGATGCGTCCGGTGACGCGATGGAGCTTGGTAAAGCGCGCGCGCAGGCGATCGGAAAACTGCATCGGTCCAAGAAGCAAGGCGCAGGCCGCGGTCAGTCCGTGAGCCAGCAGATACCACTTGATCGTCCGGTAGTGAACCCAGATCGGATCTTTCCAGTTCACGAGGAAGCTCTCATTGTGAACGGCGACGTAAGCCATCATCAAGCCGACGAAGGCAAAGGCGAGATATTTTGGGCGCATCTTGAACTTCGGAAACGCACCCGTAGATGTAGCAGGAGCTGTTGCAGTTGCCATCCCACCCCCTGGAGCAATTTTTGCAGTGGCTGACTATACGGGGAAAAGCTCGCCGTCGACAAGGCCAAAGTGAATTGGTTGGCCGAAAAGTGACGGAATTCGAGGGCACCGGACCGTGGTATTCCCACATCTGCCAAAGGATGGCAGATGTGGGGCACCACCGCGGAGGAATCCTGGCAAGAGCGATCAGGCGTAGAGTTCGGCGAGCAGGTGGTAGGCGCGGCGCAGGTGCGGAATGACGATGCTGCCGCCGACGACGAGAGCGACGTTGAGCGATTCTTCCTGCTCCTGGCGCGAGGCGCCGAGGCGGTACGACTGGATGATGTGGTAGTTGATGCAGTCGTCGCAACGCAGCCCGGCGGAGACGACCAGCCCCATCAGCTCCTTGTACTTGGCGGGGATCGATCCCTCTAAATAGGTATTGTGGTCGATGTTGTAGAAGCGCTTGACGAGGTAGTTGTCCGCGGCATCGACGATGGCGTTGAGGTTGCTGCGCGTGTCGAGGAATTGCCGGGCGATGGCGCTGCGTTCGGCGACCTGACGTTCGGTGTAAAGATAGACAGGCTCTTTGCGGTCCATGGCTTCAATCATACGGTTTCGGAGGTTTCGGAGGTTTCAAAAGTTTCGAAGGTGCTGGTTTCGAGAGAAGGCGTGGGGCCGAACGGCGCCTTCGGCAGTGCGGAAGGCGCTGCGCGCGGATCGTTTGTCCCGGCCATGAATGGCCGGGACAATGTCAGAGCGTCCTCCGGACGCGGAGGCAAAAGCCGCGGACGGGGGCGCCCGCGCCACACGAAGTCAAAGGCTCCGCTCGCGGGCGGCTGGATCACCTGTCGAGAGCGGTGGCATCAAAGGGATCCTTCGACTGACCACCCCACCAGCGGGAGCTGGCGGGGGCCCCGGGCGGACGCGATTTCGCGCGTCCTTCGCTCAGGATGACAAGAGACTGGGTTCGTGGACTCCCACATCTGCCCAAGGAGGGCAGATGTGGGGCACCGGGCCAGAAGTCGAATACACAGACCCTCACGCGCCAGGAAGAAGGCGCTCAGGGTGACAAGCAACCACCACCACAGATCCCTCACCGCTGAAGCGGTTCGTGATGACAAACAAAATGCCGCGGGCGAGGGCGCCCGCGCCACACCGGCTCAAACCGTGCGGCGAGCCTTGTAGGCGTTGATGGAGACGGTGGCGATGGCCGAGAGAGTAATGGTCGAGATGATGGCCATGGAACCGACGCAGTAGATGCACCAGACTTCCAGGACCTTGGCTTCGATGTAGGTGAGGCGGAGCGAGAAGCCGAGGGCGCAGAGGGCGGCGAGGAGAAGCAGCCGGTACCAGCGAAGGCCGCCGAGCAGGCCGAGCAGCAGGTATCCGGCGATGCCGATGGCGGCGACGGGGACCTTCCAGATCATGGCGAAATCGCTTTTGTTGACGATGCCGCAATCCCACTTGTCATTGATGGAGCAGGGCGAGACACCCGCGCGATAGTGTTCGTGGAGTGCGAGGCTGGAGACGAGGATGCCGGCCAGGGCCAGGATGATGAAGAGATATCGCAAGAGGGCCTCCGTGAAAATCCAATTCTACCGCGAGCCGCGGGGTTAGAATTCCCCTCCGCAAGCCAAGATCCCTAGGAACTCCAATCCACCTCGATAAGCGGTGGAGGCGCGAAATCAACGGCTTACGGGAAGTCGGCGTTCATCCTGCTGCATCGCCGATATGCCAAGAGCGCGGCGGCGAAGGCCCAATCGTGGTGCAAAACTGCAATTTATGGAAGGGGCTTGCGCAGATACGGCACGGGCGTGAAATACTGATGGGCCATCAAAAGAACGTTCTTATACTGATCCATGATTGCGAGTCCCGGATAGGACTTGGGACGTCTAAAAGGTTAAAGGACGGTTCCCAAGGCCTCGACGTGGTCATTCTGTATTTCCATCCGACACAGCTGAAGTATTGAAGGAGCTACTTCGCCATGAGCGATTCCGTGAAAGCCGCCGCGATGCCGCTGGACAGCCGCCGCCAACCGATCGAGGAGCTGTCGATCAACACCATCCGAACGCTGTCGATGGACGCGGTTCAGAAGGCGAACAGCGGTCATCCGGGGACTCCGATGGCGCTGGCGCCGGTGGCATACACGATCTTCGAGCGCTTTCTGCGGCACAACCCGAAGAATGCCAAGTGGGCGAACCGCGACCGCTTCGTGCTGAGCAACGGACACGCCTCGATGCTGCTGTATTCCATGCTCTACCTGACCGGCTACGGGCTGACGCTCGACGACCTGAAAGCGTTCCGGCAATGGCAATCGAAGACGCCGGGACATCCCGAGTACGGGCACACCGCCGGGGTGGAGACGACGACCGGCCCGCTCGGGCAGGGCATCTCGAATTCCGTGGGCATGGCGATCGCCGAACGCTGGCTGGCGGCGCACTTCAATCGTCCGGGCCACGAGATCTTCGATTACACGACGTATGTGATCTGCGGCGACGGCGACCTGATGGAAGGCGTCTCGCACGAGACGGCGGCGCTGGTCGGGCATCTCGGCCTCAGCAACCTGGTCTGGCTCTACGACAACAACCACATCACCATCGAAGGCAAAACCTCGCTGGCGTACAGCGACGACGTGCAAAAGCGTTTCGAGGGATATCACTGGAACGTGCTGCACGTGACTGACGCCAACAACCTCGACCAGATCGCGGCGGCGTTGACGACGGCGACGACCAAGCCGGACAAGCCGACGATGATCATCGTGGACAGCCACATCGGCTACGGCGCTCCGACGCGGCAGGACACCAAAGAAGCGCACGGCGAACCGCTGGGCGAGCAAGAGATCGAAGGCGCGAAAAAGTTTTATGGCTGGCCGCCGAACGAGAAGTTCCTGGTGCCGCCGGAAGTGCTTGAGCACATGCGCAAGGCCGAGGAGCGCGGCAAGAGCTGGGAGGCCGCGTGGAACGTGAAATTCGCGGCCTACCAGGCGGCGTTCCCGGAGCTGGCGCGCGAATGGGAGATGATCGCCAACCACGAGCTGCCGGAAGGCTGGGATGCGGAGATCCCGGTATTCCCGGCCGACGCGAAGGGCCTGGCAAGCCGCGAGTCGAGTGGGAAAGTATTGAACGCGATCGCCAAGCACGTGCCGTGGCTGCTCGGCGGTTCGGCGGACCTTGCGCCCTCGACCAAGACGCTGCTGGCGGGCGAAAAAGATTTCGAAAAAGACAGCTACGGTGGAAGGAACTTCCACTTCGGGATCCGCGAACATGGCATGGCGTCGATCCTGAACGGCATGGCGGTATCCGGATTGCGGCCCTACGGAGCCGGATTCCTGATCTTTTCGGATTACGCGCGCGCCGGCATACGGCTTTCGGCGCTGATGAACCTGCCGGTGATCCACTACTTCACGCACGACTCGATCGGACTCGGTGAAGACGGGCCGACGCACCAGCCGATCGAACACTTCATGACGCTGCGGGCGATCCCGAGATTGCTTTTCCTGCGTCCGGCCGACGCCAACGAAGTTTCCGAGATGTGGCGGGTGATCATGAAGCTGACGCATCGTCCGGCGGTGCTGGCCTTGAGCCGGCAGGCGCTGCCGACGTTTGACCGCACAAAATACGGAAGCGCCGCGGGAGTGCAGAAGGGCGCCTACATCCTGGCCGATTGCGAGGGCACGCCCGAGGTGATCCTGCTGTCGGCGGGCTCGGAAGTGCATCTGTGCGTGGCCGCCTACGAGACCTTGAAGAGCGAAGGCATCAGGGCGCGGGTGGTGAGCATGCCGTGCTGGGAGCTGTTTGAAGAGCAGCCGGCGGAGTATCGCGAGAAGGTTCTGCCCAACGCGGTGCGGGCGCGACTGGCGGTCGAGGCTGGAACGAACCTGGGCTGGGAGCACTACACGGGGCTGGACGGCGATGTGATCTGCCATGCGGATTTCGGAGCGTCGGCGCCGGCGGGCGAGCTGTTCAAGCAATTCGGTTTTACGCCGGAAAACGTGGCGGCGAAGGCGCGCAAACTCGCGCGCGAGGGAAAGTAAGCGATGAAGGTCGCAGTCGCTTCCGATCATGGCGGGGTGCCGCTGAACGAAGAGGTGATCGCGGAGTTGCGGGGGCTGGGTCACGAAGTCGTGGACCTTGGAACCCATGATGCGGGGAACGGAGACGATTATCCGGACCACGCGGAAGATCTCGGCCGGAGACTGGTGCGGGGCGAGTTCGAGCGCGGAGTGCTGATCTGCGGAAGCGGAGTCGGCGCGAGCGTGGCGGCCAACAAGATCCACGGAGTGCGGGCCGGACTTTGTCACGACACCTATTCGGCGCACCAGGGCGTGGAGCACGACGATTGCAACGTGCTCTGCCTGGGGGCGCGAGTGGTAGGCCGGGAGGTAGCGCTGGAGCTGGTGCGGGCGTTCGTCAACGCGCGGTTCAGCGGAGAAGAGCGCCATCGTCGGCGGCTCGAAAAAGTTTTGGCACTCGAGAGAAAGGGCTGAGGAGATGGTTATGAATCCACTGAAGCAATTGGAGAGCCTGGGACAGAGCATCTGGCTCGACATGATCCAGCGTTCGATGTTGGTTTCGGGAGAGTTGAAGAAGATGATCGAGGAGGCCGGGCTCGGCGGAGAGACCTCGAACCCCACGATCTTCGAGAAAGCGATCGGGCACTCGGCGGAGTACGACGAGCAGATCAGCCAACTGGCGAAGAGCGGCGCCTCGCGCGACGACGTCTATGAAGCGGTGGTCATCCAGGACATCGCCGACGCGGCGGATGCTTTCCGCCCGGTCTATGACCGGACGAACGGCGCCGACGGGTTCGTCAGCCTGGAAGTTTCTCCGCTG
>Ga0315268_10005241_pt1 | contig 13972 bp, 9 predicted proteins | sample C1_top_MG_FD_204535 | JGI IMG/M metagenome (GOLD analysis project Ga0315268, IMG submission 204535) | Sediment microbial communities from Yellowstone Lake, YNP, Wyoming, USA - C1_top | ecosystem: Environmental > Aquatic > Freshwater > Lake > Sediment | place: USA: Wyoming | collected 2017-08-01 | reverse complement strand
GAAAGAGGACAGCAACATCAACCTCATGGTGATCGGCCAGGCGAACATCACCGAGTTGAACGACATGGTCATGGTCCTTGAGGAGAAGCTGAAGAGGGACATCGATTATCTCGTCTTTGACGAACAAGAATACAGGAAGCGCAAGGAGTCAAAGGACCCGTTCATCCGGGAACTGTTAAAGGGTAAGCGAATCTTCCTCGTAGGCAAGGATGATGAACTATAACGAACTGAAAGAAATGGGGATCGTCGAAGAGCGGACCGCGGAGATCACCGAGGTCATTGCGCTGGTGACGAGAGCCGAACGCGACCTGGCGACGAGCCAGCTCCTGCAGGATAAAGATGAGGAATGGGCCTTTGCAGCCGCGTACCAGGCAATGGCCAGATCGGCGCGGGCGCTTATTCTGTCCGAAGGCTTCAGACCAAAAGGGGTTCGGGGCAGGGACGCTCAAAAGACGGTGATCACGGCAGCGGGAGTTCTTCTCGGCGACCAGAATAAGAGCCTCATCAACAAGTTCGACCGCATGAGAAGGAAATATCAAAGCTTCGTGGAGGACGCCGGGAGGATCATATCACGGTACGAGGCCGGACAGGCGATCAGGGATGCGGAAGAGTTCACCTCGCTCGTGAACGGAAGGATCCGGGAAAAATATTCACAGATGTCACTGCTGAATGATGTTCCTCAGCTTGTTTCAAGATAAGGCCGCTCAGATCAGAACGCGGTATGCCGAAAGGGGGTGGACAAATAATGGCAGCCAAGAAGAAGGCCAAGAAGAAAGCAACCAAGAAGAAAGCAACCAAGAAGAAGTAGTTTTTCTACTGAAGTCCCCGGAGTGGGACCGCCGGGGGCATGAATGCCCCCGGCGTATTTTTTTTAACCCAACAGGATGTGATCGTAGTGCTTACCAGCCTGCGTTCTATGAATTGATATTGTACCCGAAAGGGGGTGAACATACCATGGCTACGAAGAAGGCCCCTGCAAAAAAAGCAAAAAAGACCACCAAGAAGAAATAATGTGATACAATGGACCATGATCCATACAAAAATCCTGTTTCTACCACGAAGCCCGTCTTCGTGGTTTTGTTTTTTCCCCATATACAGATGGTCCTCCCTTGCACCTGCCTGCTTGACCTGTGGTGGAGGGAGATGAGCGTTTCTCATGCGTAAAAGGAATTATGTCAAAACAGACCAGGGTGCCCGGACCGTCCGCAGAAAGAAATATATTCTCGCGGCAGGCATCCTGCTCGCCCTCTACTTCTTTGCGTCATTTATTCTCGGAGAGATGGGACTGGTAAAGTACTTCCGGATGAAAGCGCAGTATACCTCACTCAACGAAGAGATCGCAAAGCTCAAACAGGACAATACCAAGCTTGTGCGGGAGGTGCATGCTCTCCGGAGCGACCCCGCGTATCTGGAGCGCATTGCGCGCGATAAACTCGGGCTTGCGCGTCCGGGGGAGATAGTGTACTATTATGGACAGCCATAAGATCGGCTCAACATCCTCGGTCCTGAACGAAGAGAACCTGTTCGGGATGTCTACCTGCAGCACGATCACTCAGAATATCTTCACTGAAGCTTACGGCATTTAGCCCTGGGAACATTGAGCGTGTGATTATTGCCCATGTCCGACCATCCGCTGTACATAGCCTTTGTCTGGCACATGCACCAGCCATACTACAAGGACGATATCACGGGCTCCTATATTCTGCCGTGGGTGCGCATGCACGGGATCAAGGACTACTACGACATGCCCGCGCTCCTGTCGGATTTCCCCGACATTCACCAGACCTTTAACCTCGTCCCCTCGCTTCTGAAACAGATCCAGGACTACGTGGACAACGGCGCGACGGACAAGTTCCTCGAACTGACGCTCAAACCCGCGGGCGAGCTCACGCAGAGCAATAAGCTGTTCCTGCTCAAGAACTCGTTCATGGCGAATTGGGACACCATGATCAAGCCCTACCCGGGGTACTGGTCCCTGCTCGACCGCAGGGGTTTCAGCGTCTCTCCCAATGACCTGCAGAATGCCACGCGCTATTTCACGACCCAGGACTATCTCGACCTCCAGGTCTGGTTCAACCTCACCTGGTTCGATCCTCTGTTCAAGAACAACGACCCGTTCCTCAAGGAACTGGTCCGGAAGGGCATGGGGTATACTGAAAATGAAAAGGCCCAGCTCATCCGGAAACAGCGCGAGGTCATGGCGCTCATCATCCCGGAGTACAAGCGGCTCGCCGGGATAGGCAGGATCGAGCTCACGACCACCCCGTTCTATCACCCGATCCTGCCGCTGCTCTGTAACACAGACCTGGCCAAAGAGGCAGAACCGAACATCCATTTGCCGGTCAATCGTTTCTCCCATCCCGAAGATGCCAAGGTGCAGATCGACCGCGCGTGCGCGTACCATGAGAAGCTCTTCGGTATGCGGCCCGCGGGCATGTGGCCTTCGGAAGGTTCGGTGGCTGAGGACATCCTCCCCCTGATCAGCAGCGCGGGGATCAAATGGATCGGGACGGACGAAGGCGTGCTTGCCCGCTCGCTGGGGATCCACATCGACCGGGATTTTGCCGGGGTCATGAAAAATCCCGAAGTGCTCTACAAGCCCTACCTTGCAGGCAAAGGCGATGCAAGGGTCTCCATTGTGTTCAGGGACCACACGATCTCCGATCTCGTGGGTTTCGTTTATTCCAAGTGGGATTATAAGAACGCGGTGCACGACCTGGTCGACCGGCTCCACCGCGTTCGGCGCGGGTTGTCGAACGGGCCGCATCTGGTCTCGATCATTCTCGACGGCGAGAACGCCTGGGAGTACTATCAGAACGACGGCAGGGATTTTTTCCTCTATCTGTATGAGCGACTGAGCGGGGAACAGGGCCTCCGGTGTGTGACCGTCGGGGAGTATCTCAAAGAGCATCCCGCGGAATCGGCCATCGACCATCTTCATGCAGGCTCCTGGATCAATGCGAACTACCGGGTCTGGATCGGGCATGAAGAGGATAACCAGGCCTGGGACCTGTTGTCGCTCACCCGCAAGGCATTGACGGATTATGCGTCGCGGGGCGGGGACCCTGACAAGATCGCCAGGGCCTGGGAAGAGATATATATCTCCGAGGGCAGCGACTGGAACTGGTGGTACGGGGACGACCACTATTCCGAGAATGACGAGGAGTTCGACCTCCTGTTCCGGACCCATTTGATGAACGTGTACCGGATCATCGGCCTGGATGTGCCGGATGAGCTTCAGATCTCCATCCTGCGCGAGGACCGGCAGGCGCTGCCCACGGTGGAGCTTACGGCCTTCATCTCCCCGACCATCGACGGACAGGTCACTAATTATTTCGAATGGCTGCCTGCCGGGTTCTACGACGTGAGCCAGGGCGGGGGAGCGATGCATCGGGGAGCGTCGATCGTCACCCATATCTACTACGGGTTCGACCTCAAGAACATGTTCGTGCGCCTTGATCCGAGCGGGAGCTTCAAGGACGAGAATGTCGCCGACCTTGCGTTCTTCATCAACTTCCTGAGCCCCAAGGGTCTGGATGTTGAAATACGGGTTCTGCCGCAGGAGCATCGGGTCAACGCAGCTCTCTTCCGGGGAGTGAACGGCGACCGCAGCCAGATCGCAGCGATCAACAACGTTGCAGCGAACGAGGTCATCGAACTAGCCATCCCCTTCGACCTGCTCGGCGTGAAGCCGAACGACGAGGTGCATATCTTTGTCACGGTGGAGCGGTCCGGCTCGGAGATCGAGAAGTGGCCCTTCCGCGGATACATCCAGTTCAAGGCCCCAACCGACGACTTCGAAGCCATGATGTGGCAGGTGTAAGCATCGAACAGACGAGAGAAAAAGCCGGGGACACCGGTTTTCTGTGCATGATCAGAGCTTGTTCTTGATATTTCACCGCGTGTGTGGTATGTTTTTTCTGTGCTGACTGAGCAACATTCCGCTCCTTCCGTGTCTTTCATGAATGTGGCCAAGGCGCTTGCTATAATCGCCGTGGTCGTGGGGCACACGGACCCGCCGATATTTTCGATCATTTATAATTACCATATGGCTCTTTTTTTCTTCATCATGGGATATTTATACAAGGACAACGATTCCCGTGAGCCGTGGATGCTGGTGAAAAAAAGGCTCAGGTCACTGTATCTTCCTTTTGTACGCTTTAATCTGCTTTTTCTGCTATTTCATAACCTGTTCTTCTTTATCTTTCTCTACAGCGACCAGGTAAATTTTAACGGCACGGTGGTTCGGGAGTATACCTCGGCGGATTTGATGGAAAATGCTGTAAAGATCCTCTTTTTCAAGAACACGGAACAGCTGGTGGGCGTTTTATGGTTCTTAAGGACATTGTTTCTGGTGAACGTGGTCTTTTGTCTTATCCGTTTCGCCGGTCTCATGCTGCTGAAACGATACGAGCAATTCACGGCTATCGCGGTTCTTGTCCTGTTCGCGATCGGTGTATTGATGTCCTTGCGAAAGGATATCGTGTCAGCTGAAATGGCGCGGGCCTTCGTATCGCTGTTCATCTTTTACCTCGGCTTTCTCTATCGGCGTTCGGAGAGCGTTGTGCCGATGAAAGCTGTTTTTGCAATCGGTTTCGGTGCGCTGTTCGTGCTTCTCAGTTCTTACGGCACTGTTATGCTCGTATATGTGGGGCTGGTGAACCCGGCTTTTTTTGTTGCAGCCTCGATTCTCGGGATCTATGTCAACATCTATCTTGCCAAAACGATCGCCCGGACAAGGGCTGTCGTTTTTTTCGATTATCTTGGGCAGCAGACCCTGGTGGTTCTTGCCTTTCATTTGCTCGCGTTCAAGATCATTACCTGGTTGCAGGTCATAGTGCAAGACCAACCCCTCTATAAAATAGCGTCATTCCCCGTGCTGAGCGGTGCGCACGGTTGGTGGATCGTATATACTATGGCGGGTCTACTGGTTCCTCTCCTGCTTCTGCAATTACGGAACGGTATGCGTAACCTGATCTGGAAACCGAAGACCGCGTTACCGTGAAATATCATGCGGTTGCCCGAACCCTGCAGACGGCATATTGCTAGGGTCAGTGCATTTTCCCCTCTCACCAAAACCCTAGCGTATTTTCATTTGAACAACGGCAGTCACTGATCTCCGGTATACATAGGGAAAGCTTCGGAAAAGCATAATCATTGTGTCATTGATAGCGACTTTTAAACCCTCAATTTTCTTGACAACATAGGGGTTTTTTGTATAATAGCACTCTGTTTTTCCACTATTTCCAATAACGCCGCGTTTTATTTCGGTCTGGGGCAATCATTGACATTTCAGGATCTTATACTTACCTTACAGAACTACTGGGCTTCGAAGGGCTGCGTCATTCATCAGCCGTATGACACTGAGGTCGGTGCAGGCACTTTCCATCCCGCAACATTCCTTCGGGTCCTCGGTCCGGAACCGTGGAGCGCTGCGTATGTCCAGCCCTCGCGAAGACCCACCGACGGCCGCTACGGCGAGAACCCCAACCGCCTGCAGCACTACTACCAGTTCCAGGTGATCCTGAAACCCCATCCGGAGAACGTCCAGGAGCTCTATCTGGAAAGCCTCGCGAAGCTTGGCATCAATCCCCTGAAGCATGATATACGATTTGTGGAGGACGACTGGGAATCTCCCACGCTCGGCGCCTGGGGGCTCGGGTGGGAGGTCTGGCTCAACGGCATGGAGGTCACCCAGTTCACCTACTTTCAGCAGGTCGGAGGCATCGACCTCAAGCCTATCTCCGCAGAGCTCACGTACGGTGTGGAGCGGCTCGCCATGTATCTCCAGGGCGTGAACAATGTCTATGACCTGACGTGGACCAAGGGCGTCAAGTACGGCGATATCCATCACGATTCGGAAGTGCAGTTCTCGAAATATAATTTCGAGCTGTCGGACCGCGACATGCTCTTTCGGCAGTTCGATGCCTATGAAAAAGAGAGCGAAAAGCTTGTCAAGGCAGGGGTCGTGCTTCCGGCCTATGATTATTGCCTCAAGTGTTCGCACACGTTCAACCTGCTCGATGCCGCAGGGGCGATCAGCGTGACCGAGCGTACCGGGTATATCGGCCGGGTGAGAAAGCTCGCACGGCTGTGCGCGCACGCTTACCTCGCGGACCGCGAGGCAAAGGGCTTTCCGATGTTAAAGAAACAGGGCTCGTGAAAACAACATCTGGAACCACAGATGAACACAGATAAAAACAGATGTTTAATTTTACGAAAAGTATTTTTTTTATCCATGTGCATCCGTTGTTATCCGTGGTTATTAAAGCATTGTATTTGACTTCATCTGTGTTCATCTGTGGTTAAATAGGTTATCGAGGTACTCTTGGCAAAAGAATTTCTCCTAGAGATCGGCACTGAAGAGATCCCGTCCCGGTTCATCGAACCTGCTCTGGCGAAGATGAAGGAGCTGTTCACCGCGCTGTTGGCGAACGGTCGCGTTGCTTCGCGGGGTGAGATGAAGGCGTTCGGTACGCCGAGACGCCTGGTCCTGTACGTCCCTGATATGGACGAGCAGCAGGCCGACCTGAGCAGGGAAGTGACAGGTCCGCCCTGCAAGGTGGCGTTCGATGCAGAAGGCAAGCCAACGAAAGCCGCGATCGTCTTTGCGGAAAAGAACGGAGTTCCCGTCAAGGACCTCGTGATCAAGACCACGGACAAGGGCGAATACGTGTCTGCCCGGATCGACGAAAAGGGCGGTCCCACCGCAGCGCTTCTGAAGCAGGCGTTGCCGGGGTTCATCCTGTCCATCCCGTTCCAGAAGACCATGCGTTGGACGGACCGGGACATCCGGTTCGCCCGTCCGATCCACTGGGTGCTCGCTTTGTGGGGCGGGGCAACGATCGAGTTCGAGCTGGGCGGCATCAAGAGCGGCAACATGTCCCGGGGCCACCGGTTCATGAGCCCCGGCGCGTTCCTGGTAAAGGATTTCAAGTCCTATGCTTCGCAGGCGGAGCCGAATTTTGTCGTGATCGATCCTGTGGTGCGGAAGCAGCGGATTGTGAAGCAGATCCAGGAACTGGCAAGCTCGAAGAACGGCACGGTGCTCGACGACCAGGGCCTTGTGGATGAGGTCGCGAACCTCGTGGAGTATCCGGTCGCGGTCATGGGCTCGTTCAACAAGGACTACCTTCGCGTGCCGAAAGAGGTCCTGATCACCGCGATGCGGGAACACCAGCGGTATTTCAGCGTGAAGGGCCCGGATGGGAACCTGCTCCCGTATTTCATCACGATCAGCAACACGCGCGCCGACGACATGGACGTTGTTCGTGCCGGAAACGAGCGTGTGCTCGCGGCACGGCTTTCGGACGCTGCCTATTTTTTCGAACATGACATAAAGCACCCGCTTGCGGACCGCATCGAAGGGCTCAAAAAGGTCATGTACCAGGAAAAGCTGGGAACGATCTATGATAAGATAGTACGTATACGGGCGCTGTCTACCTTCCTGGCCGGATTGCTCAAGGCGGACGTTTCCGTTGTTCAGAGGGCTGCCGAGCTTTGCAAGGCGGACCTGCTGACCGGCGTGGTGGGCGAGTTTCCCAAGCTTCAGGGCGTGATGGGCAGACACTATGCGCTCAGTTCGGGCGAGAACCCGCGCGTGGCGGATGCCATCCTGGAGCATTATTTGCCGCGGTTCAGCGGCGACAAGCTGCCCGAATCGATCGAAGGGGTCTGCGTCGGCATTGCCGACCGGATCGACACGATCGTGGGCTGCTTCTCCGCAGGGCTCGTGCCGAGCGGGTCTGAAGACCCGTACGGGCTCCGGCGTCAGTCTGTGGCCATCCTGAACATGCTGCTTGAGCGGGGCCAGCGCCTGTCGCTTGCCGCTCTGATCGCCGAGGCATGCAAAGGGTTTGCGCTCGCGAACCAGGCCAGAGCAAAGGTAGAAGCGGACTCCCTCGATTTCTTCCAGCAGCGGCTTGCCGGCGTCCTCGCATCCGAAGGGATCCGCTCCGATGTCGTTGATGCGGCGCTGTCCGTGAAGTTCGATGATGCGCTGATCGCGCGCGAGAAGGTAAAGGCGCTCGACGGCCTCGGGACCTCGGAGGATTACCAGCCTCTGGTCACGGCGCTCAAACGGGCAGGCAACATCCTGCCCAAAGAGTTCTCGGGAACGGTCACTCCCGGTTTGCTGAAGCTTGACGCAGAGAAGGCGCTCTACGAGGCGTTCATGCAGATTAAGGACCGGGTGAAGGACAAGACCGCGCAGCTCGACTTCCGGGGAGCGCTTGCCGACATCGCGTCGCTCCGGAAGCACGTGGACCTGTTCTTCGACACGGTCATGGTCATGGACAAGGACCCTGAGGTGAAGACCAACCGGCTCGCGCTCCTTGCAGGCATCACCGGGTTGTTCGCGGGGATCGCTGATTTTTCCCGCCTGGTATTGAGCAGCGAAGAACGAAAACCGTAATTAACCGCAACAGCGCGGGGACGCACCGACGAACCGGAAGCTTCCTCTTTGCGCCTCGCTGTTGTTGTCGTAATCATGTTATTCGAAAACTTTTCCAAGGAGGAGAGTTCTATGGCTACGGAGAAAAAATACATCTATTTTTTCGGTAAAGGCAAGGCTGACGGGACAGGCACGATGAAGGACCTGCTCGGCGGCAAGGGCGCAGGTCTCGCCGAAATGACGAACGCCGGAGTTCCCGTGCCGCCGGGGTTCACGATCACCACCGAGGTCTGCAACCTGTTCTACGATCTCGGCAAACGCGTCCCGGACGGCCTTGACGCCGAGATGCGCGTGTACATGCAAAAGATGGAGGACGCAGTCGGCGGCTTCAAGTTCGGCGACGTGAACAAACCCCTGCTGGTGTCCGTTCGCTCCGGATCAAAGTTCTCCATGCCCGGCATGATGGACACGGTGCTGAACCTGGGCTTGAACGACAAGACGATCGAGGGCGTGCTTCGCATGTCCGGGAACGAGCGCTTTGCCTGGGACGCCTACCGCCGCTTCATCCAGATGTTCGGCAACGTCGTGATGGGCATTGAGAAGGATGTGTTCGAGAGCATCATTCACGAGATGAAAAAGAAGAAGAAGGTCCACCTCGACATCGATCTGAGCGCGGGAGACCTCAAGAGCCTTGTCGACAAGTTCAAGGCCAAGGTAAAACAGGTCGCGAAACGGGACTTCCCGCAGGACCCGTGGGACCAACTGTTGATGGCCCGCGACGCAGTCTTCGGCTCCTGGAACAACCCCCGCGCCATCACCTACCGCCGGCTGAACGACATCCCCGGCACGCTCGGCACGGCCGTGAACGTGCAGGCCATGGTCTTCGGCAACATGGGAGACACGTCGGCAACAGGCGTCGGGTTCACCCGGAACCCCTCGACCGGGGCCAAGGAATTCTACGGAGAATACCTGACGAACGCCCAGGGCGAAGATGTCGTGGCCGGCACCCGTACGCCGCAGCCGATCACCAACCTTGAGAAGGAAATGCCCCAGGTGTACCGCCAGCTCCGCGAAATCACGAACAAGCTGGAGCAGCATTACCGGGACATCCAGGACTTTGAATTCACGGTGCAGGACGGAACGCTGTTCATGCTTCAGACCCGCACGGGGAAACGCACGGCTCATGCCGCGGTCAAGATCGCCGTGGATATGGTAGGCGAGAACCTTATTTCAAAGGAGGAGGCCATCCTTCGGGTCGAGCCCGCTTCCCTGGACCAGCTCCTGCATCCCATCATCGATCCCAAGGCGAAGATCCAGGTGATTGCCAAAGGACTTCCCGCGTCGCCCGGCGCCGCGTCCGGCAGGGTCGTGTTCACGGCCGATGAAGCAGTGAAGGAAGCAAAGAAGAACAAGGTCATCCTCGTCAGGCCGGAAACCACTCCCGACGACATCCACGGTATGGATGCGGCCAAAGGCATTCTCACGGCGCGCGGGGGCATGACGTCTCATGCGGCAGTGGTGGCGCGCGGCATGGGTAAACCCTGCGTCGCGGGCTGCGAAACCATCAAGGTCGACCTCAAAGCCGAAAAATTCACGGTCAACGGCGTGACCGTGAAACTGGGAGACCACATCACGATCGACGGCGGCACCGGCCGTGTCATCCTGGGCAAGGTCCCGACCGTGGAGCCCACGGTGAGCGGCGATTTCGGCACGCTTATGAAGTGGGTCGACGAGGTCCGCACCCTGGGCGTTCGCGCCAACGCGGACATTCCGCGCGACGCGAAGATGGCCATGCAGTTCGGGGCCGAGGGCATCGGCCTCTGCAGAACGGAGCATATGTTCTTCGCGTCCGAGCGGCTTCCCATCGTGCAGCAGATGATCCTGGCGAGCACCACAGAGGGACGCGAGAAGGCGCTGGCCAAGCTGCTCCCGATGCAGCGGTCCGATTTCAAGGGGCTGTTCGAGACCATGGGCGGATTCCCGGTCACCATCAGGCTCCTCGATCCGCCGCTCCACGAGTTCCTGCCGAAGCGGGAGGACCTCCTGGTCGAGGTTGCGGTCATGCACGCAAAGAAGGCGCCCAAGGCCACGATCGCCAAAAAGGAAAAGCTGCTCCACCGCGTTGAAGAACTGCACGAGCTGAATCCCATGCTCGGCCATCGCGGGTGCCGCCTCGGCATTGTGTATCCCGAGATCACGCGCATGCAGACACGCGCCATCATCGAGGCGGCATGCGAGCTCGCGAAAAAAGGAAAGAAGATCGTGCCCGAGATCATGGTGCCGCTCGTCGGTATCAAGAAGGAGCTTCAGAACCAGAAGGAGCTCATCAAGGCCACGGCCGAAGAAGTGATGAAGAAGAAGGGCGTGAAGATCGATTACCTGGTCGGGACCATGATCGAGCTGCCGCGGGCCGCGGTCATCGCAGACGAGATCGCGAAGGAAGCGGAGTTCTTCTCGTTCGGCACCAACGACCTGACCCAGACCACCTTCGGGTTCAGCCGCGACGATGCAGGTAAGTTCATCAACTATTATACGGAAAACGGCATTCTCGAGAAAGACCCCTTTCAGACCCTGGACCAGGAGGGCGTGGGCCAGCTCATAAAGATGGGCGTTGAGAAAGGCCGGAAAACGCGGCCCAATCTCAAGGTCGGCATCTGTGGTGAGCACGGCGGCGATCCGGCGAGCGTGGAGTTCTGCTACAAGGCAGGGCTTAATTATGTGAGCTGTTCTCCCTATCGGGTGCCGATCGCCCGGCTGGCAGCGGCGCATGCCAAGCTCAAGGAAAAGGGCGTGGGCGGTTCGGGAACCAAGTAACATTCCATGATCTGTGAACGAGGGCGGCGCGAGCCGCCCTCGCTGTTTGTCGATCCTCAGCGGGCACGGCAGCGTGTTGCCGCAACAGACGCAGCAGTACACCAACGACGAAGGACAGGTTGCTTGAAAAAATGAAAAGAGATATGCAGCTCGTGGATGAACGCTATATGCGCATGGCGCTCCGTCTCGCGGAAAAGGGACGGGGACGCACCAGTCCCAATCCTCTGGTCGGCGCAGTGGTGGTAAAGAACAACAAGGTCATCAGCAGGGGCTGGCATCGCAAGGCGGGCGAGCCTCACGCAGAGGCGATCGCGCTCAAGAAGGCAGGTGCGGCAGCACAAGGCGCGACGCTGTACGTCACGCTCGAGCCCTGCTCGCATCTGAACAAACGCACGCCGCCCTGCGCGCCGCTCGTTGTTGCAAGCGGTGTTAAGCGGGTCGTGGTCGCGATGATCGATCCGAATCCCCAGGTATCGGGCAACGGCCTCAAGGCCTTGCGCAAAGCTCATATCGATGTCAGTACCGGTGTGTGTGAGGCAGAAGCGAACCAACTGAACCAGGCGTTCGTCAAGCACGTGACCACGGGCATGCCGTTTGTCACGCTCAAGATTGCGCAGACCCTTGACGGCAGGATCGCGACGAGCCGGGGAGAGTCGAAATGGATCACCGGCGAGGACGCGCGCCTTGAGGGCCACCGCCTGCGAGATCAGCATGACGCGATCCTCGTGGGTGTGAACACGGTCCTGCAGGACGATCCGTCACTGACGGCGCGGTTTCCCGGAGCACGGGACCCGATCAGGATCATCGTTGACTCAAAGCTCAGGACGCCTGCTACGGCTAAGGTCGTCACCCAGCGCTCGGCCGCCAAGACCCTGATCGCGACGCTTGATACAGCTTCAAAGGACCGGATGGTCGAGCTCCTCGATGCCGGGGCGGAGATCCTGCTCACGCCCGCAAAGCAGGCGAGGGTGGACCTGAAGCAGCTCATGAAGATGCTCGGCACCTTTGGCATCACCTCCGTGTTGATAGAAGGAGGAGCGGAGGTGAACGCCTCTGCGCTGAAGGCAGGCATGGTGGACAGGGTTGTGCTGTTCGTCGCGCCGATGCTGATGACTGGCAGAGACTCGCTCTGCTCGATCGGTGGCAGTTCGCCGGTGAGGCTGAAGGATGCGGTGAAGCTCCGTGATCTGGAGTTTACGCGGATCGGAAGCGACGTGATGGTCCGCGGTTATGTCGATCGGGGCCGTGCGGGGCGGGGGTAGAATGGTGGGACCTTCAAAGACCCTCTGCATCCCGTGAATCCCGACCTATCGGGACGCGGACCGGTGAATGACGGTGCAGAATAAAAATACAATGAAACGACACGCCTGATAAGGTTTTTTTCACACTTCGCAACCATTCCGCTCCATCTCCGAATTCATTTCCCCAAAAACGAGAACAAACCCGTCCTGATCATCTTAACGGCAATGGCCGCCAGCAGGAGAGCTGCGACCTTGGCAAAGGCGCGCGACCCGTTGATGCCGATCAGTTTGATGATGCGGTCCGCCTGTGAGAAAATAAGCCAGGCAAGGAGGAGATTCGCGAGGAGGGATAGCAGGACCGGCGCATAGCCGTAGGTCCCGACGAGCATGAGGGTCGTGGTGAGCGTGGCAGGCCCGGCGATCAGCGGGGTGCCGAGCGGTACGACGCCGAAGGTAGGGCTGACGATGTACTTCTTTTCGCCCGCGCGTACGATTTCCGTCACGGCGATGATCAGCAGCACGATGCCGCCGGCAACCATGAAATCCTCGACCGTGATGGCAAGGGCCTTGAACACGGCCCTGCCCAGGAAGGTGAAGCCGATCGTGATCAGCAATGCCGTGAGGATGGACTGGCGCACGATCGTCCGGCGTTCATGTTTCTTGAGCCCCTCGGTCATGGCCATATAGATCGGCAGGGTTCCGGGCGCGTCGAGCGCGACCATGATGGGGATCAGGCTGATAATGAACGGCTGAACAAGGTCCATGAGCACCTCCGGAAAAAGTATAGCCCATATGGTCGCGCGTGTCCAGCTTCAGATTGTGAATGTATCGGGCTGTGAATGCCACGGTCGCACAGGGCTGCTGTCGCACAGTGGCACGAATGTTTTGCGGTACGGTCGTGCTGCAAAGGCAGGAAGGGAGCGGTCAGCTTCAGTTCACCGGATCACCAGCTCTCCGAATCATGGGTCTGTCCATGGCAGGTAAAATTGCTGCATGATCCGCCCGAATAGTTCGCCAGGCTTGTTATCGTTTGTGCGGATGCGGTCATCGTGTGCGATTCCAGGCTGACGAAGTGGACCAGGCCGAGTTTCGCAATGTCATGACACTCCTGGCACTGGACCGGGATGGCAAGATGGAACGCGTGTTTGCCCGAGTAGTAGCTGTTATACTGGTCGGAAGCGGTTTTTGCCCTATGGCAAACAGTGCACTGGGTGTTGACGCTGATGCTCCCGTTGGTAAAGCTCGGGGTGGTCTGGCCTCCGTGGCAGCTCACGTTCGTGCAGATTTTTGCTGCTGCGTTAAAGGTCGCAGAGCCGCCGGTTTTCGCATCGTATATTGTTTTGAAACCGACCTCAACGGTCCCGTTGTCATGTTTGTCGCATTCCCGGTCGTGGCATGCGGAGCACGCAACGTTGGTCAGAACGGGTGAAGAGTGGCTGGCGTGCTTGCCGGCGATGTTCGGGTAACTACTGCCGGAGGGAGGAATCCCGTGACAGGTGCCGCACCTGCTGGTCGTCGGGATAGG
>Ga0315268_10005239_pt1 | contig 13973 bp, 12 predicted proteins | sample C1_top_MG_FD_204535 | JGI IMG/M metagenome (GOLD analysis project Ga0315268, IMG submission 204535) | Sediment microbial communities from Yellowstone Lake, YNP, Wyoming, USA - C1_top | ecosystem: Environmental > Aquatic > Freshwater > Lake > Sediment | place: USA: Wyoming | collected 2017-08-01 | reverse complement strand
AGTACCATACTGGCCGTCCTAAGCGCTCGGCAGCCGAGCGGACCATGCGATGGTCGCGGTGACCACCCATCGTAAGTGGACACACCACCCGCGCCCCAGCCGGTAAGAGAATGCTTAATTCGTGTTTGAGTTGATCCACCAGGTAATTCTCTCCTGGGTGTATAGGTTTCCAAAGATCATCCCAAGTTTTAATCAATGGTTCTCCAGAGCCCGGGAGAACACGGTAAATGCAGTCCAGGTAGTTGAAAAAACGGGGAGATGCACCAACCGCCTGACAGGCCTCTTCATCCTCCGCTCGGCGAATATTTACATACTGCTGCGAACTTTCCCCCACTTTACGCTCCGCTGCAGCGAAGGGAGTCTCCGCTTTCTCGGGTGGAGTGCCTGCACATATTGTCCAAACCTCCACTTTTTGACCAGCCTGCACCTGTTCCCAAATCAAACCACCGCAGGACAGAACCGCATCATCATAATGAGGAGAAAGGTAAATCCATTTCACTTCAATGCTCTATGTCAGTTATAATTATAGGTAGTTAAGATCACTTCATACAGCCTGGACGCAATCAGGAGATGATCGATATGGGTTTCCTGAAGAATCTCTTTTCTCCTGCGCCATATCCGGCGCAAAATAAGCTCGAAGTAGATAAACTGATCGACGAATTGATCCGTATTGGCAAAACAGATGATTATCTTTCTGAGCGGCCCGGTGGAATTTTTAATATGCAGTGTCGCCATGTTCGGACACGCCAGATTGGCAAGCGTCTGCATGATATCGGTGGCCTGGCATTGATGGAATATGCTTTCCAACGAGTCAGGAAAAAGGCAGGTAAGATTCTCAGTGCCCACCTAGAATATGCCTGGGCAGATGTGGGTGAATGGAGAGCTTAGGCGATCCAAGGCAGCTTCCAACGCCGAACCCGGAAAAAAAGAAGAGCTGTTTCTCAAAATAGCCAAAGCGGAAATTTGAATTGACATGCGAGCCTGACCGCAGGGTGTATTACAGGCGACCGGCACCCGTTGGGTGCCGGTCACTTTCCTTATGGATACGCCGAATAACTGACTATTGCGCGACAAACTCCTCTATGGCTGCCAGGAGGGCTTCCACATCACTCATTTGGATTTCACCCATATGAGCGATACGGTAGTGCTTCTCCTTGAGCTTGCCGTACCCGTTGGCGACCCGCATGCCACGCGCCAGCAGGAACTTGTTCATTGCACCGACCTCAAAGCCGCGCGTATTGGCCAAGGAGGTGACAGTCTTTGAACGGATGCCGGGGGGAGCTAAAGGTGGCATATTATGGGCATCCGCCCAGGACTGAACCCGTTCGGCCATGGCGGCATGTCGAGCAAAACGCGCCTCCATCCCTTCTGCCAGGATGCGATCAAGCTGCACATCCAGCGCGTAGAACAAAGCCATGGCAGGGGTCATAGGGGTGGAGTCCTTAGTGCGGTGTTTTTCCATGAGCAACAGGTCAAAATACCAGCCCCGGTTCTTGACTGACTCGGCTTTCTTCATAGCCCGGTCATTTGCCCCGGCAAAGGACATTCCAGGGGGGAGCGCCAGGCACTTTTGCGAAGAGGTGAGTAGAAAATCAATGCCCCAGGCGTCCATCTCCAAGCGTACTCCACCAAGCGAGGAGACCGCATCCACCATGATGAGTGTTTCCGGACTGGTTTCTTGCACCACATTGCACAAAGCCTGTACCGGGTTTTCCACACCAGTAGAGGTTTCATTATGTACAATCGTCACGGCTTCATAGAACTTATCTTTGAGCGCCTTACGCAACATATCTGGGGTGATTGCCTCACCCCACTCCACCTCCAATTTGTCCGCCTGTTTTCCATTGCTGGTGGCCACATTGAACCAACGCTCAGAAAAAGCTCCGTTGACGCAACACAACACCGTATCTTGCACAAAATTACGGATACCTGCTTCCTGCATCCCCGAGCCGGAACAGGTACCCTGGAAGACACGGTATTGAGTGGAAAACACCTTCTGAAGCTTTTCCTCTGTGCGGTGAAAAATAACCTCGAAATCTTTGCTGCGATGTGGCAACATAGGCTTAGCTTGCGCAGCTAATACCTCCGGTGCCACATCCACTGGTCCTGGGACGAACATCGGTGACATAAATTGCTCCTTCAGATAAGTTACTTAAGGATATAGGGTAATACAAACGATAAGACTACTAGGAAGGCGATGAAGCTGCCTGCCAGGACACCAATCCGCTTTAGATCGTGGATCACCGGAGTATAGTCCGGATCAAACTTTACGGTTTCCGAAAATCTGCTGCGAGCTGGCTGTGGAGCTGGAGAAGCAATTGGCTGAGCGGGAGCTTCTCGAATCACTTTCCGGGGGGCATTTGATACCTGACGTTTCTGTTTTTTACTCATTAAGACTCTCCTTAAGGACAAAGAATAATTTAGGTTTACTCACTTTCATCCTGTAGCAAGGCAGTGACTACAATGCGCTGTTTATCCACCATATAAGGATAACAGGAGATCAAAGTAAGTGTAGCTTCTTGGGAGGGAGACATCACCTCGACCTGGGTAGGCTCTACAATTTGTGTTCGTTGCACTATATAGGTGTAGGTTCGCTGGCTGTTAAACAGGATCACCTGGTCACCTTCCTGAAGCTGGTCAAGGTTGCGGAAAATCTCACCGAAAACATCATTATGGGCAGAAAGGATAATATTCCCTTTATCACCCGGGTTGGGGGTTCCTGGATGCTGGCCTACACCTTTTTTCAATTGCTCCCAGCCATCTCCCTGAACTACAGGTGCGTCGACTCGAATGGTAGGAACCTGAATCCGCTGGGCTTGCTGCGGCCCTTGTGTAGGGATCGGTAGATTAGCAAGAGTTTGAACCAAAGGTCGCAGATGCTCGGGGATTTCCGCCTCATTCGGTTGCACACCACCTGGGGAATTCGGCGGGGTGTGACCTGATGGTAAAACTACCGCCATAATAATTGGGGTAGAGGTTAAGGTCGGCTGTACCAGGGCGGAAGCCACCTCGCGGTTCAAGTTACGCAAAATATTAACTCCATTTAGCAGGAGAAATATCAAACCAATGACCGCCCCCACCTCGACCAAGGCTAATAAGCGATCTAACCATACCCTTCCCTGGTTGACAGATCTTCGGCGAATGGTCGGAAACTCTTCTTCGTTTTCATTCACCGCTTCACTGCTCATTTGCGATAGAGCTACAACTTGCGGTGGAGGCTCTACCAACACGACCCGACCCGTCTTGCGGAAAGAGTCTAACCGCGCCTGCCGCTGAGCACGACGCTTCTCGACCAGCAATTGGCGCAACTCCTCAATTGTAAGGTCTTCAGCAAGCTTAGATCGAGCCAAAATCCATTCCTTCCTGCCAGAGAGGTCTATTTTCAAATTATACTCTAAATATCAATTGAGACGACGGCTGGCTACCGAAGTAATGGGGGAGAAACGCGACCAGCGCTTCACAAAATTGCAAGGATGGTTAGAATCAGAATACTTTTTGATGATTTTTAACAAATTTAAGATATACTGTTTTTAGACAACTATGGAAAGAGGGATGAAAATTCTAGTCATTGCTACAGACGGACCCGAACTTAAGCGGCTATGCCAGATCCTGGAAGAGAACCTCTACGAGGTTACTATCCAAACCCTGGCTTCCGATTCTGATCTGCCTGCTCACTCAGGCGAGGAAGAATACGATGTCGTCCTGAAGCCAATGACCGGAGAAGCTTCCGAATCCGGCGCGCAGCCTCACTCCAACAGAATAGAAATTTCCCCTGGTTCAGTTGATTCCCAAGAAGGCCAGACCTGGGAGGAGGGAATGGAGGAACTGAAACAACGCGCTCGCGAGATGGATCATTTCCGGGAAATGTTCAATATGCTTCAGGTGTGTACTGATACTAACGAAGCTTATGGCGTTATTGCTACTTTCGTCCGCCAGCTCTTCTCGGGACTGGCCGGCGCTTTGATGGTGTTGGACCAGGAGAAAAACAGATATATCGTCCAGCATCAGTGGCAGCATCCTAATATTGCATATTCCAGTATAGACCTGGATGCCTGCTGGGCATTACGGCTGGGAAGGCCTTTTTTCAAAGAGAATACAAGCTCAGGCCCTCTCTGTGGACATATCAACACACCCATGCCATCCAGCTATCTTTGCATCCCAATTTTAGCCCAGGATAAAATGGTGGGTCTGTTACACCTGCAAACCACGAGCTCTGGGCAATCTATTTCACCAGCTCAACAGCACCTGGCCTCGGCAGTAGCTGAACAGGTCAGCCTGGGAATCTCCAATTTGCGTTTACGCGAGAACCTGCGCCAGCGGGCAATTCATGATGAGCTGACAGGCCTTTATAATTATCTTTTTATGGAGGAAACCCTCGAAGTAGAGCTTCATCGCTCCAAACGAAGTGGGCGACCTTTTGGGATTATGATGTTCGACCTCGATCACTTCAAGGAGCTTAACACGACTTTCGGCCACCCGCGCGTTAACCAATTCTTACGAGAATTTGGTAAAATGTTAAAGTCTTCAGTGCGTGCCGGCGACATCGCCTGCCGCTATGGTGGAGATGAGTTTCTAATTATCCTGCCGGAAACAAGCCAGGAAATTACTTGCCAACGGGCAGAAGAACTTCGTCAGCAGATCAGGAAATTGTGCATCCGTAACGAGAGCAGCAGTCGCGGCATCACTGTTTCGATCGGAGTAGCAAGTTATCCTGATAACGGCGCCAGCGTTGAAGAGCTCATCCAGGCTGTGGATAATGCTGCCTACCAGGCCAAAATTTAACGTGATTGTGTAGTCGTCAGTCATCCCCTCCAGGGGAGCCAATAAAGGGATGTACTTCTTAATCACTCAAAGCATCTACTGACAAATCAAGAGAGAAGGGATTTCATGAGACTATTACTTCCAATCCACCGATGTCATTGGCTGCGATTGCTGGCCCTAGCTGGTATGGTTCTGCTCAGCTTCAATTTCAATGCCATGCCAGCGTACCAGGAACCCACCTCCGCTTTAACCTGGAACCTAGAAATGGAGATTTCCACACCTGTTGAGGAAGCTCGGGCAATGGGCGGCGCAGAAGCAACAGGCGAACACCTGATGAACCTGGCTCAGCAAGATCTAGCTGGTCAATCTGTCAGCACTGGCGTGAAATTACTATCTATTGGAGATCAGGAGATCACTCACCAGCTCACGATGCAGGGCAGCGGAGATGTAGAAGCACTCCGAAGAATGCTCTTCGTGCAGTTGGACCAATACTTTGACTTCCTGGGCGGCCCAGTTCTACTTACGATCGATGGAGAGGTGGACTCTACGCAGATGCTGGTCATGACGCTTGACGCTCGGCTCAGCACGGGTTATTCCTGGAAGATTTTCTCCTATGATCCTGCTATGTTTGAACCCGTAAATGAGGACCTGTTCCAGCAGGAAACTTTCAGGCTGGGCGCACCAGCTCGCCAATCGTTGCAATTGAAAGTTCTGAAAAGTGGCTTGGCGCATATCGAGCTGGCTTACCTACGCCCTTTTGAGCAGGAAGCTTCACCCACCCGGAAGCTGGCAATCCGGGTAACCAACCTACCAGCGCAGTTGGATCTGAGCAATCCCGAACCTCCAGCCTCTGTTCCCTTGCTAGACTTGCCTCAAGCAGACCTCCAGGCATCCGTACAGCCAATGTACTCTACGCCATCCGCTTTTGATCTGCGCAATTTCATCACGATGCCGGATGTCCGCAACCAGGGAAACTGTGGCAGCTGCTGGGCTTTCGGCACGGTGGGCGCGATGGAAATAGCCATGACTCTCAAGGGCCTGCCTGTGGCAAACCTTTCTGAGCAGTACCTGGTTTCTTGTAATCAGGATGGATTTAGCTGCAATGGTGGTTGGTGGGCACATGATTACCACCTGATACCCACCCATCCTTATGCAATGTGGGGAAAAAACAACAACCCGCCGGGGGCTGTCCTGGAGGCCGATAAGCCTTATACGGCCACCAATGGCACTTGCACTGCTGTCTACCCGCACCCTTACAACCTGGGAGATTGGCAATATATTTCTGGAAATACCGTCGCCACGCCATCTCAGATCAAGAGCGCCATCCTCAATCATGGACCGGTTGCCACCTCAGTTTGTGTGGGGAGCGAATTCCAAAAATACCACAGCGGAATTTTTTCAAAAGATGAAAAATCTACTTGCGGTGGTGGTGTAATCAACCATGCTGTTGTCCTGGTAGGCTGGCAAGACCTGCCAAACATCAACTCGGGATACTGGATTATGCGTAACTCCTGGGGAGCTGGTTGGGGTGAATCAGGATACATGCGCATCAAGTGGGGTACATCGAATATAGGGTTCGGTTCCACGTACGTCGATTACCCCAGCGATGCCTGCTATTCTCTGAATATCTCCTATACCCCACAAAATGGGGGGACAGTAACCGCCGACCCGGCTCCTAACTGCAATGGCACGCAATACCATGCCGGCACTGTTGTACAACTCACCGCCCAGGGTGCCAACGGTTCATCCTTCTTGAACTGGGGAGGGGATCTCACCGATACCTCCAACCCGGCAATGATTATCTTCAATGAAGATAAGAACATTACCGCCCATTTTTCTGAGCCGCCCTCTAACGATCACTTTGCTAATGCAATTGTAATTGGCGATGCAGGTGGGATTGTCAACTATCTGCTCCCTGCTCTCGATGTCTCTGCTGCTTCCACCGATCCCACAGATCCATTCTTCCCCAACCAACTGGGGCAACGATACCGCTCAGTCTGGTACCGGTTTAATCCGGCTGTCCCGGGCACCCTGAAACTGAGCACGGCTGGCTCGTCCTACGACACCATCCTGGGGGTGTGGACAGGCACGGAAGGCGACCTGACCCTGGTACGCTGGAACGATAATGTTTCCACCCGAAAGCAGGCTGCGCTCTCCTTCAGCGTGATCCCTGGATCGACCTATTGGATCGAGGTAGCCAGTAAGACCGAGACCGCTGGTCAGTTACTCTTCCAACTGACCTTTACTCCCAAGAAAGCCAGCAACAATAACATATTGTATGCCACGCGCATCGCCGATCCAGGCACTGCATTTACTTACGACAAAATCCAGGACGTGTGGAGCGCAACCACTGGCTTGAAGGACCCTGACTTTGGTTCATACGGTCCACAAGAGGAAGGCCGTGGTTACAGAAGCGTGTGGTACCGGTTCAAACCGATTCACTCCGGCATCCTGCAGATCAACACCATCCAGAGCAATTATGATACGCTGCTGGGCATCTACCGCGGGCCGACCAGCGCGTTGGTCAAGATCGGCCAGGATGATAATGGAGGAGGGGGAGATACTTCTCTGCTCAGCGACCTTCACCTGAATGGCGGGGTGACTTATTATATCGAGATTGCCAGCTTCACTCCAACCGGTGATTCACTGCTACAATTCAACCTGCAGTGGACACTGCTCGATTCATTTGTGCCGCCGCTACAACAATCCTATGATTACGACATGGAAACCAGCACTCCCAGCTTCATCTGGTGGGGTAATTGGTCAGACGATCATACCAACCATTCTTCAGCTGAAAATGGTACGTTGACCCTTTCCACCAGCAAGTGGGATGTCACCGGATTGACATTCACCGGTACTAGGGTCTCACTCAGCTATGCCAGACTTCCAGGAGGAGGGGTTTTGCAGGTCATCCTGGATGGTAAGACTGTGGCGTTCATCAGCCAGAGCTCTGCGCAACCGATCTACAAATTTACATGGAATAGCATCCTGCTCAAACCAGGTGTGCATACCATAACCCTGATCCATTATGGCGGGACGAGTGTCAACGTAGATGCGATTACCCTGACACCCTGAGAATCTATCAATCAGCGCAGGGCAGAGAGATGATCTCTGCCCTGCGATTTATTAAGCGAAGATCTTGCGCATCATTTCTGGATCGTCTTTTAAAAGACCCGCTTTCGGCAGGCGCTGCAGCAGAATCCCCCAATCCGGGTTGGTCTGAAAGACTTCCCGGAAGATGGGGAGGGCTTCCTCAACACGACCCATATCTGCAAGGGTGACGGCATGCCAGAACGGCATCTCTTCGATCTCTGGCGCAATACCAGCGGCTGTTCGGTAGGCTTCCAGCGCTTCTTCCACCTGCCCTTTTCCCAGGCGTTCATCTCCCAGATTCATCCATTGATAAGCCCGGTGGACTCGCAAAAGGCGACGTAATTCCACCACTGGATGAGGATGATCTTCAACCCTCAAGTCCACCACCCGATCAGCCCAGGGCCGTCCAGACGAACTGCCGTTGACTACCAGGATCGCTGCACTCTGCTGGCCGCGAATATCTCCTCCCGCCGCCTGGGCAGCTTCAAGCGCAGATAACAATCGTTCCGCCAGGCTGCCAACGGCCGAGCGATAGGCAGCCGCCATGGCTGGCCAAACTGTAGCTGTACCCATCATATTTGCCTGAGCTGAAAACCCGTCACCAGATTCATGACCAGCCTCTGCAATGCACCGCCCTCCTGTATGAACCGCAACCTGACCTTTTGTGTCCACGAAGGCCACCTGTCGCAGTGCGCGACCCTCATCCGCGGCCAGCAATGCCTTGAGTGCCTGGGGAGCCGAGATTCCACCCCGCATCAGCTCCAGGCCTAAGGGCCCGTAACTGGTCTCGACCATTGCTTGAGTTGCAATGGCTCCGACCCCTGCCTCTGCCCAGGTGACAACGGAACCGACTGAGAACCAGTGCGATTGCACTGCAACCCCTAGCTGCCCGGTCTGCTCATCTCGGGCAACAATCGAATACGTATGTGCAAATGGAAATCGATTCCTTTGAACCATAAGTACCTCCATTTCTGATAGCAATACATCCTATCAAAAGAGAAATTTATTTTTCAATAGATCGTGTCATGTAGTTTCGCAAAAAGTCTTTCCTTGACCATCCATATTATTGAGAAGGCCACCTGGCTCGCGCAACACCAGCAGACTTGCCAATATGAAAACCACCTTGGGCAGCGATGTGGGCCGTCATTGACTCCTTCAGCTTAATGAACAACGTTTCATCCCTTCCAGCTACCTGCTGCCAGTCCTTCACGTGATCTGACCCGTTTGTCGTCACACACAGCCATCCTCCCGGTCTGAGGATACCTTCCAAAGGGTTTGGATACAGGCTTTTACCTTCTCTTGCGAGAAATCAATCAGAATAGCTTGCAGATCCAATGGTAGCCGTTCCTGATTATCCAACCATAGTTCGTCTGTCCCACAGCCCGTATCCAAAACGCACATACCATCCACAAGCTCAAGCCGATCAAAAACCCAATGCAACCAGCCATACGGATTCTTGCTGAAACGCCGGTGAAGCTGAAGGCGTGCATTCAGGCGATCCGGTTGTCGATAATGTTCTTTCCAGGGAGATGAACTATTCGCCCAAGCCATCATTCCTCGCTTTCTTTGGTAAAATGAGTGTTGACTCTCTAATTGCCTTTCCAGGGAAGGTTTCTCAATAAATTCATGGATAATAACATTCAACCTCGTCAGGTCTTGCTACGGGCGTTCCCCGGCATACCAGAAACAGAAGCCGAGGAGATGATCTCATTAGGTCAAGTGCTTACTTTTCCTTCTGAAACTATCCTCTGCACAGAAGGCGCAAGCGAGTCCACCTTCTATATTATCTTAAAAGGCAAGGTTCGCGTCACAAAGCGTTTCAACGAAACCGAAGTCCGGTTGTTGAAAGTGCTTGGCCCAGGTGACTTCTTTGGAGAGATGGCATTAATCGACAATGCTCCCCGGGCTGCAACTGTAATCGCTACCGAGGAAATCACTGCATTGGTGATTCGAAAAGAGACTTTCACCACCTTGTTTGAACGTAGCAGTATCATTTCCCTGGCTATCGTGCGAGAGGTCACCCGTCGCCTGCGTGAGAATGATAACATCGCCATTGAAGATCTACGGATGAAAGCCATCGAACTGGCTAACGCTTATCAACAACTGGCAGAGCTCGAACACGCTCGCCAGGAATTCCTGACCACGATTGCCCATGAACTGCGCACTCCACTCATGGCGGCTAACGGTTTTATGCAGATGGTCCGTACCGGCAAGTTGCAGGGAGAAACGTTAAAGCTTGCTCTGGAAGCAATCAGCAAGCATTTGCAAGATATTACCAGCTTGACGAATGATATCCTCTTCTTGCAGGAGATGGACCTGATCCTTCCTGAGTTCCAACCGGTTGAGATTGGACAGGTGATAGCCAGCGTGGTAGAACAAAACCAGGCAAGAGCAGAAAAATCCAGCACTGGGATCCAATTAAACATCGCTCCTGACCTGCCCTACATGCAGGGTGATCCAAAAAGTCTGGAGAGGGCGTTTCACGCTATTCTGGATAATGCAATTAAATTCAGTCCAGAAAAAGGCGAAATATTATTAGATGTAAAGGCGCAGGCGGGGCAACTCGTGGTGAGTGTCAGAGACCATGGAGTGGGTATTCCGGCAGAAGCATTGCCGCGCATCTTTGACCGCTTTTATCACCTGGACAAGGTGGGAAAATACTTGTTTCGTGGTGTAGGACTGGGCCTTTCGATTGCTCGCCAGGTGATCACGCAACACCACGGCCGGATCGAGGTTGTGAGCGAATTGGGAAAAGGGAGCACCTTCACCATTACCTTGCCAACCTGATCAACCAGCGGGGGAAAAAGCAATTAGGGCAGTATTCTAATCAAAATAATCACATTTCAATATTGTTAACCCCTTGAATTTTGACCCAATTTGGTTTATACTGTGGGAGAAAGTGGTTAATAGTGGGGAGAAGTGGAGAAACATCCACTCCCCAATCAGAGCGCCGGAGCAGTCCGGCGTTCAACGTATCTTCGAAAGATAGAACACATGTTCACGGACTTCATGGGCCAGTTCGAACATACAATTGATGAGAAAGGACGCATGACGATTCCTGCCTCGTTCCGTGAACGACTGACTGAAGGCGCATTTATCACCCAGGGCTTTGCACAGAACCTGATGATATTTCCAGCAGAACCCTTCGAGCGCCTGGCAGAACAGGTCATTAACTTGAACCTTGCCGACCCGAATGCCCGCACCTTGCGCCAGATGCTGTTTTCGCACGCATCACGGCTTGAATTTGATAAAGCCGGGCGGATACTGATCCCGCAGTTCTTACGCCAGAACATCCAGATCAACGGTGCGGCGGTCGTGGTCGGCATGGGCACCTATTTCGAGATTTGGCCGCCTCAAGAATGGTCTAAACAGGAGGCTGAATTACGCAACACTGAGGCGAACACTCACCGGTTCTCCCCGTTGCAATTGACAGGGCTCTAAGCAGAAAGCGATGCAAAACCAGAGATCATCACCATGCAAGAGTACCGTGAGCAATCGCCGCACGAACCTGTTCTTTACCATGAAATTATACTCGCATTAAGCCCAAGAAGCCCAGGGTGTTATGTGGACGCTACCGTCGGGGCGGGAGGCCATGCGTGGGGAATCCTGAAAGCGTGCAGTCCAGATGGGCAATTGCTGGGTTTGGATGTGGATCCCCAGGCGCTGGCTCTTGCAAGCCAGCGCCTTGCAATTTTTGGTGGCCGTTGTATCCTGCGACAGGCATCCTATACCACGCTCCGTGAGCAAATTCAGAGGGTGGGGTGGACAGAAGTGTGTGGGATTGTTTTCGACCTGGGTGTTTCCTCGATGCAATTCGATACACCCGGGCGCGGGTTCTCCTTCCAGGCAGAGGGTCCCCTGGATATGCGCTTTAATCCCACGCAGAAAGTGACCGCCGATGACCTGATCAACCACCTTCCAGAAGAGGAATTAGCAGATTTGCTCTGGCGCTACGGAGAAGAACGGCATGCTCGGCAGATTGCACAGGCGATTTACCGGGCACGACCATTGCATACCACCCTGGAGCTGGCAGAAGTGGTCAGGAGAGCAAGCAGGCGCCGAAAAGGAACCACGCGCATCGATCCGGCGACTTTGACCTTTCAGGCCTTGCGGATTGCCGTCAACCAGGAACTCCAGGCTTTGGAAAGCGCGTTACCTCAGGCAGTGGAAGCCCTGGCGCCAGGAGGTAGGCTGGCAGTGATCTCTTTCCATTCTCTAGAGGACCGGATTGTCAAGCAGTTCTTCCGGCGCGAAAGCAGAGATTGTATTTGCCCACCCGAACAACCTACCTGCACCTGCCGACACAAGGCGTGTATCCGAGAAATTTCCCGCCATGTCCGGAAGGCGGATCAAAACGAAATCCAGGCAAATCCACGATCACGAAGTGCCCGATTGAGGATTGCCGAGAAACTTGACTTGAACCATACATTTTAATCTTAAGGAGGAACAGTTTCACGTTGGCATGACTGTTGCAAGTCGAGGAGATATGAGAAAGCGCGTCATTCAAGCCTACCAACAAGCACCCTGGAGAGTCCAATTGCAGTGGATAGGACTGTTCTTGCTGACCCTGGTGAGTTTTGCATTGGTCGCTGGTTTGTATTTGAACGTAAGCGCCCAGGCCGCGGCCGCTGGAGTGGAGGTGCAAAACTTGGAAAGTACCCGGGAAGCCCTGCTGCGAAAGATTTCCAACGACACCTATACCCTGGCAAGCCTTTCTACTTCGAAGGCAATAGTGCAAAGCACCCCGGATGATTTCGTCCCAGCCGACCCAGCCAACACACTTTATGTTGCGGTTCCTGGATACACCGGCCGGCAGACCGCAAGGCTAGGGTCATCGCCTGCCCCGTTAACAGAAACCCAGTCAGAAACAATCATGAAATCCGCTTATACCGAGTCTCTTTGGGAGTGGATGATCCGGGGAATGTTTCAGTTAAGCTCACAGGCCAGAGACTAAGCAGTTGGTTTAGCCCTCGAGCTGGAAAAGGACAATCGCCATGAAAGCAGGAACGCTACCTCCTCTGAATCAACGGGTTACACAAGATGCTTCACATACCGAAAGGATGATCTCGATCGGACTATTACTGTCTTTATTTGGAATTCTTATTATTGCCCAGATAGTTCGCATCCAGATCAGTCCCAGCAGCAAGGAATTACAGAAAACTCTCATGGCGTATGAACAACAAAAAATGCGCATCATCCCAGAACGCGGCCTGATCTATGACCGATGGGGCCATTTACTGGCTGGGAACCGGGAGGTGTATGAAGTGGGTATCAGCCTTCACGATATCAAGAACCCAGAAACAATCGCCAGGGACCTTTCTACTCTTCTTGGCTTGAACTACAACGAAGTCCTGGGAAAAGCCAATACGCCCTATGATCCCAAGAAAGCCGTTTATATTCCACTTGCGCAAAATGTCAAGCCAGAGAAAATTGCCGAATTGCAGAACAAAAAAGACTCTTATGATCAACTCCCGCGGCCTCGTAAAGGGCAGGAGAAGACGGTGCCTAGCCTCTCCGGGCTTACCTGGCGTCCCCACATGCAACGCACCTACCCTGAACGGACCCTGGCCTCAAACATCATAGGGTTTTTCTCCTTTCTAGATCCGGAGACGCCCAAGGCCTATTTTGGAGTCGAGGAATATTACAATGACCTGCTGAGTGGAACCCCAGTTGAGATCGTTGTACCAGTAGATCCAAACAAGATTACTGAAATACCCACTATTCCAACCTCAACTATCCTGGTGCTGACCATCGATCGTGAGATTCAGGCAATGGTGGAACAGGTGCTTGATAAAGCCATGGAAGCCAACGGTGCGGAATCCGGCACGATCCTTGTGATGGACCCGAAGACAGGCGAGATTCTGGCTATGGCGACCGGACCGCGCATGGATCTGAATAAATACTGGAAATATGAAGAGGTTTTTCCTGGTCATACCCCTTTCAACCGGGCAATTGGCCAGACCTATGAACCCGGCTCCGTTTTTAAGGTTCTAACGATGGCATCTGCACTGGATAGCGGCGCGGTCAAGCCGGACACCACCTTCCTGGACACAGGCGTTTTTACAATCAGTGGCTATAACATTTACAACTGGAATCGGGGCGCCTGGGGACTGCAAGAC
>Ga0315268_10005238_pt1 | contig 13975 bp, 15 predicted proteins | sample C1_top_MG_FD_204535 | JGI IMG/M metagenome (GOLD analysis project Ga0315268, IMG submission 204535) | Sediment microbial communities from Yellowstone Lake, YNP, Wyoming, USA - C1_top | ecosystem: Environmental > Aquatic > Freshwater > Lake > Sediment | place: USA: Wyoming | collected 2017-08-01 | reverse complement strand
AAAGTCTGGAAAGAATCATCTTGAAAAAAAGGTCTTTTTCACAATGCCTCAGGCGCTTGATGCGAATGAAATAACAGTTCAAGGTGAGAGCATGGCATTCATCCTGAGAGGAGTCTCTGAAAGAATTTCCGACGGTCTCTTTCAGCGCGACAGGGCTATCATGGGGGAGGCGAGGGGTGCCACAACCCTTGTCTTTGAGCGTGGAATATTCCGATTCCCACCGTCGGGTGAAGCCTTAAAGAAAACTCTCAACGAAACTTTCAAAAAAAAATTCTTGCCTCGCGAGCGTGACGTCCTCGTTATAGTGTCGGCTCCCTCGCGCAGGGAAGCCTTCCGCGGCTGCTCTTCCGTGCTTGAGGGGTTCCTGTAGTGCCATCAAAAGATATATATAAGGGGGTGCGAAAGTATGGGGCATGTTTGATGTGGAAATGCTTCCCAACTATGATAAATTCTCCCTCAAAGGCAATCCCTTCCTTGCCCTCTCCTCCGAATCCATAAAAAACATAGAGGACATCCATGTCTCTCAGACGACCGACGCACGGATTGCCCAGGCGCTCTCACATGTATTGCAGCGCGAGTCGGTATGCCTTTGTCTCGTGGGAGAATTGGGGAGCGGGAAGACGCAGCGGTTGCATGGCATCACCAACCTCATCCTTGGCCAGGGCGGATACGCGCTCTACAGGAAGATGGATGCTTCAGACGTGTTTCGCGTCGCAGAAGAAATCTTTGCCAATTTTTACACCTACGAGGAGGAACCGACTTTCATGGAGAAGCTCACGCGCCTCTTCGAGAAGAAAAGGAGGCGGAGAAACGTGCTCCACGAACTCCGTGAGAAGACGTTTGATTCCACCTTCCTCGGTGAGCGGTTAAAGAAGGAGATGGGGAGGCATGCGCCTTCGGCATTTCTCCTCGACGAGATGGAAAATCTCATGGAGGGGACCCCCGCGGAACTCATATTGTTCTTCGAGATGTTGCGCACCTACATCTCCGACTTGCCCCCCTCTTCCATATTCGCATGCGCCACGACGCCTGCGGGATTTTTGAAGATGAAGGAGCTCTTCCCCGCCTTCGTCTCCCGATTCCATTACGTCATAGACACAGAGAGGCTCGCCGCAGAAAAGGCGTGCGAACTCGTCGCAAAAAGACTCACCCTTACGCGAACGCGCGAGCTCGTCGACCCCCTCTTCCCCTTTGACACGGGTTCTGTTGCACTCGCCAACGACATCGCACGGGGTAACCCGCGGTTTTTATTGCGCGTCCTCCAAATCGTGACCACGGAGGCTGCTCGAGAAAAATTCGCAAACAAAATCGATGACAGGTTCATCTCGCAGACCATACGCGCACCCACCACGGTGCAGGAGTACTTGAGCAAGGTTCCGGGTGACCTTCGCGACATCGTTTCCCTCATAGTCAAGAAATACAACGGCGGTCCCGCCTCCGTCATTCAAATCTCGAAAGACACGAAGACTTCTGTCACGACTGCCTACATGCTCCTCGGCGAACTCGCTCAGTTGAGGTTGCTCTCTGAGAACAAGGGGAAGTATGAGGTGACCCCCGATGTTGCAGAGATGCTGGGGCGGAGAGTGAAGAGGAAGGAATAGGGTCTTTTGAAGGTGCATATATCATCTGTGAGCATATTGGGAGAAATTAGGTTATCCACTGCCGAAATGGAAAGAGCGATAAATGATTTCTGCACTTAATTAGTTTGGCATGTGTTGAATGGTGATATTTTAAAGAGTATTGCCCGATATATATTAAACGTTTAGTACACAATGGACGTGCTTCAATCGATATGTTGTCCAACTTTCCAAAAAATCCATTCTGCCTTATAACTCCTCAATGTGTTCTCCCACGAATTCACGAACCCAAAGGGCATCATGCCGTGCCGAATCGGGTATCTCTGAAAAATACGTACCTGTCTCAAGGTCTACCATGATTGAGCGCAGGGGAGCGTCCCTTATTATAGTTTTGCTCCTCAAGGAAATAAACAATGCCTCAAGCTCATAGGTCTTGTAGAAGAGTTTGTGCGGAGAACACATCAATGTCATCGCCACCTCCCATTTCCCGGCACTCTCGCCTCCAATCTTTCTCAGTTCCTCGATGTAATATGCGAGTATCTCCTCATCGGTTGGTCTTGTATGTGACCCGTGAATCCTCCTTACATACATACCGGGTTGTCTTTCGGCAATAAATTTGTCTATGAAAAGCGAGGCATCCATGGAGATGGTGGGGATGCTGGATGCGGTGAAATATGTCCTCGCCTTCTTTTCCGCATTCTCCTTGGGAGATGTCCCGTCTTCCTCGACATGAATATCGATTCCTAGGTCCCACGGAGTCACAACATATAAAGGCAGGGGGAAAAGAGATGCCCTAAGGTGTTCAACCCGTGCCCTGTTGGTGGTGCCCACAAGCAATTTCTTTCTCATTGCTCATCACACCATGTATCAGTCCTTTTAACACTTACCATGGCAAATTCGCCTCACCCCTTTTCATTGACGAGCCTCATCAATTCTCCCACATCAGTGGTGGGTTTGTTACACGAGAAATGCCTGCACACATACGCCGTTGCCTTTCCATCTATGCTCTTCATTTCTTTCGTGTATTCTGCCCTGTTCCCCATTTCAGGTGAGGTTTCATCGACGAAGAGCACCACCTTGTGGGGAATGAATTCTTTCTCAAGCGACCGAATCATGGATTTTGTATCCTCCCGTTGAGGGTCACCCACGATGACCACTTCAGATGTTGGTCCGAGGGCAAAGTCGAGTGCACATAGAAACTGGGTGTGGGCATGGGGAGACTGCAGGACCATATCCGAAAAGACACGGGCTATGTGCAAAGCCTTCTCTTCAAGTTTAGAGTCGGCTGTGAATCGCGCGAGCTTGAGGAGATTGAGCATCGCCACAGAGTTACCCGAGGGAATAGCACCATCGTGAATCCATTCCTCCCGGAGGAGAAGCTGTTCGCCATCATCAGAGGTGAAAAAGAACCCACCATTCTTTTCGTCCCAGAAATGTTCACAAAGAGTCTCGTTCAATGCGAGTGCTTCTTCAAGAAAACTCGGCATAAAGGTCGTCTCGTAGAGCTCTATCAACCCCCAGATGAAAAAGGCATAGTCATCGAGGAATCCGGGAATGGGTGAGATGCCCTCAAAGGCATGGAAGAGCCTTCCGTCTCTCGTCATATGCCTCATGATGAAATCGTGTGCCTTGTGCGCAGCCTGCACGTAAGTCGATTCGTTCAGAACGCTGCCACCTTTCGCGAAGGCGGCAATCATGAGACCATTCCAGTCGGTCAATACCTTCGTATCTGTGGCAGGGTGGATGCGTCTCTCTCTTGCCTCGAAGAGTTTTTTTCTTGCGCCATCAAGACGCCCAACAAGTTCGGATTGTGCGATGCCCAATCCAGCTGCAATCTCTCGCAAGGGGTCAATCAAATGCAATACAGCTTTCTCTCCTTCAACGCCGAAGGATGTGATGAAAATGTCTGCTTCCCTCCTGAGGATATGGGTGACTTCATCCTCAGACCAGATGTAGAATTTTCCCTCCTCCCCCTCGCTGTCAGCATCGAGAGAGGAATAGAACCCGCCCTCAGGAGAAGTCATCTCCCTCAATGCAAAATCGAGAATGTCCCCTGCAACAAGTCTGTATTCTTCTTTTCGTGTGGCTTGAAAAGCCTCTGTATATATCATGGCGAGAAGCGCCTGGTCGTAGAGCATCTTCTCGAAGTGTGGCAAAAGCCAGGAAGAATCAACGGAGTAACGGTGAAATCCGCCTCCGAGGTGATCGTGAATGCCTCCCCGCATCATATTCTGCAAGGTCTTTTCCACCATCGCGAGCGCCTTGCTTTCCCCCGTTCTTTTCCAGTACCTGAGAAGGAACATCTGGTGGTTGGGTTGAGGAAACTTTGGGGGTCCCCCGAATCCACCGTATGTCTCATCGAAGAGCGCTTCTAGCATTGTATAGCCTAATTCAAGGGACCCTTCGTCAAATGCCTCGCCTTCATGTGTTGTTGATGTCTGCGTGAGGGCATCGATGATTTTTCCTGCATTGGCACACACCTCCTCATGCCTCTTCTCCCACGCCTCTTTCATTTTCGGTATGAGTTCAATCAATCCAATCATGCCAAATCGATTTTCTTTGGGGAGGTAGGTTGCTGCAAAGAAGGGTTTCTTGTCTGTGGTCATGAGTATTGTGAGCGGCCAGCCACCGCTGCCCGTCATCATCTGGCAGACTTTCATGTAGACGCTGTCAATGTCAGGTCGTTCCTCCCTGTCCACCTTCACGCACACGAATGTTTCGTTCATCAGGCGTGCGACTTCCTCGTCTTCAAACGATTCGTGTGCCATGACGTGACACCAGTGACAGGCGGCATAACCGATGGAGAGAAATATAGGTTTGTGTTCCCTTGCTGCCTTCTCGAACGCCTCGTCACACCACGGATACCAGTCTACGGGATTACGGGCGTGCTGGAGCAGATAGGGGCTCTTCTCAGAAATGAGCCTGTTGGGGGTGTGGTTCCCGTTCATGTTCAACATCACCCTAACGCAACGTCGAGAACCATCATGAGGGCAAATCCGAGAATAGTACCCATCGTCGCGATATCTGAGTGGGTGCACTCCTGCGATTGCGGTATGAGCTCTTCTACCACCACGAATATCATGGCACCTGCCGCAAACCCGAGGGCATAGGGGAGGAGGGGGCGAGCGAGGATGACAGTCGCTGCTCCGAGCACTGCGGCAACGGGCTCTACAATTGCAGAAAGCTGCCCATACCAAAGGCTCTTCATGCGCGAAAGGCCTTCACGCCGCAAAGGCATTGACACCGCGAGACCCTCGGGGAAATTCTGTATCCCTATGCCCAATGCGAGTGTGAGAGCGCCGGCGATTGTGGCGGAATGGAAATGTGCCCCCACCGCACCAAAGGCGATGCCCACCGCGAGACCCTCGGGAATGTTGTGCAGTGTGATGGCGAGGACGAGAAGGACATTGCGCCTCCATGTGGTTTTCACCCCTTCTGTCTTCTCTTCAGGAAATCCGTGATGAAGGTGAGGGAGAACCTTGTCCATGGCCCACAGAACAAGGCTGCCTGCGAGGAATCCCACCGTCGCGGGGAACCAGGAGGGAGTTGTGTTGCGAGAAGACATCTCTATGGCGGGGGCAAGAAGCGACCAGAAGCTCACCGCGATCATGACGCCTGCTGCAAATCCCAGCATGCCATCAAGAACTTTCCGCGGAATCTCGCGGGCAATAAAGACGAGGGAGGCTCCACACGCGGTGAGTCCCCATGTGAAGCAGGCGGCAAGGAGTGCCTGGAGGATAGGGTGAAGATGGAAAAAGAAATCAAGCATAATCCATAATCGATTTGTGTGTTATAAGGATATTCCTTCTTCAGATTCGAGATTCTCATGTCATTATGAAAATCAGTACGAAAATAAAAATGGGAATTATGAAGAGGAGGACATAGGAGATCATGAAAAGCACTGCCGACGTTCGAGACATTGGGTGTTGCAGTATTTTTTTCCAGATAGCTTCTATTCTTTTCGCGAGCATCCCCAGATTCGTGGCATATTTGTGATATTTTTCCTGTGTCAGTACTTCATCTTTAATCATTCCCACCTTCTCTACTGTGATTTCACCTGCCCTCCAGTCATATGTATTCCTCAATTTCTCCACGATTGCACCGTCTCTCCTCGTTGCCGGAATTGTCAGGAGGATGAGGGCAAAAAAGATGATAAGCCAGATTTCCTTGCTCACGAGTGCAATAATGAGGAGGGCGCATGATGTGAGCAATTTGAAGTAGAATTCGATTCTATAATTCCTGTTGAAGAGCACGACATTGAGGAATCTGCCTCCATCGAGGGGATACAGGGGAAGGAGATTGAAGTAATTTATTATTATTGCGAAAAGCGAATAACTCCAAAAGGACTTCTGATTGGTCATGGTGTAAAGGACGAGGAGCAGTACACCGCTACTCAACCCCACGAGAGATCCAGAGAGGCAGACGATGGCTTCTTTTCTTGGATCTATCTCCTTTAAGGTGCCAGAAGCACCCCCGCCTATGAGTGGAATGAATAAAATGCTGAGATTGGTGTATCCTAATATTTTCATGGAGGCAACGTGACCGAGCTCATGAATTAAAATAGCTATGGCAATCATCACGAGGGCATCCATATCCCATCCATAAATGCCTGCCAGGAGAAATATGCAGAGACTGAGGATAAATATTTTCAACCTCTTGGAGGTATCGGGAGGCTTTTCGGTTCTCACCATCTCTAAAAGAACATCGTTGGGTAGTTCATCCTCGCCTGATTGTGATACCTCGCGAGGCTCATCTTCAACCATGAATTCACCGCGTCATATGTCGGTGCAGTGATATAAAAGGGTTTCCCCGAATGCGTGTTGAGTGTTGAATCCTTGGCTGTGTCACGAAATTACTTTATGACGATTGCCCTGTAGGTCTTGAACACTTCGAGTGCGAGTATTTTTCCTTCAGAGACGAGAGTGCTGTCATAGGTAACGGTAAAGACATCGGGCGCGGTATACTTCACCTGCATGACACCCCCGAGACTTTTGAGCTCACCGACGATGAGCGGGGCATGACCCGGACAGGGGATGTCGACCTGGAGGTTGATGAGTACGAGAGCCGAGGCAGGTTGAGCCGAGACGGCTTGGTTGGCACTCACGCCCCCGACGAGCGGAAATACCACGAGAAAGAGAAAGAGGTTGACTGATATCGTCGTTCCATACAGAATAGAGATATATTTGCCTTTTCTCAACAATCCCGAGACAGAGAACAGACCCAGACGCCTGAGGTAGAGCGCTGCGGAAATCGTGGCAAAGAGGAAAGAAAATGCCACGAGGATATAGAAGAGGTAGGGGCTGAGCATGAGCGGCTTGAGGAGAGCGGTTGCGGCGGTCATGCCTAGGACGGAAAGGAGAAGGAAGACGATGCATCCCGTGTGGGGAAGTAGGCCGTACAATATACCCTTGCGCAGTCCATCGCCATGTTTTTCTTCTGCCTGACAGCAGTCATTGGCTTTATGAGATGCTTTCATGGAGGTTCTGTGGTGGAACGATATATGAGTCATTGTATGAAACTAGTTTCAGGATTGTTGGCGAGAGAGAATGACGACATTTGACATGCCACGGCGTCTTCTCTCGATGAAGCCTCCCCCCTCGAGTCTGTCGAGAATCCGAGTGACCTTTGCCTTAGGGAATCCAGTTGTATCGACGAGATCTGACTGAAAAATAGTGCCCTGAGAGTCGATAATCGTTGCAAGGACCTTCCTCTCGTCCAGAGCGAGTGTCCCCATGATGCTCTCGTAGTGCTCCTGTGTGGCAGTCATGGGGGAGAGGGCATCACCTGTCGATTCGTCCTCAAAGGTGTCCCTGCTGAAGAATAGGAAATAGAAGCCTACGATGAGGACGAATGCCAGAATCCCCATGCTCACACGTGTCTGAAATGTGATGGTTTCCCACATGGGGCAGTCCGCGCCGTGGGAACAGGCGGATTTGACGATTTCCGTGAGTGCCCTGTTGAATAGTAGAATGATGAATCCCATGAGCAGGGCGACGCCCAAGAGCAGAAAGCCCACCGTCCTGTTCTTCATGCACATGACTCGCCTGCTGTTTATTTAAATCTATTTATTTCCACTTCATGTTATAGGGGATTTCAGGATTAGTTTTACTGACAAAAATTTCTTTAACCTTCAATAGAGCCAATTTCTAAGACTCTATAATTTGATTCATAATTGAAAGCTTGGGGGGAGAAACCTAGAATGACTTTGCTTCCAATCTTGCCTCAATGAGTCCAGATGCTTAAAGTGCAGGAAAAATGAGATCCCTGCTGCTTTCCAACATGACATCGGCAGTCTGCCTTGAATATGTATTTCGTTTCCATCATGGTCGACGATTCCTTCTCGAAAATGATGTTCCAGTCTAGGTATATATGGATTGTGGTCTGACTATACTCTCTTCGATTACATCAAAGATTCCACGGGCGATTTGTGTAATTGTGAAGAATGGTAACGTGAACTTATTATTTTTTTCAATTTGAATTCCTTCTTAAAATTTTCCGCTTAGAAACGGGATGAGAGCTATCATTTATAAATCTTGGCATGTGAGAGAACTGGGTGTGTCATGAATTTCATATTCATCTCGAAAGACATCACAGAAAAAAAGGAAAAGGAAGTTCAGACTACTTCCTGCAAGTCGAGAAGCCAAAGAGTGTGTAGAGCGGACAGAAGCTCACAAGACTTGTGAGAAGGAAAATCACCGCGAGGATGCCGAGGATGATGGCGAGTATGCCGCCGAGATATCCTGCCAAATAAAGCAACAATATTACAATGGCAATCGCAATTCGTACAATCCTGTCTGTGTTTCCCATGTTCTTTTTCATTGCGTATCACCCACTTGCCATTACGCAGAGAATTAAATAATTTTTAGTTTCTTTCTACACACCATGCTGAGGCTGTTTTTATTTATCAAGATCCCGGAACAAGTATGGGGATAATCTCTCTTTGGAAAAAGGATGAATAGATATTGCATAGTCATATCATTCTTCTTCTACCCTTCTATTAGTAAGGTAAAGCTTTATATGCTTTGCAAATATGGAGAACAATGCTCGACGAGCTCGATAAAAGAATCCTTAAAGAACTCAACAGGGATGCCCGGAAGAGCTTTAGAGACCTCGCCAAGATTTTAGGACTCGCAGTAGGGACAATATCGGCACGGATAAAACGCATGGAAGACGCCGGATTGATTAAAGCCTACATACCTCTCGTCTCCACGACGAAGGCGGGGTATGACTTTCGTGCCATCATCGCCCTCCGGACGACAGGGGGAAGGTCATTGGACATCGCAAAAAAGATTGCGGAATCGCCTAATGTGTGTGGCGTTTACGACGTGACGGGAGAGTTTGACATCTTCATTGTGGGTCGGTTCAAGAACAGGGAGCACCTCAACTCCTTCCTCAAAGGGATTCAGGTCATGGACAAGGTGGGTCGTACCAACACCTTCCTCGTGCTCCAGACCATGAAGGAAGACCCGAGATTATCGTTCGATGAGTGACAGTGAACCGAAAAGTTTATAACATGGCGTGCGTGTGCTCATCTGTCTTTGTTCTGGAAAGGTGACTGGTTTGGAGAAGATTTCGATTGGTACACAGAAGGATGAGGATAGTATTGATTTGCATCTCTTTTGCAATTATATGTGCATATACAAAAATCTCCCCATCCTCTTAGACAAATTCTTGTCTAAGAGACTATTCAATATATGCATAAGGTTTACTGGGTTTGGGCGTGAAGTCTATTTCAGAACAGAGACAATGTGATGAAATGATTAAATCATGAGGTGAAATGGAATGGAGGACGAAGTGAAAAAACAAAACCTGGAGAGAATGGAGAAAGAAGGTGTCAAGTTTGTACATCTCCAATTCACAGATATACACGGAGCAATAAAGTCCGTCACCATCCCCATACACAAGCTCGCCGAATCATTCGAGAAAGGCACCTGGTTCGATGGGAGCTCTATTGAGGGATTCACCCGAATCTGCGAGTCAGACATGTATCTGAAACCAGATCCGAGTACTGCTGCGCTCCTGCCATGGGAACCCGACAAGAGAGTGGCGCGATACATTTGCGATGTCTTTACACCGGACGGGAGTCCTTTCGAGGGTGATCCCCGATACATTCTCAAACGGGCATTGGCAGAGGCGGAGCGAATGGGATTCAGATATAATGTCGGTCCGGAGCTTGAATTTTTCCTCTTCAAACCAAATAGCGGTGGCGGTACGAATCCCATCGTTCACGATAGTGCGAGCTACTTCGATTTCAGTCCGCGCGACCTCGCGGATAACATACGGAGTGACATCGCAGACGCCCTCGAGGTGCTGGGACTCGAGGTGGAGATGTCCCATCACGAAGTTGCCCCCGGTCAGCAGGAAATCGACTTCAGGTATGACAACGCGCTCACACAGGCAGACAGGGCAATCAGCTTCAAACATGCGGCGAAATCCATTGCATTCAAGCATGGGTTGTTCGCATCGTTCATGCCCAAACCCATCTTCGGTGTGAACGGTTCGGGAATGCACGTTCACCAGAGCCTCTATGACATCAAGAGGCACACGAACGCATTCTATGACCCACATGACAACTACAAACTGAGTAAGGTGGCAAAATCATTCATCGCAGGGCAGCTCAAATATATAAGGCAGATTTCCCTGGTGACCGCGCCGACAATCAACAGCTACAAGCGGCTGGTGCCCGGTTATGAGGCGCCGGTCTATATTTGCTGGGCACAGATCAACCGCTCAGCGCTCATTCGAATCCCCAAATGCAGTCCGGGGAGAGAGCAGGCGATACGCGCCGAGTTGAGGTGTCCGGACCCAAGCTGCAATCCCTACTTGGCGTTTGCCGTGATGCTTGCCGCCGGGCTTGCGGGCATAAAGGAAGGACTCTTACCCCCCGACCCTGTTGAAGAAGATGTGTATGAGTTTGACAGTGTAAAGTTGCATGAGTACAACATAGAAACACTGCCTGCATCACTCGGTGAGGCAATCGCAGAATTCAGACGGAGTGCACTCGTCAAAGAAGCGGTGGGGGACCATTTCTTCAAGGTGTATCTCGCAGCCAAGGAAAAAGAGTATGATGAATACAGGTTGCAGGTCACAGAGTGGGAAATAAGGAAGTATCTGGAATCGACATGAGCATGCACAAGACCCCGTCACCATTTCGGAATCCCTTCCCATAATTTATGGAGGATGAAATATTATAGGGAGAAAAATTATATCCGTCACTATGCACCCATTGGTTTGTCGAAACGCTTTTAAACAAGGAGGGAGATGAGAGGCGATGTATTTTTGCAGGCTGTGCTATTCAGAAATCAAGGATATGGGAGAGGTATCCTATTGCACACAATGTCGTATGCCCTTCCACCTTACCTGTATTGAAGACCATGTGAGGAAGCATGCATACTGCCCTCAATGCAAGGTCAGGATGGAGATGTCCTCTGTGGCTCGAGGTCAGCCCCCCTCACGCGGTGCGCGCAGAGAGGAACTGTCTGAAAGGTCTGTGAGTGTGGCACACACACGAAGGCTTCCCCCCGTGCAACCCACACGAAGGATTGACCTCTCAGAAAGAAAAAGGAAGACACGATTCCTGCCCATCGCAGTTGGCATACTGCTCGTGCTCATACTCGGAGGCGGAGGATATCTCGCAGTGACTAAGTTGCCCAAGATACTCCAGTCTGTGGAACAGCAGAACCCCATCTCACCTTTTTCCTCCACAGGAACCCCGCAGACCACCGAAACTCCCACCGGGCAATCTCTCGCTCCTCTCACCACGGCTCCTGGACAGCCCACATGGTTCTCCTGGTATTCCGATTATCTTTCCGAGTGGGTGCAGGGAAAATCATTCCAGTATTCACAGGAGATTTACTATGCCTCGCGAACTGTGAAATCTGATATCCGGTGGAAGATGACAACCATCGTGACCCTGGGACAGGAAAAAGCCACTCTCACAGAGGTTTCTATGACGACCCCCATCACGGAGACAACCAACTTCGAATCGTCCGCGCGTCGATGGATTGGTGTGGAGAGTAAGAAATGCATAAAGGTGGAAACCTCCACCGCGGGAAAGAAAAAGGAAGGCAACTGCGCCCAGTCCCTCTTCGGGGCAGGCGTCGACTTTGAAGCCATTCCCTCATGGGAGTCTTCCGCCAAATTGGCTGGACAGGAGGAGGTCACCGTGCCTGCAGGCATCTTTTCTGCCAGAAAGGTTCAACTCGACACCACACTCGATGGCAATCCCGTCAATGTTACATTATGGTACGTGGAAGGAAAACCGCCTATAAAAATAGAAGTCTTCAAAGATGGCAAGCTCTACATGCTCTATTCGCTCGTATCGTTCAGCTGACAATGGGTGATATGTAGATTACTGTTGCTCCTCTCAAAACGACTGTTCCCCAGCTTCGTACGACTTCGTCGTTGGCGAGTTCCTCAGAGTTGGCGAGAACAAAATTGAGGTGCAAATCGTACCCGAGGAGGATGCCACGAAAGACTCTCTTCCCCCTTATTTCTACGAGCACCTTCTTCTCGAGTGAGCTGTGAATGAGATCCATTGGTTTTTCTGCCATGGGGTGAAATGGGGAGGTGCTATTTAAAGCTTTCTCTCGTGAGTGTGGCATCATGTGTTATGCGACAATTAATTTTACATACTCCATCTTTCGAGTCGTCTGGAAGAGGTTGACCAGTCTCCTCACTCTCTCTGCATCACCCTCAAGGATGAATAATTCAAGGCACCTGCCCTGCCTGAGGTGATTGTGGATTTGCGTGTCAATGATGTCTTCGAACTCGTGTTTTATTTTCGTGACCGCATCTTCTGCCCTCTGGTCGTGGATGAGCACGAGCACCGAATTGATTTTTCCTTTGAGCCTCTCCCTCTCCTTACCATCAGCGAGGAGCATCCTCACCCCGGCTCGAATGATCTCTGACCTGCCCGAGAATCCCATCTCCCTCTCCGCCCTCTCGATTTCCTCAAGCATGTCCCCATCGAGGGAAATGGTGATGATGTGTGCCATGACAGGATGGTTATTAAGCATTTAAAAGTATTTCTCTCATGGTTATTAACATAATCTTTATATATTAATAATAAAACAAGAGCCATGAACGGCGTGCTCTTCTTCTCATTCGTGTCGGTCCTCGCGGTCTGCCTTGTTTCACTCACGGGCATCTCCATACTGCTCATGAGACAGGAGATGTTGAAGAGGGTGCTCCTGTTTTTTGTGAGCCTCTCTGCAGGCGCACTCCTGGGCGACGCCTTCATTCACCTGCTGCCCGAGGCCGTCAAGGAGGGAGGGTTCACCCTTCGCGTGTCTCTACCCATCATCGCAAGCATCATTGTGTTTTTCCTCCTTGAGAAATTCATAAGCTGGAGGCACTGCCACGAACCAACGAGTGAGGAGCACCCCCATACCTTCGGGCTGATGAATATGGCCGGTGACCTCGTACACAATTTCATCGATGGCATGGTGATAGCGGGCAGTTTTTTTGCGAGCATCCCTTTGGGCGTCCAGACCACCATCGCCGTGGTGGCGCACGAGATACCGCAGGAGATGGGTGACTTCGGCGTCCTCCTCTATGCGGGGTACAGCGCGAGGAGAGCCGTCCTCTATAACTTCCTCACCGCACTCTCCGCCTTCGCTGGCATGGGGGTCTCCCTCTACATCGGCATGAAGGCGCATGATTTCTCAACCTTCATCGTCCCCTTCGCAGCGGGAGGATTCATCTATGTGGCGTGTTCCGACCTCATACCAGAGCTCCATAAAGAGACTGCCGTCACAAAATCCCTCGCGCAACTCGGAGGGTTCCTCTTAGGCATCGCGCTCATGGTCGCCCTCATCTCGCTTGAGTGAGGGACTCGCAGAAAGCTTTTTATAGGTCGAGATTGAGAAAATCCATGGTGTCCGATGACGTGTTCGAGAAACTTAGGCTTTTCAATTCTTTCATAAAGGAGAGAGCCCGCACAGGACAGCCCTCCTCAGCCCTCACCCTTAAAAAAGAGCACATGGCTCATATTAAAGAAGCTCTGAGCAAGGGAGACATCACCCAGGAACAATACGACGCACTCATAGGTGAACTCGAGTTGATGGGGGAAGAGGAGCCGAAGAGGTGCCCCCGCTGTGACACCGCGGTGAGGGAGAACGCAAAGGTGTGCTTCAAATGCGGGTTCGCATTCGAGGAACTCATTTCTCCAGAAAAGAAAGAACCCTTTTTTGAAATCCCCGTTCCCCAGCCCAATCCCAAACCTGAGTACAAGCAAACTTCCTCAAAGAACTACCTTATAGTAGGAATCGTCGCATTCATCCTCATCGTATCTCTGGGCATCTTTGCCTCTCTCCTCATCAGAGGGGTCATCCCGACCTATGGTGAACTCATATCAAGGGTTTCCCCGCAGGAATCAGTTACCCCCACATTTGCCC
>Ga0315268_10005237_pt1 | contig 13976 bp, 20 predicted proteins | sample C1_top_MG_FD_204535 | JGI IMG/M metagenome (GOLD analysis project Ga0315268, IMG submission 204535) | Sediment microbial communities from Yellowstone Lake, YNP, Wyoming, USA - C1_top | ecosystem: Environmental > Aquatic > Freshwater > Lake > Sediment | place: USA: Wyoming | collected 2017-08-01 | reverse complement strand
GTCCGTTTGTAATTTCTAAGTATACTATTTTTACGTTCTTTAATACGCATCCTTGTTGGTGAATTTGAGCACAAACGCATTGATAGAATAGAAACAAATCTCTCTACATTTTTCAGCGCCCTTTTTCTGTTATGAGGTGTATGCTTTTTGTGTATTCCAAATCTGCGCTGTAAAACACGACATCCTTTATTCGATTTTTAAGCTTTTTCTTAAATAGGAATTTAATTAAAGTTTTGTTTCAGAATTTCTTTTATTTCCGCCTTAACTTAGTTGTTAGTGTTTGGATAGCGGGTTGATGGTTTGGTTTCTTAGTTTCTAAAACGTTTTGAATGCTGTTCTCTATAAGCTCGTTTATTATCTGCCCTACGGTTTTGCCCGTCTTTTCCGCTGCTCGTCTAAGCCTCTGGTAGTTTGCCTCCCGAATATAGATCGGTATGCTTGGCATGTCCACAATATGAGTGAGCGAACGGCTATATAACTGTGCAAGTAAGCAGCTAACTAACTCGTTTCTTACCCCTTTTTATCCTTAAACGAAAACTTTAGCCTTGTTAAACATTTAAGGCTTGGTTTCACTTGCCCTGGGAAGAAACCGCCCAATACATTCGCAGCGGTCACCGTAACCAACATGATTTTGAGCCGGACAGCTTCCGCACTATTACGATTAGCGAGGATGAGGGCATTAAGGCTATTGTAGGCAAGCCTAAGGGCAAAGACATCATGGAAGTGCAAAGCTACCTCTTCGACAAAAGCAATGGATGGACGCTTGAGAAAGCTAAGGCTTGGTTTGAAAGGCACAGGGAAAGCGTTGTCAAGGGGCATTTCACGGCTGTTATGCCATTCCAGGTTTTGGAAAAGATTGTGGATAAGCCCCTACGCATAAGGGGCATAGCGATAAAGGCTGGTTTAAGCCGAAACCTAAACGTTTACACGCCAGAGGAGCTTGAAGCCTTCGCAAAGAAGCTTGTTAATGCGCCTTTCTACGTTGAGCATGTTGCCGTCCCAAACGCCATTGGAAAAGTTACAAAAGCCGAGTGGGATCCTGAAAGCAAAGCCGTTTGGTATGAAGCCGAAATCTACGATGATGAAATGGCCGAGAAGATCCGTAAGGGCTTAATCCAACATGTAAGCGTTGGAGCAGACTACGAGACCATAGACGTTCTGGACGGCAAGGTGCCCCATGGATTGCACAACGCCGAGCTAAGCCTCGTGGCTGTTCCAGGCATACCTGAAACAAACATCCAAGTTTTGGAGAGCCTCCAGCAGGGCAAAGCCAAAGCCCTTGAGAGCCTGCCTTTGAAGGCTGCAGCCCTCGTTGACGACTTCCGCTTGGATGGACGCGAATACATAACGCCAGGCGAATACATTTTGGGCTTCCACAGGGATCCATACGCCTTCATGCCCGAGCACTTCAGCACGGTTTGGCTTGACCGCGAAAACGGCGTATTAGCCCTCATAGGCAGATTACGCCAAGAGCCTGAGAAAAGGCGAATCCAAGCCATTTTATTTCAGCGTGAAAAGTGGGATGAATCCAAAATACGGGACTGGTTTTTGCTTCATCCACACTACCTAATCGAATCCGCCTCAGCTCCAACAGGCAACCCTCCCCAAGCGCAGGCGCCGTTGAATGAGCATGGTGGAAAAATGCAAGAACAGAAAAATGCGGGTTCAAATCCAGCTAAAACTGAAAGCGAGAAGCCTCCGCAAAACTCCAGCGGAATAAACCGCTTAATAGAGCGTGTTTGGACGCGCAAATACATAAACGACCTGCCAGACAGCGCCTTCGCCGTAATCCTTCCAGGCGGAGAAAAAGACGGTGAGGGCAAAACCACGCCGAGGAGCCTCCGCAAGTTTCCACACCACACAAATGACGGCAAAATAGACCTTCCACACCTGCGTAACGCGAACGCACGTGTCCCTCAAAGTGACTTGACGGATGAGCAGAAGCGTGAAGCGATGCGCCACTTGGCTGCGCACAAGAAAGCGTTAGGCATTGGGATGGCTGCTGAGGAAGCTAAGCTTGTTGAGCAGGAGCCAGTCGGCGACGTAGCCTTTGGGGTTTCCCCAGAGCCAACTCTGGATGAGCTAATCGCAAGCATAGAAGACATAGTTGACCAGATCAACACTGCGATTGAAAACCTGGATGAACGCATACAAAAGCTTGAGCAGACGCAAACTTATGAAAAGGCTTCAGCAAAAGCTGAGGAGAAAAGTGAAAAGCCTAATGCTGAAAGCGTTGCTGAGCAGCTCCTCGCCAAACCAGCCTCGAAGGATCCAAACCTCGTTGATAAACGCTTAATTTTGGAGCTTATTCCTCCTGAACGTGTTGTTCGAAGCTGGAGTTACGGTCCAAGACAGCTTGTGAACAAGATACGTTATATTCTCACGCAATCTTCGCAGTCCTACTCTGGACTGGGAGTAGCCAAGGACGAACTTGGCGAAACCAAAGAAAACGAAAAAGGTGAGAGTTAGCCATGGCAGACCTTTATCCAGACATAGGCGTCGGCGACATCCTAACATCATTAACTGAAGCGGAAACGGAAATACTAAGCCTAACAGCAGCCTCAGCCATAACAAAAGGCGACCCAGTATATCTGACGGCGGACATGCAAGCTGCACCAGCAACGTCAGCCCAAAACTGCATAGGCATAGCCCTAAAAACCGTAAACGCAGGCGAACAATGCCCAGTCCTTCTGAAAGGCATCGTCAAAGTTGTTGCCGGAGGAGCCATAAGCAGAGGACAAGCCGTCTACGGCGCAGACGCTTCAAAGCGCATCTTAGCCCTCACAGACCAACCAGTAAACGAGGGTGGAACAGCAACATACACCATATACTACGCGCGCAAACTCGGCATAGCGCTTCAAAGCTTTGGCGCTGCAGGCGACGCTGGACTGATCTACGTTTGCAAGTAGGTGACGCGCATGAGCGAACAGCAAGTTTTGGACAACAAGGCGTTGACGGAGAAAATCGCTGAGCTTGAGAGGCGTGTTGAAGTCCTTGAAAAGGCGGTGGTGAAGTAGCATGCCGAAACTTTTCGAGGCGCTTATGAAGGACCCAGCTTTTGAGGCTGAAGTTAAAGAGATGCTTGTGCGTGTAAGCCAAAACCCGTTCTACCAGCGATACGTCAAAAAGGGCATTGAGGAAGGCTTGTTCACGGACGCAGCCCAAGCCATAGGCAGAATGCACGACGAAGTCGTTGAATCAGCCAAGCCGAGGCTTATTGGAAGAGAAGTCATATGGGTTAGACCAACGAAAGAGGCGCTTGAGCGTTTCCCAAAGGCGAAGAAGGGCAAAGCCTACATCATGGCTGAAAGCGGCAAGGTTTACGTTGTAGGCGAACGCTACGACAAAATCGACGTATCAACAAACATCGTGATCAAAGCTTCAGCAGAATGGACCCAAGAGTTCCTCGAAGATGCAACGTGGAACGTTATGGACAGACAGGTAGCCGAATGCGGAAGAAGCGTTGCAGAAAACGAGACAGAGCGAGTCCTAAACCTATACGGCGCTATTGCGGAAGCTGACCTTGCCGGCGGCGCAGTTTTGGCTGGAGGCGGAACAGCAATGGACTGGGCTAAGGTGACAAGCCTATGGGACGCAGTCATAAACGAGGACTTCCAGCCTAAAGTGCTTGTGCTCCACCCACGCCAAGTAACACAGCTATGGCGAGACGACAAGTTCATAAACAGCCTATACTGGGGCGAAGGCGTCGACATACGAAGAGGCGTATTAGCCGAAACATACCTTGGAATGCGAATTGTAAGCAGCACAAAATGCACGAATGGCGTGGCTTACGCCATAGACACAGACGTCGCAGCAGTCATGCTCGTAAGGCGAGACATACAGACGCAGGACTATGAAGACCCCAAAAACGGCGCTTACGGCGTAGTCGCCAGCGAACGCATAGGCTTAGGTGTATTACAATCCAAAGGCGTCGCCAAAATGACTAATGTGGCTACAACAGTGTAGGCGGTCAGCATCCCCATCAGCCTTTTTCCCACCCTTTCTTAGTCCCCTCAAATCGTGAAAGGATGAGTCAAATTGACCGTTAAAGTGGGTTTAGCGTTTGGCAGATGCCCAAAGTGCGGGCGCGTTTATGTAGCCCACCGTCCAGCCCAGCCCATACAATGCGACTGCTGGCGCATATGTCCCCTATGCGGAAAAGAGATGATGCCCTACACGCCTGATCTGGCGCCATCCACATATGGGCTTGACGGAAAACGCGACTTGAAAATCCTGCTCTGGTGTGATAGGCATAGTCCGCCATACTACAGCAGCCAAAAGCCTGTCGAGGTGGCACTCGAATGACTAAACGTTTCGAGGAACGCATAAGGCTCGCAAAAATCGTTCTAAGCGAGTTGAAAAGGCAGCAGCTGCGCAGAAGCCAACTTGAAAAACGCACCGTAATGCACTGTGGAACACACGCAACCTTCGAGGGCATATTCCGCTTCCTACTTGACGAGGGACTTGTGGAAAAAACAAGCAGCGAGCATACAGCGGCCTACCGCATAACAGCCAAAGGCTTAAGGTTTCTGGAGGGATTAGCCGATGAGCAGCATCCTTAGGCGTTTAACAGAGGCTTTCAAGCGCAAGCCTAAAGCAGCCACTGCAACACCTCAGGCTCCAAGCCTCGTCGAGTGGCCTGAAATACCGCTAAAAGACGCCGTTAGGCTTTACACAAACGACCCAACGTGCAAGTCGTGCGTTGACATGCTTGCAAGCCAAGCCGTTGGAATGGGCTTCTACACAACCTTTAACCCAGAATACTACCGCGCCGAGAAAGCAAAAGATCTCGTTGACGGCTTCTGCGAGAGGATAGGCTTAGACCAGCTGCTGCTGGATGGAGCACGCATGCTAATCGCATGTGGAAACGAGTTCTGGCTAAAAATAACGCCGAAAAAGCTTATGGATATACGGCGCCTACCAGTTGAAGCGATCCAGCGTATTGAGCTTCAGCCCATAAGCGAAGAGGTTAAAGTTCCATACACCGTTGCTGGATATGCGCTGAGCTACGCTTATGGCGCTTCTAAGCTTAATCCTGAAAGCGTAATCCACTTCCGCATAAACGCGCCTGCAGGTTCAGCTTGGGGCATAGGCGTTTTACAGGTGCTTTTGAGCCGTTTAACGCTTTATGGCGAAACAAGACCAAGCATCGCCGAAGTTAAAGCAAAAATTGAAAGCATTATGCCGCGCATTTTTGAGAAGTATGCTGGACCGGACGTTTTGGCTATACTTCCAGACGCAACGGAAGAGGATGTTCAAGCATTCCAACGCGTAATAAAGAGCAGGCCAGCCGAGGGGGCTTGGCTTTTCTGGCAGGGCAAAACAGGCGACGTGAAGCCCATCCAAATGGACCCACGCGCACGCTTCGAGTATTACATCGACCACATTCTAAACCAGTTCATTTTGGGGCTTGAAACGCCATTGCCAAGGCTTTTCACAAGCCCAGGCTTCACCGAGGCAAGCGCAAACGTGGCCAAAGAATTGGGCGACGCCATAATACGCCCAATACAACGCTACATCAAACGCATCGTAGAGCGGGAAATCTTCATGCCTCTTCTGGAGCAGGCTGGACTCGACCCTGCCAAGGCTCAGATACGCCTAAACTGGGGAGCACCAAAGCTTCCGGACATAAACATGGCTGACATGCTTAAGGCTGCTGAGCTGGGCTTAATACGCAGTGAGGAGTTCCGCAAAAACGCCGTCAAGATGGGCTGGGAGCTTTGGGACAAGCCTGCACCTGAAACTGGGCAGTCATCATCATCAACGTATACGGAGGTGAAAAAGCGTGAGTGAAGCAGAGAAGAAGCCTAAACGCCTACTATTCCGCCTAATCAAAGGACTAATCTACGGAAGCGTCGTTGGCTTAGTGTTCGGCTCGGCGCTTTACCTCTTAGCTTCAGCGGTAAACCAGATAGCGCCACTGCCATGGAACCCAACGGTTTGGGCAGCCATAGTCTTCGGCGCAAGCGTCACCGCTGGAACAGCCGTTGAATACAGCGACTGGCTTGACGGTGAAGAGTAGGGCGGTAGGCGTATGGCTAAAATGGAGCCGGATAGCGAATGGTTGAGGAGCCATGGAGCAGATACGACCAAGCATACAAGCGCATACACAACGCCATCCTTCCGCCAAACAGAGCCACAAAATTCACAGTCAACCTTTCAGTCGAAAGGAGCGATAAAAGCTTGACCGCGGAAGGATTGATTCCGTCGGGGAAAGCGTTTCTTTACCTGACAGTATTGAGAAGGGGCGATGGCGTTTGGAGCCTAAAGCAGGTGTTTGACGACGGCAGCACAGTGGTTTATGGCTCCGATGAACTTGCGGACGGCTACCTCATGGAGAGACGCTTCGTTGACATATTATTCACAAACGCGTCCCAGAACGGGGTTACCAATCCCAAATTCCTAATAGAATGGAAAGAATAAGCGAGGTGAAAACGGTAAATGCCAGACTATCCACCAGGAAAAGGCTTAGACCCAACAGTTTGGACAGACACAAGAGCCGCTAAACTCGACAACTTAGACGCTACGGTAACAAGTAGGGCAAGTGCATCAGATTACACTGCTGCAAGAGCTGCCAAAATTGACAGGTTAGATAACATCGAGGCTAACGAGGCTCCAGTTGAGGGAACAGCAAACTTCCTAACAACTGACACCTATCCGAAAACGGTTGTTATCGTGGATACAAGCGGAAGCACAAAACTGCATAGAATAGACGGATACATAGACTAACAGCCTTAGCCTCAGGCGAAAGCCTGACAATACGCGAAAGCATGATAATAAAATCCGGCGGTTCAGCCGTAAAATACGCAGAAGTTGCATACTCAGGCGTCCAAACAGTTCCGCTTCTGCACATAACAACGAAGCCTGCACGCTACGGGCTTAAAATAGAGCTTGTTATGAGCAGTGCTCCAGCGGCAAACAGAGCCTTCGACTACCAGCTGTTCAAAAAGTCGATAGCGTAGGCGTGATTAAGCTTGCCTGACTACCCGCCCAAAATAGAAGTTGTCGTCAAGAAGTTTGGGGCTGAAGGAGCCCAAACAACAAGCACAGCATACGTCGTCATAGCGGACAGCGACATAGCGTTTGATCCGCAGCAGCTTAGGAAGGCGATGCCAAACCAGAAGCTCTACGCAAAATTCGTATACCACATAGGCAACAATGGAGCATACACCACTTACATTCAGGTTTACCGGCAAAACGCAGGAACAGCCGTTGCAGGCTCAGAGGCATCTAAAGCCTTCGCAGCAGCAGGATGGGCTATTGTAAGCACAGGATGGATAGACTTCACAAACGAGACGGAAGAAAGCTTCCAACTGCAAATGAAGGTTAGCGGCGGGACAGGCGAGTATAACAGCGCCCTAATGATTCTAAGCAACATACCATTTTAGGAGGATTAATGTGACTTTCAACTTGAAGGTTTGCCAGTTCATAACGACAACATGGAGTGAGCGCGGAGGAGGAGAACGCGTCTAAGAAGCATTATGGCGTGTTTTGCGGGCTAAGGTTTACACATACTCCAAACGCATAAGCGGGAAGGAAATCAAGCAGGTAGGCGATTCGGTGACGAGGGTCGTCTGCGCTGCAAGCGCCAAGATTTAGAAGGGCGAATGGAATGGTTAGAGTTGAACCCTTCACACTTGCTGAAATCCAAGCCCAGCTATTAATGCGTAAAGCCCTTCCAACACCAAGGGAAGTTTTAAAATCAGACATCGTAATCTTCCACTGCCCCTTCGACCTTATCTGGCTTGAAAGGGTTGACAAGCCAAGCATATTCTATAATCACCGTGCTGAGAGGCCACACACATTCATGCTAAGGGAAATACTCAAACGCACAGACCCGTTGAGGGCAATGTGCGTCAGAAAGGATTTGCCAAAAGTCTTAGCAGCATTCCGAACGCTTTACCAAAAAGCGGACGTTGTCGTTTCAAACAGCAGATTTGTCCAAGAAATGACAAAGAAATACTTTGGAATAGAAAGCCATGTTGTTTACCCGCCCGTTGACCTAAAACGCTTCAGGCTTCCAAACCCTCATAAGCCCAAAAGAAGCTTCTTCCTAAGCGTTCAGCGGATCAACTGGCAAAAACGCGTTGAGCTTCAAATTGAAGCCTTAAAGGGGCTAAGGGAAAAACTTGTAATCGTTGGCGGTCCTTTGAGTGGAAGCGGAAAGGACGAGCAGCTTGAATACCTATGCCGCGACATTCTAAACGTTAAGTATCTTGGCAGAGTTTCAGACAGGCGTCTTGTGTGGCTACTGCAGAACGCTAAGGCTGTAATCCAAACAGGCTGGTTCGAGGATTTCGGATTAGTGCCAATAGAGGCTATGGCTTGCGGGTCACCTGTTATATGCGTTGACGAGGGCGGATTTCGCGAAACAGTGCACAGCCCAGAGCTTGGAACACGCATAAAAAAGCCCTACTCGGAAAGCCTAAGAGAGACTGTTAAAAGCTTTGACTCTTCAGCTTACGATACTCAAACTTTGCGTTTGGAAGCCGAAAAATATGGGCTTGAGAGGTTTGCGGAGCAAATGCGGGAAATGTGCATTTTAGCGGTGGAACACCATGCCAATTGCCATTGAAAACCTCGACTTCAACAGGCGTGAAGACTGTTTGGCTTACGCTACATGCGTGAGAAAGTTCCACGAGGCAACCGCAGAGGCTGTCCCAGAATACGCGGACGCGGTTATTCCCATGAAGCACGCGGAAGCCTTAGCCATAGGCGAAGCCATGCGCTTCAACCATTTAGGACTTGTAAACTGCAGCTTCCACAAAATTCTGAAGGACGGAAAAATAGTCGCTTGCTTCATCATGCGAAGTGCAAGCCAAGACGAGAACCTTAAGCCCCTAAGCAGCCCAATATACCCAATAATAGCGTTTTACCCAGCGGATCCCAACGCAATTTTGGACAACGTTTCAGCCTTAACGTTTCTTTTCGGTTGGCTTAGGAGTAAGGGCTTTAAAAAGGCGTGGTTTAGGGCTCCACTTGGAAAGGCTTGGTTCCTCGACAAGCTCGCCAATACACTGAACAAGAAGATCTGCGAATATCCAGGGCTTGAATACCGCCAAAGGCATGGAATTCCAAAAGCATGGGACGTTTACGAGGTGCAATTGCCATGAAAGTTGAGTTCATATTCTGCCCCAAAGGGCAAAGGCTAAACGTGGCTGAACTCCAAGCATACGTGAACCAGAAGCTCACGGAATTCCCGATTAAAGGTAACTGCGAAAGCGTAACACAGATGAGCAAATGGCTCGCCATACTCGTGGACTTTCCAGAATTAAAGGCGCACCCACGTAGCTACCACGAGCCCATAGAATTATGGTGGGAAGTCTTAGCCGGATACACCGCATTACAATTTGACATCCGCTTCCTGCACTGGGAAGTCCACGGAGAAACAAGAAGCCTAATATATCACATGGAATGGGAAAAGGCGAAGCCTTAGCAAACCATGAAAAACTTCAGTTAGACATTATTAACAGAAATGAAACCCCAATTGTTGACACAAAAGTTTTTAAAGGTTGTTACGGTCAAATCTTTTGGTTGTTCTGTCATGGGAAAGTGGACTGAAATTTTTCAAATGGCTTTAGAAAGGGAGTTTGTTCTCGCTCAACAGAAGGGAGAATCGTATGTAGATGTAAGGGCGGCGATCTGCATAGAAAAGTTGGTGGATATCCAGGGCCCAGTCACCGAATGCCAATCTGTTGTGATGTAATGCTTAAAAATATGCAACTTGGCGATAAAGTCCTATATCAACCGCCAAGTGGGAAGGGGGCCAGTCTAACGATTCGCTATTTCTCACCGCGAAAACAAGTGCCAAAACTGTCATCTCCGGAGTTCCCAACAATGACGAAAGAATTGCTAAAAGAGAAAGCAAATGCGAAATTTGAGGATGTTGCAAGAAAGGTTATGTCTACACATTTTGGCGTTCCACTGGTAAAAGGTAAGGCTCAAGGCATCCCTAAAGAATTTGACATGATATCAGCTGACGGTAAAATAGTTGGAGATGCAAAATACTTTACTATGGTTAGAGGCGTGTCCATTCCGCCAGCCAAATTCTCAACAATAGCCGAGCACGTCTGGCTTTTAGAAAAAACTTCAGCCAATTGTAAGTTCTTGATTTTTGGAAATGACCGCAGGGTTCCACAAGAGTGGCTTCGAAGATATGGACATTTGGTGAAGGATGTTATTTTCTACTTCCTCGACGAGCAAAAACAAACTTTGGAAAAACTCAATTAGCTTAAAACGTATTCAATGGTATTCTGCCTGAATGTTCTATTAATGTCTCTTAACAGAATGTTTCGAAATTAACAAATGAAGGTTTAAGAGTAACACATAATATCTTTTAAATCTTCAAGCCTTAAGTTAGAATTGTTTAAATTTGTTAGCGGCGTGCGGGTGTGAATGGATGGCGAGGGCTGGGGAATATATGGGTTTAGATGATTGTAGGGCATTGCTTAAAAAATGCTGCAGTTTTCTGGCGGATTCAGATGTAGATTGTGCCGATTTTCGGTTCACTAATGTTTCAGATGTTTTTGGGATGGTTTCTTTCATAGATAACTCATATATTTTGGTGGATGAAAATTTAGGTCTAAAAATAAGGGATATAGGTTCAGGAGATGTTTCACCCAAATTCGAACATCCTTTCCATCTTATCAGGCATTCTAAAGGCAGGGCTGTAGAATATGCGCCGATCAACATTTCCATCCCTGACTTTTTAAAGAGATTCAGCGAACTGCTGGAGAATGATTATTATCTGATATTGGGCGAAAACAAGACAAGCAAAGCATTATTCAGAGCCGACCACAACTATGTGGTTATAAGCTCACTATCCATTGGAGGGGAAGACTTTTTCGAGTATTTGGGCGGTTTACACCTCAAAGAGAAGGGATATTTTGTAACTAAATGGAATCCAATTGGAGGGTCAGACTTCTTTGCTTATAAAATACCCGAATATGCAACAGCCCTCCAAAGACACGGAGTGATTAAAAATGGTGCCTTTCTCTCCGAATTGGAACTTTTCCCAATTATAAGACAGAACGAGAAGGCGATGATACATGCAGCTGAGCAATACGACATCATTGTTTGCGAAGCAGAGGCACAATATAATCTGGCATTACGCTCAAACACTGGAATAGGACAAAAAATGGGATGGATGGATCAGCAACACGAAGTCTACGGAGTTGGTCCAACAACATATATTCCAGACGCTGAAAACATCCACAAATGCTTCGGAAAACGGGCTGGCGCAATTATATTTACAAACACACATGAAAAGATAGAAATAGAACCATTAGAAGCAGGGTTCCAAAAAGAAAACTGTGAAATCGAAACTATGAAACTACTGATAAAATCCATACTTGCCAACAAAACCGCATACTATAAGAACGGCACTATACAATTACTAAAAGATTACATACAAAAAATAAAAAGATGCCCGATTGAAGAACTTCTTCAGAACCTATAACCATAAAATTTTCACGGTTAAACTTTTATACAGTTACACCTTAACTCAAAAATATGAACTTAAAACATTATATGTGTAAATTAAGCGGACTTGCGCCTAAAGTGAAGTTAGGACCACTTGAGTGGGACATGCCGGGGTTAATACGTAGCCTCTTAGATTGCAAAGTCAACCAGAGAAAGATTGCCTGTTACAGAGATACTTATGGAAATTCTGTGTGCGTAGTTCTCCCACATGAAGGAGTAAACAAAACTTGTTCGTGGGATTTGGATGTCTGAACGAGTGATGGTGTTTATAGACGGTTCGAACATTCTATGGGCTTGCAAAACGCTAAATGTCCAAGTAGATTACAGAAAATTGGTAAATGAGCTTGTAGGAGGTCGGAGGTTAATTCGTCCCAACTTTTATTGTTCAATTGGTGTTCCCCCTCCTCCGCAACAGATAAGGTTTCATGATAGCCTGCGATTTCAAGGTTTCAACGTTATAACTAAGCCAGTAAAAATTCGACCAAAAGGAGCTATTGAGAAAGGAGTTGATGTTGCTCTTGTGACAGACATGTTAAAGTTTGCATTCATGAGCGTATATGATGTTTGCATTTTAGTGAGCGGAGACAACGATTTTGCTGAGGCTGTAAAAATAGTAAAAGACAGGGGTATACGTGTTGAAATCGCAGCATTCGAGCATACTATAAGCAGAGAATTAAAATTGCTTGCGGATAGATATATTTCTTTAAATGAGATCCTGGATAAAATCCAAATAAATAAAGAATAGCAGACCTACAATTTTAAAAGCGGTTACCACATGAAGTACACCCAAATTCCATGTGGCAACCGCTACATTATTTAACTAAATTAATAAGTTACAGAATCTACTTATAAGCTTTATGAATGAATATTATAAAACTCCTCATTGTAATGTAAAATTGCGAGCTGTTAACAATATTGGAATACTAATAAAATTTAAATCTTTACGAATGCTTCTTTTAGTCATCGCTAACAGAATTTTATATCGAGCTAAGTTCTTATTTATTGTTTCTATTTTCAGATTTCTAAACTAAAGAGTCTGTTATGATGTTCCACTTATTCTCAAACCTTTCGATGCTATCTAACTTTATAGCCCACAAATCAGGTTTATACTTAGGGTTCATTTTTTCTTCAAACTTCTCAGGCTGCTCATTTTTTAAACGCTCTTGATAGTCCATTACCATTTTCTTGATAATTTTCTTTAGTTCAGTTTGTGGAACTATGTAAAAATGCGGATTCTTCATATTTGTAATATCAACAAACACGTAAGGACATATTATCCTTTCTTCAATTTTCTGTTCAAAATCTGAGAAGTTAGCACTTAATATGGGAAACTCCTTTTTCGGATTATCGGTGCATTTGACTTGAATTCCCATACCTTTATTCGTTTTAGGGTTTAAAACAATTATATCGTAACCCCTGACATTCCTCGAGGTGCATAATGCGACAAAATTTCTTCTAAGCAGCTCGCAGCAGACCAGATGAACCCCGATCTCCCCTTTAAATGATTTATTTATGCCAGATATCGCAAACATAAACATATATTAATTTTTAATCACTTAAGAAGTTTTGCCGTCGCCAAAAATTGGGAAAGTGCATTTAAGTTTTACTTCCATTTTGCTTATTTTTGGCAGGATGTATTTTAGTGGCCATATTTGTGCCACGTAGGGGATGCCATCTCGGTCTTTTCTGCATTCTCCTATGGCGAACCATTTGTCGCCAAGTTTAAGGGCTACATTGCCCAATATGCAGTCCGAAGCCATAAAGTTCATTATTATTTTCCATCCATTATGGATGAGGCACATAAGAAGCTCATGGAGAGGGTCTGGGTATACTGGGTCGGCGTGCAAAACGTCCTCGAAAACGATTAGTTCAACGTCGGGTTTTGGAATGAACGGTTCATTCAGGTCACTGCAGGCTTCCGTCCAAAAGGCGAAATGGTTCCGCCAGAAAACATCGATTAAATCGTCGTAGAAGCGCTCCAGCTCCCGCTGATAAAAACTTTTATTGGAAACTTGGATTTCGGCTTCCATAGCGGCACCCAAACAAAAACTTTCAAGGAGTTTAATAAATCCGTTATCTACAACCAACATGGACCTTAAAGCCTGAAAAAGGCTTCAATTTTGCTTAAAAATGTAAATTATGCACCTTTTCTGTTTTTTCGCCAATTTTCGTTAAAATTTAAAGAGAAATCGAAGCAAATCGAAGCTGCTCATTTTTTATATATTTCGTTTATGCCTATTTTGGATGAGGCAATGCTATGCTGGGGGGAGGTCAACGCAGCAAATTCAGAATTATTCTGAGAGCTTACGGCTTAGCCGTGGGCTTCATCGTTTTGGTTTTATGGATTACTGTTCTGGCTGTGCCCTTGACCCTTTACGTCTTCGGTTTTAATGTTCCTGAGATGCTGATTTCATCGGAAGCGCAAATTTCAGCTGCGGGCTATTGTTGGCTCTTCAACGAATTTTATTATTCACGCAGGAGAGGAGAGAAGCATG
>Ga0315268_10005235_pt1 | contig 13979 bp, 12 predicted proteins | sample C1_top_MG_FD_204535 | JGI IMG/M metagenome (GOLD analysis project Ga0315268, IMG submission 204535) | Sediment microbial communities from Yellowstone Lake, YNP, Wyoming, USA - C1_top | ecosystem: Environmental > Aquatic > Freshwater > Lake > Sediment | place: USA: Wyoming | collected 2017-08-01 | reverse complement strand
GCTCAATCTCCAGTTGCGTGATGCGCCGCTCGATCTGGTCAATCTCCGAAGGCATGGAATCGATTTCGATCCGCAGGCTGGAAGCCGCTTCGTCGATCAGGTCGATGGCCTTATCGGGCAGGAAGCGGTCGGAGATGTAGCGGTTGGAGAGCACTGCCGCGGCGACAATCGCCGAGTCCTTGATGCGCACGCCGTGATGAACTTCGTAGCGCTCCTTGAGCCCGCGCAGAATGGCGATGGTGTCTTCCACCGAAGGCTGGCCCACCAGCACGGGCTGGAAACGCCGCTCGAGCGCCGCGTCCTTCTCGACGTGTTTCTTGTATTCGTTGAGCGTGGTGGCGCCGATACAGCGCAACTCGCCGCGCGCCAGGGCGGGCTTGAGCATGTTCGAGGCGTCAATCGCGCCCTCCGCGGCGCCCGCCCCCACCAGCGTGTGCAGCTCGTCAATGAAAAGGATGAGCTGGCCGCTTGATTCTTCGATTTCCTTGAGCACCGCTTTCAGACGGTCTTCAAATTCTCCACGATACTTCGAACCCGCGACCATCGCGCCGAGATCGAGCGCAACGATGCGCTTCGACTTCAGCCCCTCCGGCACGTCGCCCGCCACGATGCGCTGTGCGATGCCCTCAACGATGGCGGTTTTGCCCACGCCCGGCTCGCCGATCAGCACGGGATTGTTTTTGGTGCGGCGCGAAAGAACCTGGATGACGCGGCGCCCTTCGTCGTCGCGGCCGATCACCGGGTCGAGTTTGCCTCGCCGGGCGAGCTCGGTCAGGTCGCGCGCGTAACGTTCCAGCGCCTGAAACTTTGCTTCAGGATTCTGGTCCGTCACGCGCTGCGTGCCACGCACGGCCACCAGCGCCTTGAGGATGGCGTCGTGCGTCACGCCCAGACGCTTCAGCAGGCGGCCCGCGCCGTCGCCCGTCTTCCTGGTCAGCGCCAGGAGCAGGTGCTCGGTCGAAACGAACTCGTCCTTGAACTGCTCGGTCTCCTTGAACGCCTGATCAAAGACTTCCTTGAGCGCGGGCGAGAGGTGGTGGTCCGTCGTCCCGCCCACCTTGGGCAGGGCTTCGATGGCCTTCTCGGCTTCCTGCGCGACCGCTGCGGCTTGCACGCCCAGCTTCTGCAGAATGGCCGGGACGATCCCCTCCGGCTGCTCGACCAACGCCAGCAGGAGGTGCGCCGGCTCCAATTGCTGATTGCCGAAGCGTGAGGCAATGTCCTGCGTCGCCTGCAGCGCTTCCTGCGCCTTTACCGTGAATTTGTCGAATCGTGTCGCCATGATAGACACCTGAAACTAGAAACTCGAAATTCGAAACTGGAAATCGGGAACTCGGAATCCGATGTCCAACGGCGCTTCTATTCTAAGCTTGCTTCCGTAAGGGACGCCGCGATTTCAAATCTGAGGATCTGAAATTTGAGAGGCAAAAAGCGGCCCTTTCTGCGAGCGCCGCCTCAATTTCAAATCTCAAATTTGAGATTCGAAATTCAAATAGTAACCGCGCCGGGTCGCTCACTGCCTGCCACCGCGGCGCGGTTCCTATTTGCCAGTTGTCCTGCGAGCGCCATCGGCGCCAACACTTAGTTCTTACTGACGTCGATCTTGATCGTCTTGGGCTTCGCCTCTTCCCGCTTGGGCAAGGTCAGCGTCAGCAGCCCGTCCCTGAACTCCGCCTTCACCTTGTCGGTATTGATGGAGTTGGGCAGCGAGAAGCTCCGCGCGAAGGCCCCGTAGGACCGCTCAACCCGATGGTAGTTGTCCTCCTTCGTCTCTTTCTCGAACTTCCGCTCGCCTTTAAGGTAGAGCGTGTTGTCCTCGACCTTGACGTCGACGTCCTTGGGCTCAATCCCCGGAAGCTCGGCCTTTACAACAATATCGTTCTCGGTCTCGTAAATGTCCACAGGGGGCGCCCAGGTGCGGGTCGAAAGCTCACCTTCGCCAAAGAAGGGGGTGAAAGCCTCCTTGAAGAAGCGGTCAAACTCCCGCTGCATGGTCATCATGTCTCGAAATGGTTCCCATCTCACTATCGCCATAGTCGGTTGCCTCCTTAAGTCTGATTTCAATCTTCCTTAGTAGATGCACAGCATAAAATATGAGCGTATCATTGTCAAGAACAATTTTGCGTTTATTTTCAGTAAGTTATGTTGGCTATTCCTCTCGCAGCGAACAACGGTAGGTTGCTCTCGGCCCTTGCTGACTTCTACCCTGTGCCAGTGTGATGCTGTCTGCACCTCGATGGGCGTTGTTATTGTGGCTCAGGTGCCTGATTCCGTTTCCAGGCTGCGTTCGACTGGGGTTATAATCCTGGGGGTCGAGGGGGCTGTTCGTTTCTGGCTCAATTCAGGAGGTTCACGCATGCCGAAGATGTTGAGGGCGGCCGTGGGCGCATTGGCAGCGGCGGTGATGGTTCCGACGCTGGCCGGAGCCGCGGAGCTGAAGGTTGGCGACCGCGCCCCGGACTTTAGGCTGCCTGACCAGGAGGGTCGGGTGGTGAAGCTGAGCGATTTTCACGGCAGGAAGAACCTGGTGCTGGCTTTTTACGTCCTCGCTTTCACGGGGGGTTGAACGAAGGAACTCAAGGCGTATCAGGCTGATATCGCCAAGTTCCAAGCGAACAACACTCAAGTTCTCGGGATCAGCGTAGACAGTTCCCCCGCCAACCGCGAGTTCGCGAAGCAACTGGGGCTCACCTATCCACTGCTGAGCGATTTCCAACGCAAGGTCTCGGAAGAGTACGGGATTCTGAACACGGAGCGCGGCTTCGCCAACCGCACGACGTTCGTAGTGGACAAGGCAGGCGTAATCCAGCACATTGACAAGGAGGCGGCGGCCGTCGATCCCACCGGCGCGCATGCGGCGTGCAGCGTCCTGGAGCACAAAAAGCAGTAGGCAGGCAGAGAAAGTCGAATTCTGGATGGCGAATTTTGAATTGAAGCGCACCCGCGACTTGTGTCGGGGCGTAGGGGCAGTTCAGCCGGAAATGCATGCGAGTCTTGCGTCACGCACGAAGTTCCAGGTGCAACTGGCAATTTATGGGCAGCTCCTTACTGCCTTCTGCCTGCTGCCTACTCCCTTCATGGAGGGCGCACCCATGCCGCCGCTCTTCTCGGCAGCCCCATCCCCTTCATTGAAAATTGGCGACGCGGCTCCCGACTTCGCCCTGCCCGACCAGAACGGCGCGACCGTTCGTCTCTCCGACTTTCGTGGTAAGAAAACCGTCGTCCTCGCCTTCTACATCAAGGCTTTCACGAGCGGCTGAACGCGCGAGCTCAAGGCGTATCAGGCTGATATCGCCAGATTCGAAGCGGCCGGAGCGCAGATCATCGGCATCAGCGTGGACAGTCGCGAGAAGAACAAAGCTTTTGCGGCCTCCCTCGGCATCACCTTCCCCATCCTCAGTGACGAAGAGAAGACCGCTTCCCGCCAGTACGACGTCCTCCTTCCTCTCCTCCGCCTCGCCAATCGCTACACCTTTGTGATCGATCCGCGAGGAGTCATCCGCCAGGTGATCAAAGGCGGCGACGCCATCGATCCCGGCGGGGCCATACAGGCGTGCAGCCTGCTCGAGCACGAGAAGGCCGAAGGCAGAAAGCCTTAGGCAGGAAACAGAGTATGCCGGGTTGGACGGCTGAAGCCCTCGCTGCGTATTACAGCTTGAGGCTCCCCGGGGTCAGATGCTGGGGGAGCTGGATGTCATCAAAGAAGAATGGTCGGGGCGGCCGGATTTGAACTGGGGATTTCTTGGTCCCGAAGCTAGTGTCCTGAGTTGGAAGTTCGGTTACTAATTCGGGGCGCTTTTCGCGGTTGAGACACCAGCAACCGCCTTGTTTGCAATGCATGGAGCGTTCTGGGCCGCCGTGAATTAGTCATGTTTCTAACAACTCAGGACACTAGCTAAGTAAGAGCATTTCGTTGATTTTTCGGCTCGTTGCCCAGCCTCGACCAGCATTACCAAAAACCTTCACAGCAGCGTGCGTCGACGCATTCGCAGGGTCTGCCGCTGGCGGGACGGAAAATGGGCCCTACAATGAACCGCCAGCTTCTGCAGCCGCTCGCGGTTGTGGGCCGCCGCTATCGTGAAAGAGTTCAAATTCGAACTCCACGGTCTGGCCTAATTGCGCTCGCCGGAGAGCTGGCGGCACGGGCTGCGTCGAGCCGTGGCCCATGGCGAGAAGATTCTCCGTTGTTACCTCTCTGAGTGCGAGCAGGCTCTTGCCTCAGGAGTTCATCGTGACTCGGAGTACTCTCCACCCCCTTTCGACAGAAAGGGCAGACAGTGCCTGCATGTACTTCATGGAGTTGAACCTTTTCCCCATGTTAGAGTGAAAGCACTCTCGGCAATCACAGGAGGGTGGCTTGACTCTGAAAAACAATGGCGGCGAGGCAAATCAGGAGTCCCGTTACGAGACGTTGCGGCAAGTAACTGGCGTTATTGCCTCGCAGGCGGACCTGAACGGGGTGCTGGAAAACCTCGCCCGGTTTCTTGCCTCTGTGCTGAAGTTTGAATTCCTCGGTGTCGTTCTCCACGATGCCGAGCGCCTGGTTTTTGGCCACAGATCCTCAACTCCTGCTTGGTTCAGTGTTTGGGGTTTGGGTCACGGCTGCTTGCGCCGTGGCCAGCTCGGGGAGTGCCCCGAGCTGGCCTGCAAGTGGTCTTACGAAAAGCACTCCGGGTGATCGCGAGTCCACTCCAGACCTTTGGGAGTCTTCCACCACTCGTACTGGCCCGACCTACCCGCTTCTGCGGTCTTGGCCAACAGCTGGGTGATTTGCGCTTCGCTCATCTGTCGAAACTCGCGCGTGATCTTGAGGTTCTCCTTAAGGATTTCCATCGTGCTCATCCCCGAGATCACCACCGAAACCGGCAAGCTCATCACGTAGTGTAAGCAATCGGCGGGGGCGACGTCGATTGGCTTGAGGTCGTAGTCTTTCGCCTCGATATAGTCCTTCTTGCCTACGAACCCCCCGGCCCCCATCGATTTGAATGCCAAAATACCGATGCCCAGTCTTTGCAGCACCGGGATCACCTCACCAGCGACGTTCCGGAAGTGCGGATCCATGACATTCAATGTGACCATTGCGGTATCGAAGGTAAATCCATACTTCGACCCCACATCCACCATCTTCAGGATGACGTCGGGACCCCCGTGACTCGTGAACCCGATATAACGGATCTTCCCGGCCTTTTTCGCGGCTAGCAGGGTTTCGATGGCACCGTTAGGTCCAAAGATTTTGTCTGGATCAGTCATGTGAACCACTTCATGAAACTGCACCAAGTCGATCGTCTCGGTCCTCAAGCGGTGGAGCGAGTCGTCGAGCTGCCATTCGGCGTAGGGTTTCGTCCGCCCGTCGATCTTGGTTGCCAGAAAGACCTTCTGCCGGTATCCATCCCGGAGCGCCTTGCCGATGCGGTACTCACTCAGGCCCCAATCATAGTCCCACGATGTCTCCACAAAGTTGACACCGTCACCGATGGCCGTGCGAATGAAGCGGACAGCGTATTCCTCATCCGGCATCATCATCCCGAAGTGCGCGCCTCCTAGCCCGAGCAGGGACACCTTCTCTCCTGTGCGCCCGAGCGGGCGGTAGGGTATCTCGCCTGCTGCGACTGCAGTCGCGTTCTTGTCAAGCAGGGGAACTAACCCACCTGCTGCCGCGGTACCCAAGGTCACACCTTCAATGAATTCCCGTCGGTTCTGTTTCGGATTTCTCATAGTTGTACCCCGAAATTTCAACTTCGCTTTGGTGCAGAACCATACACCCGCTGCTCCATCGGTTCAAGCTCAGAGCGCTACCCCCCTTCGCTGAGCTGCAGCGTCGCGAGCATAGTCCACTGCCATCATGCGCGTAAGCGCGAACATCCCGCCTTCGCGCGCGCTGTAGGCAGTATAAGTAGGAGCGGAGGCGGCATTGGCCCATGGGAGCAAGGAACCTCGGCTTCAGAAAGAGATTCCATCAAACGTTTCAACGCCGATGGAGTCTTCGGCAAAGACAAGTGGCTTTAGGACTCTGGGTCCGCAAGCTTCCGCTTGAAGGTGGGGGTCAAAAAGGCCAGATAAACTAGACCAGCGGCTGTCCACGGCGCACCGAGTCGCATCGCCAGAGGCAAAACACTGAGCCAGATATAGAAGCACACACCGAAACCGAGGATGGGAAGAACCAAGTTGGAGACGAACCGAAGGCCGCGGCGCTGATTCGAGCGTAAGAAGGAATGGCCGAGCACAGAAGGGTTGGCCGCCATGAACCCGGCACACGCGCCGAAGTTCACCAGTTCCGCCGCTTCACTCGGGTCCAGCATCAAGGCGCCGACGACAGCAAGGCGTGCCCATTAAGAGCACGCTGTAGATCGGTGTGCGCAGCTTGGGATGCACGTAGCCGAACAGGACGTAAGGCAAACGGTTGTCGCGCGCCATGCCGAAAAGCAGGCGCGAAGCGCTGGCCTGGCTAGTGATGCCGCTGGCCCAAGCCTGCAACACTACCAGGATGGCAATCAGGTAGTAAAGCGCCTGGCCGCCGATCAGCTTGCCGATTGTCCGAAAAGGCCGTTTCAACGGGAGAGAACGTCGTGTAGTCAGGCCAGATCAGCTACCCGTGGATTAATGCCCCAGGGCCTGGACACACTCGAAAGGCCGTATTCACCGCCAGCTTCCCGCACCATGCAGGCTGGATGACGAATTCCAGGCTGACCCGCATGATGGACCGCCACAATACTCTGCTGACTTCCCCGTTGCCAACCTTGTCAGGACCGCTGCGGGCTTGGCAGAGATGACTCCCCCGCCCCCGACTCCAAAGCGATTCGCTTCTGGCGCTGACTCCTACCCACGGGTCGGCGGCCCAAGGTAATCATGCGACGACCCGAACAGGTCACGGCTGTTTTCGTGGGGTTCGGGAAGAGTCAGACAGCCGTCAGCCCGCCATCGACCGTGTAAATCCAGCCTACGCAGTAGTCGGAGTCATCCGAGGCCAGGAAAACTGCCAGCCCGGAAACATCGTCCGCCGTGCCCAGCCGGCCGGCCGGTGCCATTTTGATGTAGCACTCTCGCATTCTTTCATCAGATAGTTCCTCGGCATTCATCGGCGTGTCCATAGTTCCCGGGACGATGGCATTAACTCTTATGTTGTGGGGGGCATAGTCGGCGGCCATGGCGCGAGTCAGTCCAAAGGTACCACCCTTGCTTGCGCTGTACGCCGTGATGTTCTGGAAGCCGAGCATGCCGGTGGGGGATGCAACGTTGATGATGACTCCGCGCCCTTGTTTGAGCATTGTGGGAATGACGTGCTTCGCGCAGAGCCAATAACCCGTCAAGTTCACTGCGAGCGTGCGGTCCCAAACCTCGGTGGTGAGCTCATGGGCGCGCGTGTCCCTCCCAAACACGATGATGGCAGCATTGTTAAATAGGATGTCGATACGGCCGTAACGTTCAAGCGTCGCGTTCACCATGGCCTTAACCTCATTTTCCTGCGAGACGTCTGTCCGGACAAAGAGCGCCTCCCCTCCCGCAGCCTTGATCGCGTCCGCCGTCGACTCGCCGTTCCTGGCATCGATTTCCGCCACAACCACTTGTGCGCCTTCCGAGGCGAAGCGCTCGGCCACGGCCTTTCCGATCCCCGCGCCTCCTCCCGTAATGATGGCGACTCTGTTTTTCAATCGCATGTATGTCCCTCAGACCGCGTGATCACAGCGTTCTTGTACCCCCAGACGATCATGCCTTCAGACTATGGAGCGCCCGGCGCGGGGAGTCCTTTCGAGGCATCATCCAGCACCAGAGCCCAGTCGCCGTCAGCCGGGGGAGTGAACTCTCTGGATGCGCTCGTAGCGAATTCACCGATTTTCGTGGCTTTTCCCGTGCGCGGGTCAAACCACCAGGCTCTAGCCTGGCTGCCTGAAATCTTGCTCATTTCGACGGCGACCGTCCTGCTGGTCGGCATGTACGCGATCACCGTACTCCCGTCCGCCGTGCGTGCCGCCGCCAGATAGTCGAGACCGCGGAATTCACCCAAGCCACTGGTCACGACTTCGTGCTTCGGGTCGGGGACCAAGTCATACCAGGAGCGAGAACGGAAGAGTTCTCCCCAGTGCATCATACCGACGGACCCGGGAAGATCCATCGCCGCCTGCCACCCGGGATCGAACAGCCAGATGGGACGATTGCCCATGATGTGGCCAACGCCGCCGCAGAGAACCGCCCAATAGGCTTGCCGGCGGATCTGCACTTCGGAGGCGTTGTGTTCGCCTTCGTAGCTGGACTCGATCAGGATAAAGGGCATTACTGGCACGCGGCTGTAATCCGCGAGCAGTTTCTCGTGCACAATCTGGTAGGTGTAGGTCGTGTTGAAGTCGAGCCAGCGGCCCCCGGCGAAGTCGTCCACGGCGGAATGCTCGGGGTCGCAATGGGCTGAAAAAAGGTGGCGCTTATCGTATTCCCTGATGCCCAGCGCAACCAGGTCCACATCCTCCAGGGCCGCTCCCGGATGTCGGTCTCCACCCATCAGCCAAATGATATTGTCAAAGTCCTTGTAACGCTTGCCGAGATAGCGGCCATATTCGAGGCACTTATCGGGGCCGCTGGCAAGAGCTTCCTCGACCCACCCCTCGTCGGTGCCCTTATATCCCAAGTAAATGGGGTAAAGGAGCACCTGGATGCTGTTTTCCGCAGCCTTCCTGATGACCCAGTCCGCGTGGGTAAAGTACTTTTCATTGGGAGTGGAAAAATCGCCGGCTGTGGTGAAGGGTCCCTCACCGGCTGCGTTCATTGGCGGGCGCTTACAGAACTTGTGTTCGATCAGGTTCACCATGATGGTATTAAAGCCCTTTTCGCGCCGGTTCTTCAGGTATTGTTCAGCTTCTGGGTTGGTCAACCCCACGATCAATGACCAGGCGGCGTCGCCTTGAATGAAAAAAGGGGCATTGTTCTGGTCCACCAGATATCTCTTGTTGGCCTCGATCTTCAGGGGGTAGATGCGGTCAGCGGAGTGCAGGACAGAAGGAATTATGAGGCACCCGAAAAGTACAAACACTATGACCTCCACCCCGGGGCTCCCTTGGCAGGTGTCGATCTTCCCTTGTTTTTCCATATCTTCCCTCCAGAACTAGATGGCCCGACTGACGAACGCTACTCTGACGAGACTACTTCGGCACGCCTGGGATCGAAAGTTCTTTGGACGCATCGTCGAGAACGAGCACCCAGTCGTCATCTGCTGGTGGCGTGAATTCCTTGGGGCCGCGCGTCGCGAACTCGCCGACTGAGGTCGCTTTTCCGATGCGGGGGTCAAACCACCAAGCCTTCGCCTGTTCTCCCGAGATCTTAGACATGTCGATGGTCACCGTGCGGCGCGTGGGCAAGTAGGCAATCACCGTGCCGCCATCCTCGGTGCGAGCGGCCGTCAGATAGTCGAGGCTGCGGCTGTCGCCGTGGCCTGCCGTCACCACCGTATGGTCCTGGTCCGGGACGAGCGAATACCAGGCGCGAGAGGTGAACAGCGCCTTCAAGTGCACCATGCTCATGGATCCGGGGCTATCCATGGCCGCTTGCCAGCCTGTGCCAAAAAACCAGATGGGATTGTTGCCCATCGACTGCCCTGCGGCCCCACACAGGATGGCCCAATACGCCTGGCGGCGGACCCACTGTGTGGTTGGCCAGTCGCGGGGATCAGTCCTCCCGTAGTGTTCGTTCTCATAGTGGGATTCAACCAGGATGAAGGGGGCAATGGGGACGCGGCTGTAATCCCTCCACAACATGGCATGGACCAGCTTGTAGGTGTACGTGGTATTGAAGTCCAGCCACGTTTCATTGGGGTACATGTCGAGTGCTGAGTGTTCCGGCGCCCAATGGGCCGTGTGGAAGTGGCGCTTGTCGTTGTCTCTAATTCCCAAAGCAATTTCTCGGATCTCGCAGGTGGCGCACCCGGGGAGACGGTCGCCCCCGTGCATCCACATGATGTTATCGAAATCCTTGTAGCGATTGCCCAGGTACCGGCCATAGTCTCGACATTTGGTAGGACCGTTGGCTTGAAGCCGCTCAATCCAGCCATCCATGCAACACCCGAGATAGGCAGGGGCGAGGACTACCAGGATCCCCTTTTCAGCAGCTTTCTCAATGACCCAGTCGATGTGGGCAAAGTACTTCTCGTTGGGGCTGGAGAAATCACCCGCAGGCTTGAACGGTCCTTCACCATACCGGTTTCTCACGTCACGAAAATTCACATCCCCACCATTTGGGTAAGGTTCCGTGTCGAGAATATTTACTATGACGGCGTTGAAGCCCTTTTGGCGCCGGTTCTCGAGATACTGCTCAGCTTCCTCTTTCGTCAAGTTCTTGAAAAGCGACCAAGGAGTGTCGCCATGGTAGAGAAAGGGAACGTTGTTCTGATCTACGAAGTATCGCTTGTTTACGCTGATCTTGAGTGGATAAGCAGGATTGGCAGCTTGAGCGCCGAGGCTAACTACAAGCCATAGAAGGAGCGTCAGAGCCACGCAGCTCCTCGCAGACCCTGCTTCGCGAACACTTGCAATCCCTTCTCCCGCCATGCCTCACCTCCCAGAAATGATTCGCCCCAGCGTTCCCAGCAGGGGCCTCATGCGCCTACGCTCCCTTTCTTGCGGACCTTCGTCTCGACGAAGGTGGCGATATCCTCGACTAGATCCAGCATCCTTTCAAAGTCTTCCTCCGGCGTGGTGAGGGGCGGTTTGAATTTCAGTACGTTGCCACCAACGCCTCCGAACTGGCAGACGAGACCTCGTTCAATTGCATAATCCCAGGCCTCCTTGCAAGCAGAGGCGGCGGGAACCTTGGTGGCACGGTCCTCGACGAAATCCACGCCGATGAACAGACCGGGGCCGCGCACGTCCCCGATCACTGCATAGCGGTCGGCCATTTTCCGAAACCTGGCCGTGGCTCGGGTGCCCAGCACTTTGGCGCGCTCGGCCAGCCGCTCCTTCTCCACTATGCCAAGCACGGCCAGGCCGGCGGCGGCGGCCAGCGGTTGGTTCATGAAGGTCAACATGTGCCACATTTCAGCCTCCATCCCCTCCGGGACGAGGTCCTTGCGGGTAATGAAGACGCCAATCGGGACGCCTCCACCCAGCGCCTTGCCGGCCACAAGGATGTCCGGCTGAACACCAAACAAATCGCAGGCCCAGCGCGTGCCGCAGCGCGCCAGACCAGTCTGGATCTCGTCGACAATCAACAGAACGTGATGCTCTCGGCAAAGGCGCTGCACCTCGCCGTAGTATTCGGGCGGAAACAGCACATGCCCGGCCGGCCCCTGCACGACCTCCAGCAGCAGCGCAGCCACACGATTTTCGCCGGCCGCCTCGAGCGCCCATTCCAGCGCGTGGGCCGCGGCACGCCAACCGCCAGAATCTTCCGAGCCCAACGGCGGCCGATAGGTGTCCGCCGAGGGAACCTGGTGATAGTTCGGCCAAGTGAGTCCGGGAGGATAGGACTTGCGCGCCGACGACATGCCGCAGAGACCCATTGTCGCCAACGACATCCCGTGATAGGCGCCCGTTAGTGAGAGCACTTCCGTGCGCCCAGTAACCCGTAAGGCGAATTTGAGCGCGGCCTCAATCGCTTCTCCGCCCCCTGTGCAAAGAAACGTCTTCGTCAGACCGGCGGGGGCAAGCCGTGCCAATTCGGTGCAGAATTCGATGACCGGCACACTGTCATGTAGAAGGTTTACCGAAGGCATGCAGGCCATCTGCCGCGCTACCGCCTCGGCCACCAACGGGTGCGCGTGGCCCACCATCGCCGGCCCCGCCGAGCCTGACATGGTGTCGAGATACTCCTTCCCGTGGATGTCCCAGAGCCGTGCCCCCTGCGCCCGGGCGAAAATCACCGCCTTCTCCCGACGCACCGCATGGAGAACGTACTCATTGGCATCGCGTTCTAGTTCCGCGACATCCATAGGCTACTCCTTTTGCGGTTTCTAACGCTCCGATGCGATCCGTACAGAAGACATCCTAACATGCGCAGGCTAACCATTGCGAAAGCGAGCAACACCCATCCTGCAATGACCTCGGCTCAACACGTCAAGCAAATCACCAAGGCGGATGGAATACCACGTTGCAATATTGCTGAGTGAAGGGTCGAAACGTAGTGCCTCACCACGTCGCGTTTTTCGCCCCCTCGGTCGACCTTATGGTGGCCGATCTTGGCCACACAGGTTAGCAGGCCGGACCGTCGGCGCTTCGGTCCGGCCTGGAAAGTCAGCCCTCAAGATCAGAACACGAGCTTGAGCGCTAGCTGGATGACTCGGGGAAAGCGCGTGGCGGTGACTTGGCCGAATCGTCCGTTCACCTGATCGCCCGCCGGATTGAAATAGGCGAAAGTATCCACATCCGAAAACTGCGTGTGGTTGAACGCGTTGTACATCTCCAGGCGGAATTGGAGATAGCGCGCCTCACTCTTTAGAGGAATGTTCTTGAGTAGCGTTATGTCCCAATTGTTCACACCGGGACCACGGATCGGAAATACGGACGCATTCCCATAACTTCCCTGTGGGGGGCGTGCGAACGCCTCAGTGTTGAACCAACGGTCAAATGTGCGCTCCCCATGGGATAGCTGTGGACGCGCAACCACTAAGACGCGTTCGCCGTCCCCACCGCCCGTGATATCTGCGCCGTCGGTGGTCCCATACCATATCGCCTTTGGAAATCCACTGGCAAACGTGGACACGCCAGACAGTTGCCAATTGTCCAAGAGGTGACGGACCACAAACTGACCACCGGGACTGGACACGTGTTTGCTGGCTTTGGGCAAATCCCAGATGTAATTGACCACGAGAATATGCGTCTCATCGAATAGCGCTGGTCCATAGGTCCACACTCGCCAAGGTAGATAACGCGGTAGTTCGTCTCCCTCGCCACTGCCGGTATTCATGGTTTTCGACCAAGTGTAAGAAAGACCAAATTGAACGCCACGTGTGAACCGGCGGTTGACGGAGACCTGCAAGGCGTTATAGTTTGAAATCCCAGAATTCTCTACGCGAGTGATGCTCTCATATCCCGGGAAGGGGCGCAGGAAGGTGGTCGGCAGGGCTTCCCCGGTCGTCGGGTCCTGATTCTGCGGCAGGAATCGCGCTCCATACGGAATCTGGTTAAGGTTTACTGTTTGCATTAGGTGCCGACCGACGTTGCCCACGTACGAAACATCCAACACTGTGTTGAAGCCGATATCGCGCTGAATTCCCAAGCTGAAGTTATAAACGCTTGGGACCTTGTACGCCTTTTCCAAAGTGCCCGTACTGCCGGGGAAGAGCAAACCTGTGGATGTGAGGAAGGTGTTCATGTTGCCGTAGAAAACCTGCGGAGTGAGCTGTGCCGGTGGGTTATGTGCCTGGTTCGTAGAGGAAAGCTCGTAGCCGGGTTGCGTTTCCTTCATAACTCCGAAGCCCCCCCGCAGAGCCGTTTTGCCATCTCCGAAAACGTCGTAGGCGAAGCCGAACCGGGGCGCCACTTGTACGGGCTTTTGCGCCATGAAGCTCTTCGGGTAGCTCTTATCATCGCTCCACACCATCCCGGTAAAAGGATCTCCCACGCCGGGCACGAACGCGCCGATATATGGCTCAGGGAAAAGGGCGCCGGTACGCGGGTCCTGGGCGACCCGATTGCCGTTTGCGTCGAGCGCCGGCTGGTAGAGCGGTGGCACCTGGGAGGGATCGTAGCGTTCCGGCACCCACGCTACACCCCGCCCCAATGCCATATACCAGTTGCCAAAGTATGCGAACCGAAGACCGTAATTGAGAGTTAGCTTCCGAGTAAGTTTCCAGGTGTCCTGAGCAAACCATTCTAACGAATTCCTCTTGAACCTGTACCTCGGCCTGTCATTCGCCTCGATGTAAGAATCGAAGTTACCAAGGAGCGCCGTAGCGAAGGGCCAATTTGCGTCACCTGGATTGTGCGGGTCGCGATCGAAGGCAAACCTGCCATCCACCGGGTCACCGGACCTGCCTTCATGGGCCCAGTTCTGTTCGAAGT
>Ga0315268_10005234_pt1 | contig 13979 bp, 9 predicted proteins | sample C1_top_MG_FD_204535 | JGI IMG/M metagenome (GOLD analysis project Ga0315268, IMG submission 204535) | Sediment microbial communities from Yellowstone Lake, YNP, Wyoming, USA - C1_top | ecosystem: Environmental > Aquatic > Freshwater > Lake > Sediment | place: USA: Wyoming | collected 2017-08-01 | reverse complement strand
CGCGTTGATCCTCGCACCGCTCCACTCTCGTATTCAGTGGACCGAAGTCCCGATCCCCTCATCCTGAAGGTGTGGCAGGACAAGATGGACCTTGTCACGTTTGTTACGCAAGACATTTGGACATTTCTCCCCTGGCTCTACAAAGAGATTCACGGAAAGGAGTATGAGACATGAATTCGCCAGAGAGCATCCCTCACTTGCCTGAGGTTCCTTTTCCGGGAATCGAGCCGTACAGTTTTTCAGAACGCGATATCTTCTTCGCCCGACCAGAAGAGGTCCGTTCTCTGATACGACTTGTCGTGATGTACCGAGGGGTCCTCCTCTATTCTGCGTCAGGCACAGGCAAATCGTCTCTGATCAATGCAGGGTTGATTCCAGCTGCGCTTGTTGAGGGTTTTTCACCCGTGAGGATCCGAGTGCAGCCCAACCGGGATGACGAGATTGTCGTCGGACGAATTGTCGACAAGACAGGAGGCGAGCCGATTTACCTCCCTTCTATCTTCGATTTCGATGAGGATGCGGAGAGAAAGGTACTTCCGGTGGACGATTTCGTCAGGATTGTCCGGTCGAAAGCCAAGGAGACGTATACTCTCTTGATCTTTGATCAATTCGAGGAATGGATTACACTCTTCGAGTCGCCGTCTGCGGGTCAGCCAGCGACGGACGTCAAATTCAGCCAGGATAGAATACGTGATGCGATCGCCTCTCTTCTGAACGACAACAGTGTCCGAGTGAAAATCTTGGTTGCGTTCCGGGAGGATTACCTCGCTGGTCTAACCCCCCTCTTCAAACTGTGCCCGAGTCTTCAAGACCAATGTCTCCGATTGATGCATTTGAGGAGCGATCAGGTGCTTCAGGCAATCCGTGGGCCGTTTGAAAAATACCCCGATCAGTATCGGCCGCCGTTTACCCCTGAGCTTGCACAAGAAATTACGACACAATTCCAAGAGCGGGCGACGGGTGAACAGATCCATCTGACCGAGGTGCAGATTGTTTGCCGGAGTCTGTGGGATAAGCGGCGAGACGCGAAGGACTTTCATGAACTCTTCAAGGCACTTGGAGGTGTCCAAGGAATTCTCGAGCAGTACCTTGAATCATCGTTGCAGTCTCTTCCCGAAGATCAGCAACAGCCAGCGATAGGTCTTTTGAGTCGAATGGTGACCCCTGCCGGGACGCGCAATGTCGTATCGAAAGACGACCTGTTGAGCCTTGTTCAGATGCAGGAAGGGATCTCACTAGAGCTTCTTGGAGGCACGCTCGATAATCTTGCGCAGAATACCGCGCTTGTCCAGCGTGAGTGGCGCCGCAAGGCCTACTACTACGAGATTGAAAGCGAGTTTCTCATCGGTTGGATCCAGAAGAAATCCCAAGAGAGACAACGCTTCTTGCACGAGCAAGAACTTCGCGAAGAGGAGCGGCAACAGCGATTGCAGGAACAAGCGAAAAGTGCAAGTCGTCTCCGGAGATTGTCCATCGTGTTGGCGGGAGTCTTTCTGATTGCGGTGATTGCAGCTTTCATCGCTGGGGGACAGGCAACTCGGGCAAATCGAGAGGCGCGATTCTCGCTTGCACGGGAATTGGCAGCGGCAGCCGAGAACAATTTGAACCTTGACCCCGACCGGAGCCTTCTCCTCGCACTGCATTCGGCATCGTTAAGCTACTCTGTCGACAAATCGGTCACGACCGAAGCACAGAACGCTCTCCATCGCATCCTTCCTTCGCTGCGGTTGATCCGTAGCTTCGCGGGTCATAAAGGCTGGGTGTATGATGTTGCGTTCAGCTCCGATGGCAGGCTCCTTGCCACTTCGAGCTCTGATTCAAGCGTCAAGGTGTGGGATGTGGGAACTGGTCAAGAACTGCACGCGCTCCACGGTTTCCGAGACGGGGTCCTCGCGCTTGCGTTTACTCCGGATCTCTCCTCTTCAACTCTCGCTACTGCAAGCGCTGACAGGTCGGTGATCTTGTGGGATGGTATGTCGGGGCGGCGCCTATACACTCTAGTTGGTCACCAAGGTGGTGTTACCAGCCTAGCCTTTGATGCGAAAGGGGCGCGTCTGGCATCTGGGAGCTATGATGGCACAGTCAGAGTCTGGGACGTTCGAAGCGGCGGGGCTTTGCACAATTTCAACCCCAGTGTCGGGCGTGTTTACGGTGTTGCGTTTGATCCGGATGGGAAGCGGTTGGTCGCTGCAGGGGATAGTGGTTTGGCAACCGTGTGGGAGGTGTCGTCCGCCAAACGACTGTTCAACCTTCAAGGACACCAGTTGGAGATTAACGCAGTTGCCTTTAGCCGAAATGGAAAGTGGATAGCAACCGGAGGTCGCGATGTGACGACAAGGATCTGGGACGCTGCAAACGGCGATCTGAAGGCCACATTGTTGGGTCACACGAATACTATTCAAGCCGTTGCCTTCAGTCCAGACAGCCGTAGGCTTGCAACCGCGAGTCTGGACAGGACGGCAAAGATGTGGGATGTAGAAGATGTGGCCCAGGCACGCGAACTGTTCACGATATCGGGTCATGATGACTTCGTGAGCGGAGTAGAATTCAGTCCCGACGGAAGTCAGCTCGCGACCGCCAGCTACGACGGAAGCGCCAAATTGTGGTCAGCTCAGCCGGGACAGGAACTGCTGACGCTCGCTCATTGGGGCGCGGTCAATCAGGTTGTGTACAGCTCAGACGGAAAACGATTGGCCAGTGCAAGTCGCGATGGAACAGTCAGAATCTGGGACGCGGAGACTGGAGGCACGTTTGCGATAATAAGTAACTACAATTACGAAGAATTGCGAGGGGTAGCATTTAGCCCAGACGGTAGCCGGCTGGCTACCTGCGGCCAAGGCGATACAGTCAGAGTCTGGGATGCGGTCTCATCCGCGAAGTTGTTCTCCCTCCCCATAGGTTCCAGCTTCGTCTACAGCGTAGCATTTAGCCCGGACGGGAGACGCCTGGCAGGGGGCGGTTTAGACGGCCAGGCAGTTGTGTGGGATGCAAACGAGGGCACACAGCTGTTGACGTTATCGGGCCCAGGCGGTACGGTGTACGAGGTCAGCTTCAGCCCTGACGGCAAGTACCTCGCAACCGCAAACGCGAACGGCACGGCCGTAGTCTGGGACGGAGCGACGGGGGCACCCCTTGACACCCTTGTTGGTCACTCAAACAGAGTTCAAAGTGTCTCGTTTAGTCCGGATGGAGAGCGTCTACTCACGACCAGTTCTGATGCAACGGCGAAGATCTGGGACGTGAAAACGGGCAAAGAACTCCTAACCTTGGTTGGTCATACCGATGCGGTCTGGCGCGGAAGGTACAGCCCAGATGGTGCGCTGATCGCTACCGCAAGTTTCGACAAAACAACTAGGATCTGGGATGCCCACTCGGGTCACGAACTACTTGTGCTGCCGGGTCACTCCAAATGGGTGAAAGGAGTGGCCTTCAGTCCGGACGGGCGGCGCCTTGTTTCCTGCAGCGAAGACAACACAATTCGCATGTACTCACTGGATGCGAAAAACTTGGTATTGCTCGCGTTGTCGCGCCTTTCCCGGTCGCTCACAGTCCAGGAGCGCAACAAGAAGTATTTGCGCGATGAAGTGTTGCAACCCATTGTCGAAGCGGTGGACCTGTTGGTACAAGGGAAAAACGAGGCAAGAGGGGGGAATCTCAGGTCTGCAATAGAAAAGATCCGAGAGGCAACGAAGCTGGACCCACTCATCGACCTTGACCCGGCGGCAGAGGCAAAAAGACTTGCTGCCCAGAGTCTGGTGTCGCGAGGTGACCGGTTAGTCAAGCTAGACAGCGTCGTCGAAGCCATTGCTGCCTATCGCCAAGCAGACGAGCTTGACTCAACTCAAATCTCGCCTGAATCATGGAACGCCCTCTGCTGGTGGGGAACCCTCTCCGGCCATGCCTCTGAGGTGATGTTTGCCTGTCAAAAGGCGGTCGAGCTTGCTCCTGCCAACGGTGGAATACGCGACAGTCGCGGAGTCGCTCGCGCTCTGACGGGGAATTCTCGTGGTGCGATCGACGATTTCAGGGCCTACCTGGAGTGGGACTGGGACAAAACACGGAAAGCCAAACGCGAGAGCTGGATTAGGGCGCTACGGTCCGGCGGGAACCCGTTCAGCAAGAAGGTGCTTGAAGAGCTTCGCAGGGAGTGATTGATCATTCGCCTCCCCGGAAGGCTGATCCTGAGGCAGCACAACGACTGGGTCCTCGTTTGGATCTACGACGTGACGCCAGCGGGATGATGAGTCGGATTGGCGGTTTGGGTTCAGTATGAAATTACGAGCGGATGGATGGGATCGGGAGGTTGGAAATCACAAGCCGGACGGCCCCCTGCATCTATCAAGAAAGGAGCCGATGATGTCGCTCGAGTTCACGGAAGAGAGTTTGAAAAAAGCATTCTGCGATTCGCTGGCCTGCACGGGCATCGGTGCAGCTCGCGCAAACTGTGACGCTCTGATGTCGGAGTTGGTGAAGAAGGTCGTCCCTCTTGAGAAACAAGAAGCTTTTCCCGAGGAACTGCAGATATGCGCTACAAGAGTATGCACGAGCGAGCCGTACGGGTGGAGAGTCATGCAAAGGCCGCCGGTGATCAATGATGCCTCCACCTTTCAAAATCTCTTCGACGCTTGGTTCACGAGAGTTGTAAGACCACCAGTGATTTCAACTCCCTGAGGAAACAAAGTCATGAGATCGCATGGAGCAGTACTGCTGTCTGGAGTCTTGCTGATTGTCCCTCCTGCCGCTTTGTCGCAAACGCTAGCGCACGCAACGCTGTATGAGACTTTTTATCAGACTCTTGACAAAGTCACGGGAAAACCATCCTACGTTACACAATACAGCATTGCATGTGTCTTCTCGGCTCAGTTGGACTCGGTCGAGGCGGTCAACCCAAGATCGTGGAAGGTGGTCAGCGGCAACGATATTCTAGAAGTAGAAGGCATTACGTGGACAAGATTTTCTCCGGAGCTCGTTGAAGTCGTGGGGGGGTTTGCAGGCCTCAGCAATCTGACTGTTCAGTTCAAAGATGGTTCACCGGTCTTAGTCTCTGTAGACTCCACAACCGTCGGCAAGACGCGCTGGGGCTTCGGAAAGGGAAGGGCGCTCGACCTCAACATCCGACGCCTGATGAATCAGACCTCCCTGTTTGCATTTGATTACGCGCTCTCGACTAAAATCCTGGAGCACAACCTCACCGTGCCGAATGGAGCTCTCTGGTTCCGCTCGCTTTCGCTCGAAGTTGTTTCAGACGGGACGTTCGGGAGCGATGACACGGTGCGTAATGGATCTCAGAGTTCAATTCAGCTCTCCGCCAATCCGTTCTATTTCGTCGGCGGGCTAATCTACGCCGGCCAACTATCGGTCGCCTATCAGATCGAGACGAGGATGAACGCCGCGTCCAACAAGCTTCTTGATGTGGTGAATCACTCGTTGAAGCTTGGGATCCAGGCTGAGCTCCCGTATTCGAACTATCCCATGTTTGCTCTCCATTCCGTCACGGGATACGCGCGACTCGCCATGCCCCTGACAGTGAGCCTCAACTATTTGCCCGAGGGAGAGGATGCAAGCGGGAACAGCACGAATGCCCGCTGGGACTACGGTGTCCGATATGAGCTGGCCTTTTCTCCGTATCTCATCATTCAAGGTGAGTGGCGCGGAAGCAAGTTCAGCGCCCCGCCGGTGGGTATACCAAGCCAGACCTCATACTATGCGGTGGCGTTTGCTCAAGACCTCGATGTCGTGAAGAAAACCCTCGGCTTTCTGACGCTTCTCCTTGGGGATGAGACTGCAGAAGGGAAACATTTCATCTTCTACAGAATCTCTTCCGGACGGAGGGCTCCAGCCTTTCAAGACGTAAAGGAGCAGTCAGTCGGATTGGGGACATATTTCTAGGTTCCAAAGCACACCGCATGGCTGCAAGCGGCAGGTCCAGGTATTCTGGCATAGCCGCAATCCTTCGGACTGAGCCTTCGATTGCGACCCAGCCGCAGACGTGAAGTCTGCGGCCACCGGCAGGCAGGATAAGGTGACGTATGAAGCCCCTCTACCTCAAACTGATCCTTTACGAACCACTCGCGGATCCGGCAACGATTCCTCCTGAGGAGCGCGAATTCGAGATTACCGACGGCGTGGAGATCGACATCGTGCCGCTGCAGTTCGGTCATGTCATCGGCACGACGCCCCCGCTCAAGCTTACGCCGAACACGCCCCGCCCGGGGCTTTTCTCCGTCAATGCGCCGAGGTTCAAACCACGCCGGTATCACTTTCTGCGCGTCGGCTTCCTCAAGCCGAATTTCTCCAAGAAACTCGGCAAACTTCTTGATCCATCCGAGGTCGATGCAGCGGCGGCGCCGATCCTCTATCCGGCGCGCCTGCCGTACTGGGACTCCGGTTGGGATGACGATTACGGGACGAACGAATTCTTCGATGGCGACCTCCTGCAGGAGTGTTCTCCTGACCATCCCATCACCTTCCGCGTTCCTCTCCGCTCCTTCTTCAACGTCAGTCATCATGGAGCGAGAACGTCGTTCCCGGAAAACAGCATCGCATCGTGCGAGAAAGCCCTGGAAGAAGGAGCCAACGGTATCGAGATCGATGTTTGCCTGACCAAGGACAAGAAGCTCGCGCTCTTCCACGACGCGTCAGCTCTAGCCTTCACAAGCATCATGCGGCCTCTCACGGAAGACTTGCCGCTCTGGCTCCTCTCGCCTAAATTTGTCCCTTCGAAAGACAACCCTGAGCAGGTGATCATATCAGACCTGCGGAACGGGCGCTACGTCGACCGCAGACCGCGTCCGCTTGCGTCTCGGAATGAGTTCGATCTCATCAATCTTACCCTTGCTCAGATCCGCGGAGTGTATCACTGTCCTCTTGTGAACGGTGTGGAGCATCCGATCCCCGATCTCGACGAGTTCCTCATCTGGGCATCATCGCGGACCGACCGGCTGAGGTTCATTTTCGTTGACGTGAAGAATCCCGATTGGACCATGCCGACAGACGCGGACCGCTATCGAGAGTATGGCCGGTTGATCGGAGAAGCCCTTCGACGGAGCCAGAGGTTGCCCGAGGTGGTGTTCGTGTGCAACCCCGAGCCGGAGGTCCTGGAGCTTCTTAAGAACGGCATCATCAGGCCAGGCGAGAAGCTGTGCGACTTCGCGTGGGACGCGCAGGGGAGCCTGGGAGCTGCGTTCGGCGTCAAGATCAATCCTGTACAGGTTGCCCGGCAGATGAATAACAAGGGCGTCTCGATCGGTGCTTCCTTGCGCGCCGGAGATTTCAGCGAGGTGAAGGAGGCAGTTCGCGACCGCGACTACAAACCCGGCAGCCCGATCGAATCGGTGATCTACTGGGTGCTCAACGACCCGTCCGACTTCTTCGACGCGTTCAGTGTGGGGGTGAATGCGATCTTGACGGACAAGCCGGAAGAACTGACCAAGTTGCTTCGGCGTCTCAGGGTGAAGCTTGTGTAACGTCTGTCCACCCATTTTTTTCTCCACGGCATGGCTTCTTGAGCCTACAGAGGAAGGAGAGAAACAATGCAACACGGAGATATTTCGTACGACATCGCTCTCGGCCTGAAGGAGCTGCAGGGCCGGATCGCAAAGGCGAATATCCCTTCGTCGAAAATCGACGAGACGCTCAACGTTGCAGCCTGGAATATCCGTGAGTTCGGCAAGGAGCTTCAGTTGCTGGCTGACTGGGTCGAGCGGCGGCACAAAGAACCGACCGTGGAAGACAAGGACATCATCGTGATGGGCGACTTCAACATCCCGGCAGCGGATAACGATCTCTTTAAAGCCATCACGTCGAAAGGGCTCAGGATGCCCGATGCCCTCCGCGGAGAGCTAGGCTCGAATCTGGAGAAGGACAAGCGATACGATCAGATTCTCCACTATCCGAAGCTCACGAAATGCTTCACCAACAGGGCGGGTGTTCTGGATTTCTATGAGGGAGGGATCGACAAGCTTTATCCGAATGAGAAACTGAGCAAACTCGAGTTCACCTACGAGCTTTCGGATCACCTGTCGCTCTGGATCCAGGTAGATACCGACACGGATGCCGAGAAGATCGATCAGATCCTGCTCGCCAAGAGGCCGGAGTAGTCTACGTGGCCAATGCGGCGGAGCGTGGGTGACATAGCTGCCGACGACCCAGCAGATCATCCATTCCTAGGCTTCCTTCCCACCGTGCCGCCGAAGTTGTTTTTGGGGCCAAAATCTTGTTAATTGGACGCGCAGTGACGCCTGCGGCTTCATTCTCTGATAGTTGCGCGTCCGATCGCTAAGTACGTATCAATACCTTCAGCTGCTCCAGAGAATCCTCCCATCTCTGCCCTTTACGGAAACCCTCCCTCACCAGAATAGGCTCAGACCATGTCGACAACGCGAGCTCCCAAGCCGTTCCGAGCGTTTCTCAGCTACTCATCAAGAGATAAGAAGTTTGCCGGCCGCATCAAACATGCGCTCGAGTCCTGCAATATTGATGCATTCCTCGCTCACGAAGACATTGCACCGGCAGCAAACTGGCAGCAGACGATCGAGCAAGAACTGAAGCGATGCGACACCTTCATACCGCTTATCACCAAGCAAAACTTCCACGCCTCATATTGGACAGACCAGGAATGTGGATTTGCGCTCGCGCGCGCCAAGGTCATCTTGCCTATTTGCAGCAGAAACCCCTACGGCTTTCTTGAAAAATACCAGGCCTACAAGAGGAAACCGGGGAAGAACGAACGGCAGCTCGTCGAAGACGTCCTCGTCGGCCTCGCGAGCCATAAGAGTGTGAGGAATCACTTCCTCGCAACGCTTATCTCCACGCTACGGATAAGCAGCGGCTTTGACCAGTCGATCGCAATCTGCAGAGTGCTGAGTAGAATATCCCAGCTTTCGAAGGTGCAATTGTCCAAGCTCCTGAGGAACGCTATCGCGCAGGCGCAGGTGCACAAGTCAGACGAAGCAGTGAGACAACTCAGACAACTGATTAAGAAAAACGCAGGGAAGGTTGAAAAGTCCCTCGTTCACAAATTCGAGAAGAAGGCAGCGAAGTACTTGAGCTGAAGCCAATCCGCGAGCCATCGATTTGGAGGAACGAGCCAGCAAAGTAATCGACTCGGATTGAATGCCCAAGTGATGCATCACCGCAAATGCGGTAGTTGATGGTCGATCCCTGCGGTAGAGTTCTACCTCTGGGCTCATCGGTTCAAGAAAAGGGGTTTCCCTATGAAGGTTTCTCATGGTTTCCTTGTCGTGATGGCGATTGTGATCTCTTCTTGCTCCAGGCAGAACGAGCCTTTCTCTGGGAAGTTGGTTGACCTGTCCTACACCTACGACTCCACCACCATCTATTGGCCCACCGAGAAAGGCTTTCTCTTCGAGAAAGGCACGGAGGGCTTCACTCCCGGCGGATGGTACTACTCGGCCAATCGTTTCTGGACGCCTGAGCACGGCGGCACGCACATCGACGCGCCGATACATTTCTTCAAGGATCGCGAGCACGTTGACGAAATCCCGCTCGAGAGTCTCATCGCGCCCGGAATGGTAGTCGACGTGGCGGAGAGGTGCGCTGCGGAGAGGGACTATCAGGTCCAGGTTGGTGACTTCACCGCGTGGGAGAAGAAGCACGGCAGGGAGTTGAACGATGTCATTGTCTTCCTGCGGACAGGATTTGGATCGTACTATCCGGACCGCGTGAAATACATGGGTACGGACGAGCGAGGTGATGCCGCCATACAGAAGCTGCACTTCCCCGGGCTGCATCCCGATGCGGCGAAATGGCTCGTGACGAACCGGAAGATCAAAGCGATCGGACTCGATACGCCGAGTATCGACTACGGTCAATCCACGGACTTCAAGTCGCACGTGACGCTGTACGAGAAGAGCGTTCCTGCAATGGAGTACGTGGCGAACCTCGATCAGTTGCCCGAGGCGGGCTTCACGGTCATTGCATTGCCGATGAAGATCCGCGGTGGGAGCGGGGGGCCGGTCAGGATAGTGGCAGTGATGCATTAGGTTCTATCCGGCTGTCGGACCTTTGTGAGACCCTCTCCAAATAGGAGAGGGTTTTTTCTTGTTCCGTGAAGGATCGGGGGAAAGTGAAGAGCGTTCATACTATCCGCCCCTCCGGCCTCCTGCGAGCGTGTGGCGAACTTGACACTGCTTACGTATCCATCGAGCGACCCGAAGCCTTCGTTGATTTTCAGTCGTTTTTCAAGTACTGTTTCTGGGGGGGGAGCCAAATTTTCCCACCACGTGTCCTCATCTGACGTGCGTTCGCGACCGTACATAGTCTCCAGCTTGATCCTTCGTCTTCGGAAAGGACTGGCAGCGCTCACCGATCTCTTCAGCAGGAAGGGAAAGCTTGCTGAGGTGTCATCAGCTTTCGTGCGACGAGCCACTCAGGCCGCGCACGCGACGATCTCGGTGGCCGGCGTGTCGTGGAACTACGTTGTCGAGTTCTTCCTCCGTCTAAGAATTCACTTTAAACTCAGCCTGATTGTCGCCGCCTCGATCATCGTCGTGACATTCCTGATCAGTTCGATCGCCGTAAACCTTCAGGAGCGCGAACTTCGGCTGCAGACGGAAGTGCTGGGGTACCAGATTGTCCGGAGCCTTACCGCTGTCGCGCGGGACAATCTGCTGTTGAACTATGTCCCTGTGCTCCAAGACTATGTGAAGAATGTCACTGAACGCAATATACCCGGGCTAGAGCAGCTCTTCGTGATGGACCGGAGGGGGGTCATCGTCGCCCATTTTGTTCCCGACAGCGTCAATAAGACAGTGACGGCGGGGGATTTTGATCTTCTGGCGAGCGCTGACTCTGCCCGCCTCGTTGAAACCAAGACACACTTCCGTTTCATCCAATCGATCTACGTGATGAGGCGAGAAGGGGGCCAGCGACGCTTCCTCCTGGGTGCCTCGGAGGCGAGTTTTTCGAAGGCCGTTCTGCTTGCCCCCATACAGGAAATGCGGAACAAGATCGTGCTCGCCAGCCTCGCCGTGTCCGTCGTTGCGATCGGTCTCGTCCTGTTTATCTCGAAGCGCATCGTTCACATTATCGTCGTTCTTTCAGAGGCTGCGCGAAAGGTTGGGTTCGGTGACCTCAAGGTGAGCGTGTTTACCCGGATGAAGGATGAGCTCGGCACGCTGGCAAGAGAATTCAATCTGATGGTCGTGCAGATCCGCGAGAAGGTTGAGATGCAGAAGTTTGTCTCGCGCTCGACGATGGAGATGATCTCCACCTCCGGTGAGGCCAAGCTCGGCGGCGCACGGAAAACGATCATGGCGATGTTCACCGACATCCGGAACTTCACTACGTACTCCGAAAGGAGCTGGCCGGAAGAGGTGGTGGAGACGCTCAATTATTACCTTGATGTGCAGACACGGATCATCCACGAGCACGGCGGCATCGTCGACAAATTTCTCGGTGACGGGATCATGAGCGTCTTCAGCGGAGAACGGATGGCCCTCAATGCGATCGAGGCTGCCGTGGACATTCAGCGGACGATCGCCCGGCTCAACGCAGAACGAAAGGCCGCAGGCGAGCCTGTCCTCCACGTTGGCGCCGGTATCGCGAGCGGCGTGGCCGTCCTTGGCAGCATCGGCTCGCGAGATCGGATGGATTTCACGGCGATCGGTGACACGGTGAACCTCGCCTCGCGACTCTGTGACATTGCAGGCCCTTCGGAGATCTTTGTTTCGGAAGACGTCGTCAAGCGCATCAAGAAGGACTACAAAATTCTCTCTGAAGGCCAGCTTCCGATCAAGGGGAAGCGGAACCAGGTTCCGGTCTTTAAAGTCCCTTACTCTCTCTCGTGACCATGGTCCGCTCGCTTTTCATCGTTCTGGTCCTGGCGACCCTCCCTCTCCGATCCCAGTCATTGATCGGCGGAGCCTGGGACTATGCTTTGGGGAATTCCTCGCTCTCATGGTTTCGGTCTCCCTCCTCCCTGTTCGTCAATCCATCCGAGCTTGGCAGGATCCACCAGAACGAGGTGCTGGTGAGCACGGCGAAGCTCCGGTCGCTCGCGTCGATGTCGGGAGCGCTGTTCGTACCGTACACCGGGACCTTTGGATTCGGCTCGTCGGTCGATGGCGTTGAGACGGAGTTCAGAGCCGGCTTCGGCAGGATCATCGGACGGTATCACACCATCGGCGGTAGCCTGTCAGTTGTCGACAAGGTCCGCGGCGGTTTCCGGCTGGGGCTCGGGAGCGCGTTTCATTTCCCTTCCGCGGTAGCGAACTCGGGTTTGCATGCCGGCGTCGCCGTAAGTCGATTGCCGAAGCTCCCTATCGTTGCCGGGGGTGCTGCATACTGGGTAATTCCCGACAGATTCAGGCTTCAAGCGGCAGGCCGGTCGCGCACGAGCCGTGCGATCTATCTTGGCGCTGATGTTGCGGTGACATCGGCCATCGGACTTCAGATGGGGACGCAGGCGTTCAGGACCATCTCAGGGGGTGCCGTCCTCAGCACGTCGCTGATGAGGGTGGAGCTCGCCGCCGGGAAATCCGGTGTCGCACTCTCCCTCGACTTTCTGGTCGGTGATGCGTCGACGGCCTCTCGCTCCGAGCATTACGATGCTGGCGCGGAGGCGTTCACAGATGGGCAGTACTCCGACGCGCGTGATCATTTTCTGACCGCCGTCGAGTACGACGAGTACGATGACGAAAGCCGGGCGATGGCCGAGGAGTCGAAGCGCCTGCTGGATTCCTCTGTGGTCGCGCTGCTTGCCCAGGCGAGGGCCCATGAGGACCGCAAGAACTTTCTTGCTGCAATGCGGACCTACGCGCAGATCTTCAGAATCGCGCCCGAGCGGGCGGAGACTGCCGGGGAGCTCAAAGATGTGGAGTCGAGACTGAGCTTGTATATTCAGAACCTGATCGATGCGGGGGATAGCCTACGCCAGCGAAAGGAGAACGCCGGAGCGCAACGGTCGTATGAACTTGCCCTCGAGCTTGACCCATCGAACGACACCGCGTCCGCCCGACTGGATGAGATGAAGAACCTCTCTCGCGAGAACGTGAACACGATCCTCAGCCGTGCCCGCTCGCTTCTCTCCCGCAATCAGCTGGATGAGGCTCAGGCAGAATACGAGCGCGTTCTCACGATCGAGCCGAACAATTCCCGGGCACGAGCGGGCTTGAACACGATCCTGAAACGCCGAACGAGTGTGGCGTTCGATCAGGCTAAAGCGCTCTATAATGAGGGGAAATATCAGGAGGCTCTCCCGATCTTGGTCGATGTGGTCCAGAAGGACGACGGGAACAGCGAAGCAAGGCGGTACCTTGAGCAGGCGCGCAGAATCCTCGAGCCGGAGGTCGAGAAGATCTTTAAGGCTGGTCTTCAATTGTACGTCAAGGAGGAGTACCGGAAGGCGATAGAAATGTGGGATAAGGGACTCCTCATCCAGCCGCATCATGCTGACACGCTGGAATATCGCAAGCGTGCTGAAGAGAAACTCAAGGCTCTCGAGAAGCTCAAGTAGCTCCTGCAGTCACCGGTTGGTTTGCCGGCGCAGCCACGGTCACCTGCCGGCGATTGACGGAGGAAAGATCCACAATTACTGCAGTCCGGACGAAGATTTGGGAGGGGAGCGGCGGACCTACGAAGTTTGTAGCGGTGCTGGGCTGCCGAAGGCCGGTTTTTGGAAAGGGAGGAATATCGAAATCCTAGATCCTAATCCCGAAGCAAGCCCAAAAGCCCAATCTCAAGATTCAAGACAGGCAAAGCCCATCAGCTCCCGCGGCCGATATCCTCCATCTTCCATCTCACATCTTCCATCTACCGTCTCACTCTATTTCACCACCACCATCGCCTTCCGAGCGACCTGCCGATTGCCGTTCTTGTCGGTAGCGACGATCTGATAGACATACATCCCGCTCGAGAGCCGGGTGGCGTCGAATGTCTTTTGATAGTATCCTGCGGGCTCCGTCTCATCAGCAACCGTTGCCACCTCCCGGCCCAGCAGATCAAACACCTTGAGATGC
>Ga0315268_10005233_pt1 | contig 13979 bp, 15 predicted proteins | sample C1_top_MG_FD_204535 | JGI IMG/M metagenome (GOLD analysis project Ga0315268, IMG submission 204535) | Sediment microbial communities from Yellowstone Lake, YNP, Wyoming, USA - C1_top | ecosystem: Environmental > Aquatic > Freshwater > Lake > Sediment | place: USA: Wyoming | collected 2017-08-01 | reverse complement strand
GATGATATTGCCCGGCGTTCTCCTCCAAGGCGGGCTGTAGTGCCGACAACATAGTTATACGGGGCGAGAGCTTCTCTAACATGCTCATATATTTCTATTTTATCAACTACTTCAGAAGCTGCGTGTGTTGCCAGTTTCCTGACTTTTTCAATGTCATAATTTTCCGGAGCAACTACAACAAGCTTTTTTATGCCCATGTTGCACATTGCTCTTGCCGCAGCCCCGATATTTTCAGGATACCGGGGCCGGGCCATTACAATGGAAATATTATTAAGATTTACTCTTTCCGGCATCAGACTGCAAGTTCAAAACTGTTAAAAAAAAATCCGATTTCAAAAGCTGCGGACTGGGAAGAATCCGAACCGTGCACAATATTTTTTTCTATCTCCGTTGCAAAATCAGCGCGAATCGTCCCGGGTGCCGCTTCCTTGTAGTTCGTAGCCCCCATCAGATCCCTGTTTTTTGAAATGACCTTCTCTCCCTCAAGCACCATGACCACGACAGGACCTGATGACATGAAATCGGTTAAGCTTCCGAAAAATGGGCGCTCTTTATGCACGGCATAAAAACCCTGAGCCTGTGTTTTGGTCATATTAATCATCTTCATGGCGACGATTTTTATATTATTTTTTTCAAAGCGCCTGATTACTTCGCCGATAAGGCCGCGTGAAACTCCATCCGGTTTTATGATAGACAGTGTTCTTTCCATTTTTTTAAAATCCTTTCAACGATGATTTTGATAACGGAGCCTTACCAGAAGCAGACATCCAAGTCAATAACCGCTTGCCGGGAATTTTCAGTCTCTTTCGCACGACTGGAATCCATAACAGCCTCTTTTCGTTGACGGTAATATAATAATCTGGTAGGTTTCTGATAATGACGAAAGATGACGTCCAATACAGCAGAATGATTTTTTACAAAGCCGTCAACGGCAATAATAATAGATATGCTGATGTGTTTATTAAATGCAGCTGATCCGGGAAGAAAAAATGAAACGAATTTGTGTGATAGACGGTCAGGGCGGCGGAATCGGAAGCGTAATAATAAAAAGATTGAGGGATGTTGTTGATGACTCGGTTGAAATTCTTGCCCTCGGCACAAATGCCATTGCAACATCACAGATGTTAAAATCCGGAGCAAACCGGGGCGCATCCGGTGAAAACGCCATAATCCGGACCGTTAAACAGGCTGATATCATCATCGGGCCTCTCGGAATAATACTCGCACATTCCATGATGGGTGAAGTAACCCCTGGCATTTCAGAAGCTGTTTCAGAGAGCCCGGCGAAAAAGATTCTTCTTCCTCTTACACAGGAGAATGTTGCAATAATCGGGATCTCTTCTTCCCCGCTTCCCCATCTGATTGAAGAGATGGTCACCGGATATTTAAAAGAATATACAAAATAAGGAAGGTTACAATGTGTGAAGCAAATGCTTATCTCATCGAAGATAACGGCGACAAACTGATAATGGAATCGGTTGACACTGTCGAGCCTGAAGGCGACGGCGTGAGGCTTGTCAGCATATTCGGGGATCAAAAATATATAAAAGCCAGAGTTCATTCACTTTCACTGGTAGACCATAAAATATTATTAAAATAACAGCAAAAGCCCGATGAAAATAATCATAGCCAAAACCGCAGGCTTCTGCATGGGTGTCCGCAGAGCCGTCGAGATGGCTCTTGACATGCCCCGCAAATATGAAGGGCCTTTTTTTACTTTTGGTCCGCTTATCCATAATCCCCAGGTACTCGACCTTCTGAAGGGAAAGGGAATTTCGATTGTGGATGAAATACCCGCGCATGCATCCGGGACTATGCTGATAAGAGCTCACGGAGTTCCTCCGGGAATAAAAAAAAATCTTAAAAGTTCAGGCTTTACAGTAATTGATGCAACATGTCCCCGCGTAGTCAAAGTTCAGGCCATCATCAGGAAACATGCCAGGCAGGGTTATGCTTCCATAATTATAGGAGACAAAAACCACCCCGAAGTGATGGCTCTCCTCGGATATGCCGGAGAAAGAGGATACGCCGTGGGAAACATGGAGGAGCTTGAATCCGTTTCCGGGTTTGAAAAAGCGATAGTTGTTGCCCAGACCACCCAAAATATTGTTCTGTATGAAAAGGTGAAGGAATGGATTAAGGTAAAATTTCCGCATTACAAGCTCTATGACACTATCTGCGATTCGACATCGAAAAGGCAGGCCGAGGTAAAGGAACTCGCAGGACACGTTGATGCAATAATAGTTGTAGGCGGGCACAGCAGCGGCAACACGCAGAGGCTTGTTGAGGCATCAAGGCAGGCTGGAAAGCCTGCTTACCATATTGAAACGGAATCAGAGATAGATCTCAATACTCTTGCCTCATCAAAAAACATCGGCATAACGGCAGGGGCTTCGACACCCAACTGGATGATCAAAAGAGTTTACAGGACCCTGGAAGACCTCTCGCATAACAAGGCGCAGGGGTTGCGCAAGCATTTTTATACGGTAGAACGCTCACTTCTTCTGACAAATATCTACGTTTCCATCGGAGCCGGATGCCTATGTTATGCAAATATCAAGCTGCTTGGTGGAGCTTCAGGATATTTTCCATACGTTGTCATGTCCATGCTTTACGTTCTTTCAATGCATACTCTGAACAACCTCATAGGTAGAAAAGCGGATTATTACAACGATCCCGACAGGGCGGCCTTTTACAAAAAAAATCAGACTCTTCTTTCATTCCTTGCTGTTTCGGCGGGAGGAGCAGGCCTTTTGACGGCATACTCGGCAGGTCTGACCTCATTTTTGGTGCTTTTATCCATGAGCATCATGGGCCTTTCATACAATTTAAGGATTATCCCCGAAAGACTGGCAAAAGGCAGATACAGGAGTATAAGGGATATACCCGGCTCTAAGACTGCGCTTATTTCACTTGCGTGGGGAGTTGTAACATCGATCCTTCCCGCCCTTTCTCTGCATTTAAAAGCCGGAATTCCTGTTATCTTCGCCTTGTCTGTAAGCATGATTTTTGTCAGGACAGCCTTTTTCGATATTCTTGATATGCAGGGAGACCGCATTGTCGGAAAGGAAACTATTCCTATTATTCTCGGTGAAAAAAAAACAATGCGCCTGCTGAAATATGTTCTCCTTTCCTCAACTGCTGTTTTGCTTATTTCAGGCGCATTCAATCTCATCTCAAAGCTTGGTTTCGTTCTTTTTCTCTGTCCTTTATTCTTATTTTTGGTGCTTACAAAACATGAACAGGGTTACATGCTTCCCGGAACAAGACTTGAATTTCTGGTTGAATCACATTTTGTAATGGCGGGAGCAATAGCTCTTCTGTGGCCGTTTGTTTAATAATAGACGGATACGGCAAAAGAAGGGGGTTGTTCAAAGCTCTCAGGCTTTCGTCTCCCTTGCCGCATCATCGGGATCAATACGCCATGTAATAAGGGGCGAGAAAAAGTAGAGAAGCATGAATAAGAACGAAACGTACCCGAAATAGGGGGTAAAGACGGACAGAAGGACAAGAAAGGTTAACCGGCCAAACCAGGGGTGGCGGCCGACAAAGCGCCCAAGATGAAGGTACCTTATGGGATACAGATTCATAAAGACCGCAGCGGTTATAATGGTGGAAAAGCAGAAAACTCCCCAGAAGTAAATCATCCGTGGCTCATCCGATACGCTCTGATTGAACATAATAAGCGGCGCCGTAACAAGCAATGCAGCTCCCGGAGTGGGCATTCCCTTGAAGAAACCCGGAATGGGATTTTTATCCAGAGTGAAATAGACAAGCCTGCCTATGCCTAAGACGGCATAAAAGAGAGCGGCAAAAACTATCGGCAGATTCAATACAAAAACATTCTGGGAGTCCGAAAGTGTTATGTAAAATATCCATGCAGGAGCGATGCAGAAACTGACTGCATCTGCAACATCATCCAGGATGCTTCCAAGACTGATTTTAGCCGGATGGTCGTCCATCGGTTCGGTCAGCCCCAGCTTGCGCGCAAGAGCGCCGTCAAGCTTATCAAACATAGCAGCGCCGATAAGAAAAAGATATGCCTCTTTTACCCGGTCCTGGTAAGCAAAAAAAACAGCAAGAAGTCCCATTACCGCATTCATGACGGTCAATGAATTAGGGAAAAAGGAGAGGATTTTCCGCCTCAGCAGGTCATCATCATCACAGATGCCGTCAAGGCAGTATGTCCCGTATTTGCGGCAGTAGCCCGCTATGGATCCGAAGTTGATTACAAGAAATATTATCTCGATAATAAACAACGTGCGAAGCGGAAGGTTTCCCAGCCATGAAACCCAGGAATATAATATTGAACCGGAGTCACCCGAAACATGAAAAGCGTGTGCGTACAAAAGCGCTCCGACAGGAGCAGCCACAACGGTGCGAAGCCTTGTGAATTCCCTCAATTCAGGCTCCTGTCCTCTCTGTATTGCAAATCCGCGGATGAAATGGGCGAAATTGTCCCGGATCAGGACAATAACGCACAAAATAAGAATAAAAATGGCATGAAGCAATTCGGGCCTTGTATGCCCGGGGGAAATAAAAATAAGACGCCACATCACACCCACCGCAACAAGCGGAAAGATAATAGAATAGACAATTTTATCCATTATCCGTTCAGCAAGATGCGCAAAAGTGAGATTCGGGCTGAACCTCGCAGCAAACCATCCGTCAACAAGATCAAAAGACATCGATACAAAGAGAAAAACGACTCCCAGTGTATAAAGAAAAGGGCTGCGCGTCCACATGACTGCAATGGCGCACAGCATTCCCAGAGATACAAGCGGAAGCCGCCCATATACGAGAATCGCTGTAACCTTTTTTGATATCTGTTGTTTGTCCGGCATGATATTCCCATCGTGATAGTTATACTTACCGGCCTGATATTAGATAAAATTCCCACGTATGTCAAGGAAAGCCGGTTCTGCATCCTCTCAGTCCGGCCTGCTTTATCCCTTTAACAAACAATCCCGCTGTTTCATAGCAGATGCTGTGCTCATAAACGGCTCCGCTGCGGTCAAATCCTCTTATCTTCCCGTCATGAAGGAAACCCTTAAGGAGTTCGATTCCAGCATCCCTTCGGTTGTCTGTTTTAATTACCTTTTCTCTAAAAGGTAAAGATTCAGGTATTTCAATTCCACTGTCTTTCAGGGATTTCATGAAATTTAATATTCTTCCGAGCCTCAGAAGAGTGACCGCCTGCTTCCTGTTTGTCGTATGAGAAACAGGGATAGCGCTCGAACGCATCAGGGAAAATGTTTCAGGAAGTATTCCCAGTTTATCGCAGAGTCCGAAATCGGGACTACCCGGTGAAGGATAGAAAATTGAAACCCCGGCAAGAACCCTTCTTCCGGCAAGGCAAAGAATATCCGAAACAGAATCTTCCGGGCTCTGAAACGGAGCCCCGGCGATAATATATCCCACCGCATTAAGTCCGTATCTTTCCGCAAATAAAAGAGCCCTGTCGAAGTCATCCCTGACATCGGGTCTGCCGAATCTTCCAAGCTGTGCTGAAGAAAAAGAGCCGAGGGAAAGATTCAGGGTTTTGAAGCCGGCTTCTTTCATGAGACGAACTGTCTCTTCATCAAGAGATAAAGGAAGGAGCCCGTTCATTGCCCTCAGTTCTATTTCTGATTTTCCAAATCTTGTTTTTATTCCATTCAGGAGCATTATGAACCATTTTCTGTCCAAAGAGAGATTTTCATCTTCAAAATCTATGAAGGCGGCTTTATTTTCATATACAATCTTTTCAAGTTCCCCGAGAACCGATTCTACACTTCTTCTCCTGTATTTCATGAAGGATGAAGCGCCGACAGAGCAGTATGAACATTTCATGGGGCACCCCCTGCTTGCCGAAATAACGGCGCTTGCCGTCTTCCCTCTCATGTAAAAGTCCTGCTTTAAAAGATTGGTTGCGGGGAAAGGTTGGTTGCCCAGATTCTCAACCATTGCCGGTTCATTTATTTTTATGCTGCCGTCTTTTTTACGGAAAACGAGCCCGGGTATCAAATCAAGGCTTTTGCCGCCTTTTACTGCCCAGGCAAGAAGCGGCATCGAGACTTCTCCTTCACCGCGGATTGCATAATCGACCGCCCCATTTTCCATTACGCTCTCAGGAAGCGCGGTAGGATGGTGGCCGCCGAGCACTGTTTTGCAGGAAGGGCTGAATGCCTTCACAGTCTCTGCGGTATGTAAAGCATAACCGGCATAGGGAGTAAACAGGGATGAGATTCCGACAAGCCACGCTCCCGATTTTGCCGCTTCTTTCCCTATGCGTTCAAAGCCATATCCAAAATGCTTAAAATTATTGAAAAGTGCAAACGGGGAAATGTCTTCTTTTCCGTAATACTCATCAAGATAGGCCATCTCTTCGGGAATTTGAAGTTTGCGGGATTTTGAAGTTGCAAGAGCGTCGAATATCTCAACCGAAAAGCCGGCATTCTGAAGAGACGCTGCTATGCAGGCGAGTCCGTACGGAATCGTTCTTTTGGCTGTAAGATAAAAATCCCTTACCGGGGGCTGTATAAGTAGAATGTCCGTCATATTCTAAATAACTGCCTTAAGAAAAGGGGAGATGCCGAGGTATATCCCGAAAAGAATCATGAAAACACCGCAGAATGCAAGTATGCCATAGTATACTTTTTTATTCAAGCGGCGGAGACCGAAGAATGCAAGAAACGATACTGTAAGATACCAGATCAGATCACCCGCTTCATGCCCCAGGAAAAAAGCGACAAGCTTCGGCCATTCTCTGAAAGAAATTTCAAACTGCGCTATGAATGCAAATCCTATCGTAGCCCACCAGACCCACCAGTAGGGATTGGACATGGAAATCATGATTCCGCCTGCTACGGGATTTTCAAGTCCCCTGTTTTCCTTTCCGGAAGAGCTGTTATTCCGCCCGTTATCTGAGGTAAGAAAGCTTACGGATATTTTTCCAAGATATAAGTCTCTTAAAATTGAACCGCCGAAACAGACAAGAATGAGGCCTCCTACTATTCCGAGTGCGCGAACAACAAAAATATTTTTCAGCACGAACGAGAAACCTAAAAGGAGAAATATTATTATCCCCATTTCAAGCAGGGCGTGCCCCGCTATAATCCATATTCCCATAAGGTAGCCGCGTTTTGCCGTTTTAGCGGATTTAATTATCGTATATGTCAGGAGCGGGCCCGGAGCCATGGCGCCGGTCAAAGCTACAAGAAAGGAAAATGAAAATATCATCAAAAGATTTGAAAAAAAGCTTGCAAATTCGCTTAACATAATAGTTTATATGCCTTATCAAGCTCACATTAACAGGGAGGTTTAATTTGGAAAACGATAAAACAAACACTGAAATACCTTATGATCTCAGGCAATGCATATCCTTTCACGGACACCTGTGTCCAGGTCTTGTCTATGGATACCTTGTTGCAAAAGAGAGCATAAGACTGCTCGGCCTCAAGCGCTCAATGGATGAAGAGGTTGTGGCCGTCTGCGAAAACGACTCATGCGCAATCGATGCCCTCCAGGTCATGCTTGGCACAACCGCTGGAAAAGGGAACCTAATAATAAATGATTACGGCAAAAATGCATACACCATAGTTAACCGCACAAAAAAACAGGCGTACAGATTCTCAAGAAAAACAACCTACGTTTATGCAGGTAAATATAAGGATGAATTTGAAGCGCTTGAGAAGGACGTATCCGCAGGAACTGCAAACGAGCAGGAAAGGATTCGACAACGGCTTTTAAAAGCCATAGACCTTTTTTCGAGGCCTTTCGACGAAGTCTTTTCGGCAAAAATATCCGGAGTTCCAGTACCGCCCTATGCGTCCCTTGCGCCTTCTGTATCATGCGCAATATGCGGCGAGATGACCATGCAGACAAAGATGATTTCAGGAAAAGACGGCAAGCTCCTTTGCATTCCATGTTCAAAGAACAATTGACGGCTTCGTAAAAAGTCATTCTGCTGTGTTGCGCTTCATCTTTCGTCATTGCAGCGTACTTATATGTACGCTTCATTCCTCAAGATTGAAGCTCACCGCCGCAAGCAGCGGTGAATCTTCGACCGTAAGGAATATTAATCGGTTTTAGATTCGCTCGCTAATCCCGCTTCAAGCAGCGGAGAATGCGCTCGCTGTTTCGGTTCGCACGCCTTGCATAATGAGCTTTTTACTTTGCCGTCCGAATTTCGCTTTATTACGAGTGTGTCAAAACTGACGGCTTCGTAAAAAATCAAAAAGTATTCAGATGAACAAATTCACGGATCTCTCTGCGCTGCGGAGCGGAAGAGATCTTTGCCGGGTATCCGAGGGGAACAAGTGCGACAAGCTCGTATCCTTCAGGCACTTTAATAATCCCTTTTGCCTTGTCATGATCGAAAAGCCCAACTACGACCGTCCCAAGCCCAAGATCCCGTGCTGCAAGGCAGAGGGTCTGGGTAAAAAGGCCTAGATCAAACATGAACCAGTCCCCGAATTTTGTTGTAACAATATTATTGTAAAATCCGGAGCTTTTCAGCTTGCCGCAAACCGCAAGAAGGAGAGGCGCCTGTGTAATTGCATTTGTGGCTGGATTTTTCGGGAAAATCGACTCCTTCAGATTCCCTTTTATTGTCTTGTCCTTTATCACTACAACTTCCCAGCACTGGGTATTTGCCCACGAAGGAGACCATCTGACGGCCTCAAGTATTGAGTTTAATACTTCCTCCGGAACATCTTTTTCTTCGTATTTCCTCACACTCCTTCTTGCCTTTATAACTTCCATAAGTTCTGCCATGCTTTATCCTCCTTATGCCGTTTTTGACATCAAGATGACTACTTTATTTATTTACAGCGGCTTGAATTGTATTACATCGCATTTCTTTTCCGATTTGCCGCCGGCCCTGACCTTCAATCCCTGGCAGCCACAATATACCCACTTCCCTCCGCATTTCGGGCAGATTTCAAAAACGCATCCGACATGATGAAAGCCGCCCGGAAGGACATTGCATTCGGCGCACCGTACCGCTTGCCCTCTTGTAAAGACCGTCTCGTTTTTCTTCTTAAAAGGCAAGGGGGTGTAATCCGCACCGTCCATCCTGATGCTGCTTTTGATGCAGGACGAAGCCCCTTCCATCTCTTTACCGCAAAAAGCGCAAATTGCCAATTTGTTTGCCTCTACCATTTCGCATAGTGTTCTTCAGTAAAACCTGCGCCATTTTTCAATTGCCAGGATTCTTTGCCGTCCGTCAATCTTCCCTCGAATCTCCCGAAAGGCTGGTGAAACCTGCTTGCAATCAGGCCGATGTTTATATCGGCGGCTCTTTCACCTTCCGGATAAAAGAGAAGATCGACTCTGCCGTCATTTGATTTGATTTCCCATGGCTTAAGAAGATCGAGGTCGCTGTACTTAAAATCCACAACATCCGTTTTTATCATTCTGCCGTTTATCCAGAATACATTTTCAGTAAAACCGGTTTCATTGACTCCCTGAACCAGATTAAAACCGACTCTGTTTCCGGACACATCGAAGCCGCCTCCTGATGCCCAGTTCCAGAAGGTATTTCTTGCAAGATATCCGAGAGTATAATCTATCACGCCCGATGATTCTTTTTCACATATCTCCCATCTTTTCCCGTCAAGGCTGATAAAACCGCAGGCAGGAATTCCTGCTTCTTTATGCGTGTAGTTAAACCCGCCGAGCCCCACCCGTGTTGTACAGCAAAGAGGTGCTGCCGACTTGAAAAAGTTCAACTCCGCCTGCAATTTCCCGCCGGCCGAAATTTTTGCATGAATACTTTCAGGCTGGTTGGTAAAATCAAGGGATGCGTTTCTGTTCTTAAATGAGACGGAGCCGTTCCGGGAAGATCCTGTAAAGAGGCCTGCCTTTCCGGAAGGGAGAATAGCTTCCATCTGTTTTATCGTGCCTGCCCTGCGGTCAAATATATAGGTGAACATGTTGGTCATGTATCCGAGGTTGACAATTGCCGCGCCGAATATGATCTCATCGTTGCAGACGCCAAGATACTGCCATCTCTTTATCCGGAATCCGGTGATGAAGCTTTTTAAGAAGCCTTCTTTTTTATCTGTTCCGTAAATTCTGAAGTCGGACAGATTGAAAGATTCTACAGGAGAGCTGAGGATGCCGAAGAGGGGCCGTCCTTCAGGGCCGATGAGCTTTGTTTCCTCTTTTATGTTCATGCGGATTTCTCCTTATTTTTTTCTTTTCAATTTTTTCTCCCAAGGCCTTATAAAGCCTTTTCTCCTTACTTTCCAGGCCTGCTTTGCTCAAATAGCTTTGCAGAAAAAGCCTCCATGAATTTCCCGGCCAGGGGGCATGCCGGAACAGGGCTCCCAGATCATGGACTGCAACAGAAAAACGGGATAACCCGAAATGCATTTTTTCAAGGTCAATAAGCCGGACGTCTGCAGAGCCGTTTTTTTCTGTTTTAACGAAAACATGCTTTCCGTAAAGGCAGCTGTGCTGAAAGCGGAAAGAATGGATTTTTGCGGTCATGCCCGCAACCGGGTCTATCATGCTTTTCAAATCAAAGTTTTCATTTTTGCCGGCTTCCGTAAGAAGATCGTCGAGATTCCGGTAGCCGTTCAGGAAACGCACAACCAGAACAGCCTGCATATTGCCGTTTACCTGCCGTTCTCCGTAGAAGAGAGGTTGAAGGGTGGGAATATTACGTTTTTCAAGGCGGCATATATTTTTGTATTCCCGGAAAAAAGTCGGAATGCCCCTTAAAGGGTGCAGAAGAGATCTGAAGGTGTGGTTTTCCTGGCGCTTTATTATGATTTTTAACGGCTGCCCGTTTTGAAGCCGTATTTCATGAAGAACGATGCCGCTCCACCCGCCCCTGCGGTAATTCGGCTCTTCGATGAAATGCCCCTCTAAATCCCACAATGATTCAAAGGAGCCGAGACCGTTGTGAGCCAGTAATTCCCTTTCATTTTCCGAATGAAAGATTTCCTTAAGTTTCATTTGCTCTTGTTATGCTTTTGCGTAAAACGTATATCCGCCACATGGAATAATATTTTGCAAAATCAATAAGCCCCAGGATATCAAAACCGGCTTCGCGGAATTCGGATTCTATTTCCCGCCTGTTCGCCACAAACCTGTTTTTGTAGCCTTTGCGGTCTCTTTTAAGTTCGAGCCTTTCTCTCTTCCATGCCTTGTAATTGCCGTCCACCCAGAGGGATATACACACCGTGTCTTTTGTAACTCTGTGAAATTCCTTCAGCAATGCCATGCGGTGATCTTTTTTTACAATGTGATGCAGAAGGCGCATGCAGAATATGGAATCAACCGAATCCGCTTTCAGACTTATGCTGAATACGGAAGCCTGAAAAGATGACATCCGCCCGGTCAAAAAGGGATCAAGGAGCTGTTTTGCAGTCGTTATCATTGGAAGGCTGTAGTCTGATACATATATGGTTCTGTCCGGTTTTTCACATAAAAGGGGCCAGAACCGTCCTGCGCCACAGGGAAGGTCGAGTACGGTGGCCGGATTTCCGGCAATGGCCAGGGCCTTTTCTGCCATGCCCTGTTCCCGCCGGTTGGACAGCCTGCGCCCCAAACTGTCTTTATGCTTTTTATAATAATCAAGGGAATGTTTTGAGTCGTATTTCCCTGAAAATTCGAGAGTTATATTGCTGTCATTCATTTTCAGTTATTATTATTTTGATTTGTTATATCGGCAAATAAACTCTTTTTTGTATGGCAGACGGATAAAAAGAAGTCAACATGCAAGACGGTGATCTATTTTTTATCCTGGTATTTATCGTGGTTTCTATCCCGGGGTTTTTATCCTGGTTGACAGAATGGAGGCATTTTATGTATTCATGAGAAACAACTCTATAAAAAGGAGGTAAAAATGTCAGGTCTAAACAAGGCAATGATTATCGGCAGATTGGGTAAAGATCCTGAGATACGCTATACCACGGGCGGCATGGCCATTGCCAATTTCAGCATCGCAACATCCGAAGAGTGGAAAGACAAGGAGAGCAACGAGAAGAAAGAGCGCACCGAATGGCATCGCATTGTCGCTTTCGGCAAGCTGGGCGAAATATGCGGCGAATACCTGTCTAAGGGAAAACAGGTTTATATCGAAGGCCGGATTCAGACAAGGTCATGGGACGACAAAGAAGGTAACAGGAAATACACCACCGAAATCGTGGCTTCCGATGTGCAGTTTTTAGACAGGAAAGATTCGGGTGATTCGACCAAAAAAGCCCGCCATCATGATGATAATGCTATGGATCGTGATATTCCCGGCCCCATTCATCATGACGCTAAAGATGATGATATCCCATTCTGATGACAAAGGTAAAAATTTAGGGCAATAAAGGCAAGAAAAAACGGGCAGGTATTAAGTCAAACTGCCCGTTAATGTCGCTTGAAATCATAAGAGACAGGTGGATATCAGGATTTTTTTCCTTCATCAATTTTTTCAGGCTCTTTTTTTTCAGATTCCGTGGCTGCACCTTTGAAATTTTTTATTGCCTTACCCAGGCCCGATCCTATTTCAGGAAGTTTGCCGGCTCCAAAAATAATAAGCACGATAACCAGTATAACTACAAGTTCCTGCATTCCTATTCCAAACATACGGCCCTCCTGTTTATAATATCTTTTTTATTTCAGTTCGTGCATAAGCTGCAAGAACTGTTTTTAGTTTATCTGATTGCTGACTATAACACCGGCTCGTAACGGGTGTCAATCAATTATGCCGGCTTCTTAAAAAGTCATTCTGCTGTGTTGCACTTCATCTTTCGTCATTGCAGCGTACTTATCTGTACGCTTCATTCCTCAAGATTCGTGTGCCTTGCATAATGAGCTTTTTACTTTGCCGTCTGAATCTCGACTTTTTACGAATCCATCAATTATGGAAGGAGACAAATGTGAGTTATTCAAAGATCTCAAGGTGTGAATCGTGGAGAGTGAACCTGAATCGAACTGCGAACTGCAAATTACGAGAAGTTTTTTTATTGTCAGATATCCTCTGCTCATGTTAACTTGGCTTTTAAATATTCGAGTTGAAAGGGTGTAGTCTTATGAACAGTAATTTCAAACCTTGCGGTCTGCCTTTATTGATAGGAAGCCTTCCGGTTGATGACCATCTTCTGGCCATAAAGCTTGTTCTTGAACATACGCCGGAGATACCTTTGTGGGTACAACTTCCTGTTTTCCGGGAAGAGGGCATGATAGCCCAGTTTCTGCCAGGCCTTCCGGGCCTGACCGAAGAAGATGAGAGGCTTTTCATTAATACTTCAGGCCGGAACTTTGATGACGGTATAATCGAATTTTACGAGGAATATATATCGGTTACCGGGGGCGAAAAAAATTATGATGATACAAGATTCGTTTTAACTCCTGAAACCGCAAGGGGTTTTTTTATTTTTACCGAGACGATTAAAGCGCTGTCGGTTAAACCCAAGGCAGTAAAGGGTCAGATAACAGGGCCCGTAACACTTGCAACCAGTGTTTCCGACCAGGAGGGGAAGGCGGTTTTTTATAACGAGGAAGTGAGAGATGCGGTTGTAAAGCTTGTCGCATTGAAGGCCGGATGGCAGGTGCGGCGGCTTTCTGAATTTAAGGTTCCGGTAATAATTTTCTTTGATGAAGCTGCTCTGGCCGGTTTCGGGTCTTCAGCGTTTATAGGCATATCTCCTCATGAAGTAGCCGGATGTTTTGAAGAGGTTATCGATGCGGTGCATAAAGAAGGCGGACTTGCAGGAATACATGTATGTTCAAATGCCGACTGGTCGGTGATACTGGAGTCTTCCGCCGATATAGTCAGCTTTGATGCCTATTCTTATTTTGACAAATTCATCCTTTATTCCGATCATATAAGAAAATTTATTGAATCGGGGCGAATGATCGCATGGGGCATAATCCCGACTTTGCGGCCTGAAGATATCGAAAAGGAGAATGCCGCTTCCCTTGTGGAAAACTGGAAAAAGAAGGCAAAGATGCTTGAGTCTCTCGGATTTGATCTGCGGGCTGTTTTATCGCAA
>Ga0315268_10005232_pt1 | contig 13981 bp, 14 predicted proteins | sample C1_top_MG_FD_204535 | JGI IMG/M metagenome (GOLD analysis project Ga0315268, IMG submission 204535) | Sediment microbial communities from Yellowstone Lake, YNP, Wyoming, USA - C1_top | ecosystem: Environmental > Aquatic > Freshwater > Lake > Sediment | place: USA: Wyoming | collected 2017-08-01 | reverse complement strand
CTGTACACGCCGACCCTCGTCGAGATCGTCATTGGCAAGGGACTGTGGAATCTTGGCATGTCCAAGGGTGCACTGCTTGCTTGGCTTATGGGGCAACCATACGATGTTGCCAACGCCATGGCGGTCTCAAAGATCGCGCGCTGGAAGGTTGTTCTTACCTACATGATCATTGCTTGGGCGGGCAGTGTGATCTTTGGTGTACTCTACGGCATACTGGTCGGAAGCATGTAGGAGACGAAATGATGACTAAAGAAGAAAAGACTTCAGAAAGCCTCAAGGCTTTCAAAGAGGAGTTTGGCAAGGTTCTTGATCCAGTAGCTTTCATAAAAGAAAAAGACGAAGAGCTCTGCGACGCTTTCCTAAGACTGCACGAGTTGACGGTGAATGAAGGCGTTGTATCTAAGAAGCTGAAGTTCCTGATGCATGCTGCGATTACCGCGTCTTTACATGATGTCGAAGCAACCGTAATGCATCTGACAGGCGCGACAAGGGCAGGTGCTACTGAGAAAGAGATACTGGAAACAGCCTTTACGCTAATTCCAGTGTCGGGAATGCCAGCTTTCGCAGTATTCCTTAACGCTTTAGCGAAGGTGCATGCCCTCTGAGCCCTCACTCAATACTTGATCATGTCAAGACCGCGAGAAGCCTGAAGGAGATGAAAAGATGACGGAAGAAGACAAACACTGGCAGCAAGGAATGAAGACTCATGAAAACATGGTATACGCATGTTTTGGATGCTTGTCAGACACAGGAATCACGGCAGGACTTGGAAGCCTTGAGGCCGTGAAGGAGCTGGGCCTAGAGAAAGCCGCTATCGGCTGTCTAGCGTCACTCCCCCTCGGCGTGGTCCCAGTCATCGCAAAGACAAAGGCCGCGAAGAAGATTATCACCGTTGATGGATGCCCCTTCGAATGCGCAAGAAAGACCGTCGAAGCAGCCGGTTTCAAGCCAGCGAAGAGCTTCATGCTCGTTAGAGACATCGGCATGAAGAAGAAAGCGCTTCACGAGGACATTGGAGGAAACCTCAAACCGCTAATAGATTACATCTCCACCGAACACGTAGAGAAGACAAAAAGACTCGTAATCGGAGCCATCCTCGGATAGCCATTAGCAAGAGCCGATCCTAGATTGCCGGAGAATGGCAGAAAACTTCTGATGGCCGAGCTTACATGGAAGGGAGACGTAGCGTCTGAGATCAAGATTAGAGACCACGTCGTCACTACAGACTCAGACAGCGACGAAGGAGGCAGGAACCTTGGCCCTGCACCAACTGAACTCTTCTTGGCCGCTCTGGGAGGCTGCATAATGATCAAGATATCGCGAATAGCCAAGAGAATGAGGATAGAACTCAAAAGCGTCGGAATGAGAATCCTCGGCATAAAGGAACAGAAAGATCGCCCGTCATCCTTCGTCCAGCTCAATGTGGACGCCACAATCGACGCACACACTGTTGATCATGCAAGGTTGGAGAAACTGGTTCGGCTGGCAGAAGAGAACTGCAGTCTCCAACACGCTCAGAAACGCAGTAGCCCCGATCGTTCGCCTAGTTTGGCGTGAATGACTTGCCCTCCATGACAGACCAAGGCACGGTCTCAAAAGTCGTCCGAATTGGCAACTTCATTCGGCATTACTACTCGCACATGATCGTACTGACTGTAGTAGCAGCGATACCTGCAGGTAAGCTGTCTCCGTATTTGATCCAACCATTGACGTCGTACATGCTCTACTTCATCGCGGTGATGATCTGGGCTATGAGCGTGACGATCAGGTTCTCGGACTTGTCGCTCACGTTCAAGAAGGGGAGGTTGATTGGATGCGGTCTGGCTACAAACTTCATCTTCCTTCCCCTACTCTGCTACGCGCTTGCAATCTCCTTGATGAGCCGATATCCACTCTACGCTGCAGGCTTCATACTCATGGGCACGGTGCCATGCGCGGGGATGAATGTTGTCTGGACCGGCCTACTGAAAGGGGATGTGGCGCTTGCGCTTCTGCTGGGTGCGCTGACGATGTTGCTCGGAATAGTCACGATACCATGGTTGACGGCCATACTCGCAGGAGTATACGCGACGGTGGACGTCTTAGGGATGCTCAGCACTCTGGTATTAGTTCTCGTCATTCCGATCGCGTTGGGGATGATCACCAGAAGCATTCTCCAAAAGGCAGGCAGACAAAGCGCGGAAGACTACCTCCCCTCATTCCCGGCAATAGCAGCAATCATGGCAATGATACTGATGTTCATCATGGTCGCAGTTAACATTCCAAAGATACCAGTGACCGGAGACGTCCTACTGGTGCTCCTCGTGCCTCCGCTAGTGTTGTTTCCAATAGCCTTCGGTGGAATACACATCTTCTGCAATCGGATATTGAGGTGCGCGGAACGTGAAACAGTAGCAATAGTATACTCTTCAGGTATGAAGCATCTGCCGCTGGCTATGGGTGTCGCGTTCGTCTCACTTGGACAGCAAGCAGCGCTACCGATAGCTGTAGCTGCGGTTTTCCAGACGCTTAACGCTAGCCTCTTCTATAGGATCTTTCAAGCTAGGGCTCGTTTGGGTTTAGGTTGCGCCTCAGAGATATCTAGCGGTTCTAAGGCCCGCCGAGCCTTGGCGGGGCTGGGTCTGGGAAAACAAGCGTGACGTCGAATGCTTATCATCGGACTGAATTATCGCGACGACGGTGGAATGAGTCGACTTTCTGAGCCCGTGGCTCGAAGAGAGTTCCTAGCCGTTGTGCGCGGCATTGCATGTTTTACCTGTAAGGAGACGATTATGTGACGCGTTTTCACTCATTGAATATTGGAGATGTGCTAGAGACCCTTCAGTCTTCTGTGAAGGGATTGGACGATTCAGAGGCTAGGATAAGGCTTGAAAGATATGGAGCGAATGAGTTACGGCACGAGAAGCAAATATCACCTCTCAGAGTCTTCGCTGAACAATTCAAGGAAATATTGATAGTCATTCTTTTGGCCGCAACCCTCCTCTCCTTTCTCGTAGGGGAGACCGTTGACGCTATCGTTATCCTCGCCATAGTCTTCGCATGCGCCATTCTAGGCTTTGCCCAAGAGTACCGAGCCGAAAGATCTCTGGAAGCCCTCAAGAAGATGGCGGCTCCAACAGCCACTGTTATGCGAAAAGGTAGAGAAATGCAAATCCCCTCCAGAGATATCGTTTCAGGCGACGTAATACTGATCAAGACCGGAGACAGGGTCCCGGCGGACGCCAGAATCATCGAAGAGTTCAACCTCAAGATAGACGAGGCGTCGCTGACAGGAGAATCAACACCAGTAAGGAAACATGCGGAACCCGTTGCTGAAAACGCACCTGTGATGGAGCAGGCGAACATAGCCTTCTCGGGCACGACCGTAACTTACGGGCACGGCAAAGCCGTAGTCTTCTCAACTGGGATGGAGACGGAGTTCGGGAAGATTGCGAAGATTATTCAAGCCACCACCGAGGAAAAGACACCGCTCGAGAATCGACTGGAACATGTCGGAAAGTGGCTCGGAATATCCTGCGTCGTCGTCTGCGTGGTCGTCGCCGGCCTCGGCATCCTCCGCGGCCACCCAATCCTGGAGATGGTGATATGGGGCGTCAGCCTAGCCGTGGCAGCCGTCCCCGAGGCCCTGCCTGCTGTAGTCACAGGCGCCCTTGCCATCGGCGTCCAACGGATATCGAAACGCAACGCCATCGTGAGGAAACTCCCAGCCGTTGAAACGCTCGGATGCACGACCGTCATTTGCGCCGACAAAACGGGCACTTTGACCAGAGGCGAGATGACTGTGCGCAGGGTCTACCTCAACGACAGGTTCATCGATGTCACGGGAACGGGCTACGTGCCGAAAGGCAACTTCCTCTTTGATGGAGAGGCTGCTAACGACGAGAGGATATCTATTCTGGCTCAGATTGGTCTACTCTGCAATGACGCCCGAGTCGAGTCCCAAAGCAGCGCATGGACCCTTATCGGAGACCCCACCGAAGGCGCGCTTGTTGTACTAGCTGTCAAAGCAGGTTTGGATCAAGACAAGGCAAGGGATGCGTATCCTCGGGTCGGCGAGGTTCCGTTCAGCTCCGAGAGGAAGCGTATGACAACCGTCCACTCCATGCCTCAAGGGGCAACGGTCGCTTACATGAAAGGTGCGCCTGAAATTCTTCTTGAAAGATGCGCCAGCATCCTGAAGGAGAGCGGTGTTTCACCGCTCAGCGACAGCGAGAAGAAGAGAATCCTTGCCGCTAATGAAAAGATGGCCGGCGACGCTCTAAGAGTTCTCGCTGTGGCGTACCGAACCCTGCCAGCCTCAAGCGACTCCATCGAATATACAGAAGAGTATGTAGAACATGACTCTACCTTCGTTGGCCTCGTCGGGATGATGGACTCCCCGAGGGACGAAGCCAAAAGGGCGATCCAAACCTGCAGAAACGCGGGGGTCAAGACGGTCATGATCACCGGAGACCACAAGCTAACAGCTTCCGTGATCGCCAAGCAACTAGGAATTCTGGGAGATGACAATCGCGTCCTTACGGGAAGAGAACTCGACGGTCTAAGCGACGGTGAACTGGAAGATCTTGTTGAAGATGTTTCAGTTTACGCCCGCGTCTCGCCTGAACATAAGATGCGTATCGTGAAAGCGTTGAAGGCGAGAGGGCATATCGTCGCGATGACAGGGGACGGCGTCAATGACGCACCTGCGCTCAAGAACGCGGACATAGGTGTGGCCATGGGGATAACCGGGACAGATGTCGCCAAAGAAGCCTCAGACATGATCCTGACTGACGATAACTTCGCGTCGATTGTCTCTGCGATGGAGGAGGGGAGAGGAATCTATGACAACATCAAGAAGTACATCGCGTACCTGCTGTCATGCAACGTTGGCGAGATACTTTTGATGTTCATCGCGGGCTTGCTCGCTTGGCCTCTGCCGCTGGTCGCCGTCCAGCTTCTATGGGTCAACCTGGCAACAGACGGACTCCCCGCGCTTGCACTCGGCGTCGACCCTCCAGATCCCGATATCATGAAGCGCCCACCCCGAGACCCCCGCGAGAGCATCTTCACGCGACCAGTCAAACTACTGATCCTTGGCGTATCGCTGATAATGATCCTCGTGCTGCTGCCGACTTTTGACTGGGCATACCATTTGAAAGGTCTCGTGTACGCGCAGACGATGATCTTCACCACCGTGGTCATCTTCGAGCTGTTCAACGTCTTCAACTGCAGGTCTGAGCGGCACTCGGTCCTGAAGATCGGGCCATTCTCAAACAGGTGGCTCATGAGAGCGGTTGCGATATCTCTCCTAATGCAGCTGGTTGTGCTGTACACGCCGGCGTTCGATGTTCTCTTCGACACTATCCCCCTTTCAGTGACAGATTGGTTTGTAATCCTTCCCCTGTCCTCGACTCCCCTAATTGCGATAGAGTTGGCAAAACTGTGGAAGAGAAGGCCATGACACGAACGATAGAGGCAGCAGCAATGTCGCGGAAGACCATCGAAACCACCGTCGTCATGAAAATCCAGGCGGGGAGGTGAATCGTTTGAACAAGAAGATTTCATTCATTGGAGCTGGGGCCATGGGAGGCACCATCATAGAGCGCCTGATTAGCACAGGCTTCGTGCGCGCGGACGCGGTCCTAGCTTGTGATATAGATCAGAGCAAGGTCAGCGAAATCAAGCACAGGTTGAACGTTATGGCCAGCGCGGACAATCGTGACGCTGCGAGATTCGGAGATGCAGTTGTAATTGCGGTTCCGCCCAAACAAGCACCGCAAGTGTTGGAGGAGATCAAGGACTCGCTCTCGGAATCCCAGATCCTAATCTCGGTTGTGGGGCTTGTGTCAATCGTTTTCATTGAAGACACGCTGCGTTCAGGTATCGGGGTCGCAAGGGTCATGCCCAACATCCCCAGTCTAGTCGGTTCAGGCTTCAACGTGATTTCATTCGGAAGATACATCAACTCCGAGGACAAGCAGTGGGTGAAGAACCTCCTAAACGTCTTGGGTGAATACAGAGAGATTGAAGAGGAAAAGATGGACATATACTCGCTCGTTTCAGCGATGGGGCCAACATATTTTCTGCCATTCGTTGACACTCTGATCGAGTTCGGAGGAAAAAATGGGCTCACCCATGAAGAAGCTAGGAAGGCAGCTGCCTTAACTCTGCGAGGAACAGCTGAATTATTGCTCGCAGTTGACAGATCTGTCGACGATTTGAATAGTATGATAGGTACCCAACCACTCAAAGCACGGGATCAGGACCTGAGGTCTGCTCTGGAGCAGGAGCTAGAGAGAACATTCCAGCAAATCAACCTTGCGAAAAGCAGGTTTGCAAGACGACAACGGTAAAGGCATGGCGCATGTTCCAGGCGACGGCACGTTCCGTTTCGCAGCGAAGACGCCATTCCTCTCAATGTCGCCTACTTCAATCCCGGAGCATCAAACGAAAAGATCGGAGTTGAAGTCGTCTCGGATAGCGGAAAACGGCGGCACAGGCGATTGAGAGTTCCTCTCTACATGCAGACGACAGATTTCACTTGCGGCGCATGCGCGACACTCATGGTCTGGAGGTACTTCGATAGGAACGTGGAACTGTCTAGGCGAAATGAGTTCCTGATCTGGACCGAAACGGCCGCGTTACCATTCAAATTCTCCTCGCCATATCGAATCGCGGAGTTCTTCATCAAGAAAGGGTTTGAAGCGAAGCTCGCGATGAAGCAGGGAGGACGCACGGAAGTTGAAGCACCATTTGAATGCTGCCTAGTCGACGCCTCAGAAAGAGGGCTTTTCGTTGACTTCTTCCATAGATACAACAGGATCGTGAAAAGACGTGTCGCATCCGCAACTGTTTCCACGGAACCCACGCTGTCCGACGTGCGAAGATCACTTACCAACGGCAATCCAGCGATCTTGCTGGTGGATTCCTACTACACAGCCAAGGAGAGAGGAGCGCCGAAGCCCCCTCATCTTCCCCACTGGATTGTCGCGACAGGACAAGATAGCGGCGAATTCCACATCAATGATTCAATCGCTGCGAAAGATCTGGGTACTGGAAAGATCGCGTTGAAGGACAGTGTGCTGAGGCAGGCGATGAACACCTATCACAGATTCGACTGGCCCTCCGCGCTGATAGTTGTAGCAACGAAGAGGAAAACTCCTCCTGAAACCGCATCAAGACTTCCAGTGATGCGACAGGTCGACAGATCGTGGACTCGATCCTCAGACATCTGAGATGAAGCCGTGAGTATCATGTTGAATATACGATCGCGTGATCCTCCATTGTATTGGAGACAGCCTCGATTGATGTTGATCTCGCCTGCTATTCTGTGATCAGATCAGTGTGCCTCTTGTATTCCGAGTATGGTTAATCGTTTGGTGCTTCTTATTCCGCGTGCAACGTTGCCGGGAGCAAAAATTATCCGACCTTCTTTCAGAGTGCTCCGCTGGTTCCCAACAGTGAATGTGCCCTCACCCTCTATGACATAGAAGCACACGTCGTAAGGTTCCGGATGAGGAGAGATCTCCTGCCCAACCTCAAGGCAAACGAGGACGACATTGAACATCCTTGTCCTACAAACATCTTTCTTAACCTGTTCAGTTGCTGAGAATTCTGCCAATTCGGTTAAGTCCCACATATCCAATTTCAACCAATCACCACCTTCCTCGTTCAGAGCTAGTCTTTGCGTTGGGTCATTATGTGGAAGCGTATGCCGACAAAGAGGAAAGCGGCCGTGTATGCTCCTAGAATGATGATGTTCGCCGCTGGGCCGAAGAAAGCTTCCCCGCCAAGAGCATACCTTGCCAGCTCGATGGTGTGAGTTAGAGGGGACAGAAGTGATAGTGCTTGGCCCCAGGATGGCAGCTCTCCTACTGGCACGTATACTCCGCTGATGAAGAGGAGTGGGATCCGCACGAAGTTAAGGGGCATCATCACTTCTCCAGGTCCTTGGCCTGGCATCGAGGCGAACATTATGCCCATAGCTGAGAAGCCGAGAGCAGACAGGGCCATGCACACGATCAAAGCCGCGACATTGGTGATGTGTGATGCGAAGAATATGACACCTACAACGATAGGAATGATAGATATTCCAACTCCGAAAATTAGCCCAGCCAGCGTCTTACCCATCAGCACCGTCAGCAGTGAGACAGGTGCGGTCAGGAACCTGTCGAATGTTCGAGTGCCTCGCTCGGTTGGGATAGTCACAGGGCCTATCGATGAGGACGCGAAGAAGAGAGTCTGTGCGAGCAGGATTGGAATCTGTGCCGCTGCCGGAATGTTGCGTCCAATACTGAACGAGAGAAAGAGGCTGAACGGAAATAGCACTCCGAACATGATGGATGCGGGGCGCGTGTAGTAGGTACGCACATCTTTGACGGCGATCACCCATGCAACCCGCACTTGTCTCCCTAGGGAGTCTGACTGGCTTGTCTTCATCGATTCGATCCTCCCAGACTTCCTTGTCTCCGGAGTTCGTCTAGGTTTTGAGTCGGCTGTTTCTCGTTACCTGTCGCAGGTCTGATTCCTGTCAGTCTTATGAACACGTCTTCTAGGCTTGGGCTAAGTGTGTTGACTGTAACGAGCTTGAGCCCGTTGCTTTGGACGTACTTCCATGTAGATTCGAGGACACTGGATGGCTCATCTGTATAGAGCCTGAATTTGTCACCTGTCTTGGTAACCTCACTCACGCTTGGTAACTTCCTCAGCTCCTTCAGAGCATCTTCAGGAGGAGCTTCGAATGCTACCTCGACAGACTGGACACTCCTCGCGGTTCTCCTGAGCTTTTCGGGCGTATCGATAGCGGCGATTCTTCCATGATTGATGATCGCGATTCGGTCGCACATTTGGCTTGCCTCCTCCATATTGTGAGTTGTGAGAAAGATGGCCAAGCCTTGCTGGTTCAACCTTCGAATCGTATCTCGAATTACTAGGACGCTCTGTACATCCAAACCTGAAGTGGGTTCGTCAAGGAAAAGAACGCTTGACCTATTCATGAGCGCCATGGTGATGCAGATGCGCCTCTTCATGCCCCTCGAGAACCCCCGTACCTTTTCTCCGCGTCGATCGTAGAGGCCGAACATTTTCAGGAGTTCTTCAGCGCGACTCTCTCGATAGATTTTCGGCACATCATAAAGTCTGCCCGTGAAGATCAGGTTGTCCCATGCCGAGAGCTCATTGTAGACGTTGCTAATGTCGGGGACGATTCCCATCTGCTCCTTAGCCTTCACCGACTGGCGTTGAATGTCGAAACCCATTATGGCAGCTGTTCCTTCCGTTGGAATCGACATGCCGGTCAACATTCGTATAGTGGTGGTCTTCCCAGCCCCGTTAGGGCCCAAGAAACCGAAGATCTCGCCCTTATTCACCTCGAAACCTATGTGATCTACTGCTACTAGGTGCCCGAACCGTTTCGTCAGGTTCGACACCTTGATGGCATACACTCCTACCAATTCGCGTCACCTAGTTTCATTGGGTTTTTCTGCAGACGTGAGGACTGCTCAAAGTCGTCTCACCCGGCCTGGTTACGCTCAATTCTTTCAACAATTCGCTTCGTACTCATGGCGCCGCTGGCTGCATTGTGGTTCGTCCTCGCATTAGGGTCGGAACAGTCAGCTAGGTTCAACCCTACGAGTTACCGTGGCTCCTCCTTTTTCTCTACCTACGCGCGAAGTCGTTGCCTTCACGCTCGTCGTGACTTCTGTCCCTCTATCACGCTGCCCTTCTTGTAGAAAAGAAGGTAGCTGATAATGACGAAATCGGCAATGATGGCAACGTGCATGTAGGTACAGTAAACGCAAATAGCCTTAATCAGAAACAGCTCGACGAAGACAAGATATGGAACAATTACAATGCCTAGGAATCTCCATCCGAACAGGATATTCAGCGAGGTTCTAAACAAGCGATCACTCCCAAGAGCAATGAAATAGACAAGTATGAGATTCACGACAAAGTACGCGACAGCGAATAGCTCAAGAGGAATCCCAAAGACCTGACTGTACACGCTGTCCAGCACAGCATCGCAGTTCAACACTATCCCTGAACCTTGCTGCACAGGACAGAAAGGCAGAGACTGTCTCAACGTATAGTAGAGGATCATCACCATGGAAGAAGCCCAGAGCCCGAACATAGACATGGCCACAAGCATGAGAAGCCTGGGCCAACCGATTCTAACCTTCATTATTGTCCTGCCTTTCTGCAGATTCTCATGTTATGAACGTGTGTCGCGGACCGCACATCCATGGGATGACTCATATTCACGTATATAAATCGATAGATTTCAAATTCCGGTCGTCGAGCTTACGTAATGAAGGAATGAGGAGGGGTCGAGCACGCAGTGACGATGGCGGGCTGTTCATCATTTGCTCCTTTCGTCAATATGTGCGTCTAGGTTTGGCCAACTTATGGTGCGATCATCAATGGCGTCGACGAGCACATGTTCACCGCTACTCAGTTGTGTCAGGGGCATATTGATGAAACGTTAATGCGCTTCATTTTCTGGAGTGTTGAGTTGCCCGCGGCTTCGTACTGAGTGTTTCAAGCCCACGATCACATTCACGCCTGAGACTCTGTCAGAAGCACCAATTGGGTTCCCACTACGGAGATCCTACAGGCATTTCGCGCATCCTAGGAGTAGAGAAAAACAAAGACGGTTATTCAGGCAGGAAGCGGCGTGCGGATTCACGAACACCCGCAGTCACATGTCCCAGCAGTTGATTCCGATTCTAAGTCTTCCGTTTGCAGAAGGTTCGATGCGAATTTGTCAGTCTTTGATGCTGCGAATGCCCTCACCGATTTCGATAGTTCGATGGCTTCTGCGATCTCCTCAATCTTAACTCCTGCATTCTTGGCCATTCCCACGTGATACTCCACGCAAGATTGACAGTTCGCAACTGCAGACGCGCCAATCGCGACAAGTTCCCTTACAGCTGGATTCAATCCCGCTTTTTCCAAAAGCATTGGTTCCATATGTGGATTCACCTCACATCACCATGTGGTCAAAAGGAATGCTCAAATTTAAGGCCCGAAACTCAAATTCAACAGACATTGAATTGGTGCGTGTATCCCCAACGAATTCGATTCTCGTAGGGAACGAGGGCGAATTGACTGTGGCGAGTCATCATTGTTGCCCCAAAGATCTCGCAACGAAAGCGAAACTGGACGGACGCTTGAAGGAGGAGCTGCTAGCCATTCCCGGAGAAGAAGATTTGAGAAGATCGTCTCGGATTCTCAATGCCCTAGGCACGCAGCGCGCCTGAAAATTGCTCTATTGCTGCTGCAACGAGGTCACTGTGTTTGTGAGATCGTGCAACTAACCGGGAAAAGACGAAACGTTGTCTCATATCACCTCAAAATGATGAAACGAAGCGAAGTCGTGAACTCAGGCATCGAAGCAGGTTGGAAATACTATACCTTAACCGATAAGGCGTCTGAGATGCTGCGAGGACTTGTGGACTTGCGAAACGTTCACCACTCTCAAGCGACGCCCGCCCCGGTACGGTAAAAGTTTGGCGGCAGACAACGACGGAGAAATCGGAGAGGGCAACTCTGGCGGACGTAAAAGACTCACGTTCACGGCAGCTACGTGCTATCAAGCTCTCAGTTCTACTCTACAGTGCAATTTTCACCGTAAAACTTGGCGCCTTTTTTCTCACCAATGTTACCGCATTGCTTGCTGAAGCCCTGCACACTCTCAGCGACATATTACTATCAGGATTCTTGCTGTTCGCCGCCGTCTACTCACATAAGGAAGCAGATGAAACCTACATGTTTGGGTACGGAAGGGCGCAGAATGTAGCTGCGCTCGTTGCCGCCACGCTCTTTCTATCCTTTACAAGTTTCAGACTCTATGAGGAGGCAATACCACGCGTCCTCTGGCCTGTCCCAACGACCTACCGAGACCTCAGTTTAGGAATTGGTGTATTGATCCTTTCAATGCTGCTTGCGTCCACGCCCCTGATCAGCTTGTTAAGGGAAGAGAAGCGGGGGGCAGCAGCAAAAGCGCAATTGGCTGAACTGGTCAACGATGAGCTTGGGCTATTGGCGGCTCTCGTAGGAATAATATTCATACTGAACAATCAACCAATCGCAGACCCAATCGCCTCGATCATCGTTGCATCGATCATAGCCTTCAACGCGGTTCGCCTTTTCAGGCAGAATGCGTCGCTCTTAATGGGGCGATCTCCAGGCCGCGAATTCCTTGACAAGGTAAGTGCGGTCGCAAAATCAGTCGATGGAGTTCTTGATGTACATGACGCGCGAGCTGAATACGTCGGGCCGGAAATCATCCAAGTGCAAATGCATATCATCGTCCAGAAAGGTCTCGCGATTGAGGAAGCCCATCGGACTAGCGAAGAAGTCCGTCAGAGAGTGATGAAAGCGCTGCAATGCACGTTCTGCATCGTACATGTAGGTTCTGAAGCGCACTATCAATAGTTGCAAATGTTCCGGGTGTTCTTCCGGGTCGCCCTGTTTCCTGGCGAAAATAGTCGCGACCACAATGGTCGTCGGAACGCGCCGGAGTCAAGCAAGAAAACCTGTCCCGCTGCTGAGATATATTCGGCAACCCTATATGTTGTATGAGAAGAGTTGATGGTAGTTCAACACATGATGCGACGCAAATGGCGGGGATGACAGCGATAAAAGGCAAGCTATGGCATGGGGTTCCGCGCGAGAGCATTCCCTGGAATCCGACAGTTGATGCAGGGAAATGTATCGGTTGTACGCTCTGCTATGTGACCTGTGGTCGTGCAGTATACGATATGGTGAATAACAAAGCCGTAGTGACGGAGCCGTTGAATTGCATGGTTGGTTGCAATACTTGTGGCACGCTCTGCCCCGTGCAAGCAATCAGTTTCCCTGGACGTGACCTCATATGGAAGACTGAGCGGGAGCACAGAATCTTCGCGGAGGTTCGTAGAGAAGCGCAGGCGAAGAGGACCGCACAGGACGCAGCTAAGGCCCGCGCCGCAGCTGAGGACATGGTCGCCAAACTGACCATGAGAGTTCACATGGATGTTGCAGGGGAGTTCGGAGAGAAACGTTTTCTGGTCAAGCTAGAGGAACTAATACAGGACCGTCCCTACGACATTGTCAACCTGCACTTGGAGGTGCCCACCGTGAAAGGTTCTTTGGAGAAGACACCTTCGTTCATGTCCTTTGAAGTTACGAGCACCTCGCAGGAGGACATAGAGACCTTCCTGCCGCAAGTTCGGTCCCTTATCCGCGACAACAGCTTAGTATTAGTGAACGAGCGCAAACTCTGAAGGCGGACGAGGCGGACGACATCAAGTTCAAGCACATAAGGATGCTGACAGGTTCTACTGCGTACTCGAAACGAATGAGGACACCGCTATGCGTATTCATACCACTGAGAGTGAACAATATTCTGCGAGACGATATCCTAGAGATGCCGAGACAGCAGTAGATGCCTAATAGTTTGCCCACGAAAAGTATACCATTAGCGTACGTCAGTCTTCAATGCACAGTCAATCCTAGCGTACAGGAAAAGCAACCGGCGTAGGTTCCGCTAACTCACCGGCAATTGACCGTCTATTCTTTCAAACCCGTGTTCCTTGCGGACTTCCCTAGATGTTCCACCAGCAAGGGGTTCTTCTCTATTAGATCTGTGGCTGTAATGATACCTACGAGTTCATTACCACGCACAATTGGAATTCGCCTGAATTTGTGCGTAGCCATCAAGTTGGCAGCTTCCTCGACCGTAAGTTCCTCTTTAGCAGTTATGGCCGGCGTTGTCATTATGTCCTTGGCTTTACATAGGTTTGGGTCCAAGCAGCGCTCAACAACCTTCTGAAGAATGTCTCTCTCAGTGATGATGCCCATCGGCCTTCTCTCTTGGACCACTATGATTGAGCCTATGCCGAATCGATTCATCTTCTCAACAACTTCCCTCACGCTGGCATCTGGTCTGATGGTCTTGACATCAGAACGCATAATCTCCTTAACATACGTCATCTCAGACGGCCTAACTCCCGACAAC
>Ga0315268_10005230_pt1 | contig 13982 bp, 12 predicted proteins | sample C1_top_MG_FD_204535 | JGI IMG/M metagenome (GOLD analysis project Ga0315268, IMG submission 204535) | Sediment microbial communities from Yellowstone Lake, YNP, Wyoming, USA - C1_top | ecosystem: Environmental > Aquatic > Freshwater > Lake > Sediment | place: USA: Wyoming | collected 2017-08-01 | reverse complement strand
GGCTGGGGTTCCGCGACATCGAGGCGGCGCAGAGGAACCTGGAAGTCCTCCGGTATGGCCCTCCCCACGTCCGGATCCCCCAGCGCGCGCGCCACTACCTGGACAAGATCGGGCCCGGGATTCTCCAGCGCGTCGCGAAGAGCCCCGACCCCGACCTTGCGCTCACCCACGTGGAGCGGTTCCTCTCCGCCATCGGGGCGCGGACGATGTTCTACGCACTCCTGTACGAGAAGCCGAAAGTCCTCGAGGCGCTCGTGCGCCTGTTCGGAAGCAGCCGCTTCCTCTCCGGCTCCCTGCTGCGCCACCCGGAGTTGCTGGACACGTTTCTGCGGAACGACCTCTCCGCGCTGGTCAAGTCGAAGTCCGACCTGCGCACCGGCCTCGCGGAGGCGCAGACGGGGTGCGACGACTTCGAGCAGGAGCTGGACGAACTGCGGCGCTTCAAGAATCTCGAGACGTTGCGGATCGGCATTCACGACATGGCGGGGAGCCTGTCGCTCGAGGAGGGGATGTTCCAGCTCTCCGCGCTGGCGGAGGTTCTCCTCTCCCGCGCGGTGTTCCTTGCGATCCGGGAGGTGCGGCGTCGCTTCGGCGTCGCCATGGAGGCGGCAACGGGCGCGGAGGCGTTCTTCTGCGTCCTCGGGATGGGGAAGCTCGGGTCGGAGGAGCTGTCCTATCACAGCGACCTCGACATCATCTTCCTTTACTCGGGCCCGGGGGAGAGCGCCCCCGAGCCCGGACGAAGCGGCGGCGACTTCCGGAAGCTTTCCAACCACGAATATTTCGCCAAGGTCGCACAGCGGATGATCTCGATCCTCACGACCTCGACGCGGGAGGGGATCGTCTACCGCCTCGACACGCGGCTGCGTCCCTCGGGGAACGCGGGCCCGCTGGTCTCCTCGCTGGAGGCCTTCGAGCGGTACCACCAGGAGTCCGCGCACTTGTGGGAGCGGCAGGCGCTGTTGAAGTGCCGGTTCGTCGCGGGGGACCGCAACTTCGGAAAACGGGTGGAGGAGAAGATTCGGGGATTCATCTACGATAAGCCCCTGCCTCCGAATGCGGCGGAGGAGATCCACCGGCTCCGGACGCGGATGGAGCAGGAGCTGGGCCGGGAACGGCAAGACCGCCTGAACCTGAAGGTAGGGCGGGGGGGCGTGGTGGACGTGGAGTTCGCGGTGCAGTACCTGCAGCTCCTCCATGGCGGCTCGCACCTTGCGGTGCGGGCGCGCGGAACCCTGAGGGCGCTCTACGAACTGCAGCGCGCGGGGATCGTCACGCTCGAACAGTACAAAACGCTGGACGAGGGGTACCGCTTCCTCCGGTCCCTGGATGTCCGGCTGCGGCTGGCGCACGACGCATCGATCGACAGCTTCGACCCGCAGTGGCTGGAGCCGGAACGGCTGGAACGGTACCGGAAGGAAACGGACAGGATCCGGAAGGTGTACCTGGAGCTGCTGGGGCTGCCGGGACCCGTTTAGCCGATTTCGTCGTCGGGGAAATCGAAGGAGGGCAGCCGCCTGATCCACTCGGCCACCACGGCCTGCACGGGACCCGCGGGCTTCCCCCCGTCTTCCACGGAGAGCATCGCGTTGCGCAGCTCGGTCAACAGGTGGGTGTTGAACCCTCCCGCGTCTTCCCAGTTGGCGTTGCGATCGCCTTTATTTTCATAGAAATTCGCCATCTTCTCTCCTGCTATCTAAGACGGACGGGCGCCGGAAAAGATTCACCCGTCCCGTTCGGGTGGTTTTGGGACTAAGACTGTAGTGGCGTACGCCCCCCCTGTCAACAGGGAAAGGGGCACTCGCGATTCCGTTCCTGGCGGTTAAGCGGGGGATTCGCGGCGGTAGTCGGGCCGGGTCTCGTACGGCAGGGGGTCGGGGACCCCGGCCTCCGCGAAGGCGCGCAGCCGAAGGGCGCACGAATCGCAGACCCCGCACGCCTTCTCCCCTTCCCGGTAGCACGACCAGGACCGATCGAAGGGGACGCCCATCGATTTTCCCATCAGGACGATGTCCTTCTTCAACAGGTGGACGAAGGGGGCCTTCACGACGATGCCGCTCCCTTCCTTCGTCCCCCGCCGGATCGTCTCGTTCATCGCCTCGTAGAATTCGGGGCGGCAGTCCGGGTAGCCCGAGGAGTCGGCGGCCACGGCGCCGATGTAGATGTTCTTCGCCCCGATCACCTCGGCCCACGAGACGGCGATGGCGATCAGGTGCGCGTTTCGGAACGGGACGTAGGTGACGGGGACCCCCTCGCGTCCGGGATTCGCCTTCGGGACGTCGATCCCGCCGTCGGTCAGGGCGCTCCCCCCGATCCGCCTCAGGTACCCGATGTCCGCCACGAGACGCCGGGCGGCGGGGACCTTCAGGTGCTCCGCGACGGCGTGGAAGCAGGAGAGCTCCTTCGCCTCGGTGCGCTGTCCGTAGTTGACGTGGAGCAGCGAGAGGTCCGACTCCCGCGTGCAGAACTCCGCCATCACGAGGCTGTCCATCCCGCCGCTGACCAATGCGATCCCGATCGGCTTGCCGCCCGTCGTCACCTCCTCACACCCCTCTCCGGTCCGGTCCCCAGACGAGCTTGTGGAGCTGCAGCTGGAACCGGGCGTCGAGGCCGTCCCCGACCATCCACCCGGCGAGCCGTTTTGGCGTGAGGAACCCGAACGCGGGAGAAAGGAGGATGCCCCATTTCCTTTCGCGGCGGTACCGTGCCGCCACTTCCTTCGCGTACCGGTAATCTTCCGGGGAAGAGATGACGAACTTCACCTCGTCCCGCTCCGTCAGGTGCCGGAAGTTCTCCCACAACATCTTCCGGTCCTCGCCGGAGGATGGGCACTTCACGTCCATGATCCTCACCGCCCGCATGTCGAGCCCGGAAAGGGGAAGGGTGCCGTTCGTCTCCACGAGCACTTCCTGCCCGCGGTCGAGCAGCGTCGCGACGAGGGCGGACGCCTCCTCCTGGAGCAGCGGTTCCCCTCCGGTGACGCACGCGCGGGTCAGCCCGAAGGCGGTGACCCGGGAGACGACCTCCTCGAGAGGGACCTCCTCCCCGGCGTCGTAGGCGTACGTGGTGTCGCAGTACCGGCATCGGAGGTTGCACCCGGAGAGCCGGACGAAGGCGAACGGGTACCCCGAATACGAGGTTTCCCCCTGGATGCTGGCGAAGATTTCCGTTATCTTCAGCATCCAAGCATTGTACCACGGGGCCGCGCAGGCCCCGGCCGGCGCGGCGAATGGGACCCGGCAGGATGTGCTATCCTTGCAATCGCCGGAGACGGTGTCCCATCACCCGTACCCGCCCGCCGGCCGCTATCGCGCCCGGGGAAAGGACGCACGAACCCTTGCCGGAAACCACGGCCGGAACCCCGGAGAACCGCCGGCTTCGCCTGCAGACGGCCCGTTTCTTCCTCGGGAGCGCCGTCACCCTCTGTCTTCTGAAGTTCGCCGTGGGGATCGTCTCCGGCTCCCTCGGCGTACTCGCGTCGGCCCTCGACAACGTGGCGGACATCTTCATGTCGTCGGTCAACCTCCTGTCGATCCGGAAGGCGATGGACCCCGCGGACGAGAGCCACCCGTACGGGCATGGAAAGGTGGAGACGCTCGCAACCTTTTTCCAGGGGGGGGTGATCGCCCTCACCGGAGCGGGAGTGGTTTGGGAGGCGGTGCGGCGCCTGCGCATCGGTGCGGCCCCCGAGGGGATCGGCCTCGACGTGGGGATCCTCGTGATGATCTTCTCCGTGGTCGCCTCCTGGTTCATCTCCGCCCGGATCCGGAAGGGGGGCGAGACCGCGGGATCTTCAGCCCTTGCCGCCGACGCGCTGCACTTCCGGACGGACGTCTACTCCGGGAGCGGGATCCTCTTTTCCCTCGTGCTGTACAGGGTCACGGGATGGAAGTGGCTCGACCCGGGGGTCGCGCTGGCGGTTGGCGTCTACATCTTCGCCGCCGCCGTGCCGCTGCTGAAGGGAGCGGTGGAGGACCTGATGGACCACCAGCTCCCGGCGGAGACGGTGGCGCGGGTCAAGGAGATCATCGAGGCGCACCGGCCGATGGTGGTGGAGTGGCACGACCTGCGGACGAGGCGCTCCGGATCCTCGATGGAGGTCGATTTCCACGTGGTCGTGTGCCGCGACCATTCGCTGGAACAGGCCCATCGGGTGGCCGATCACCTCGAGATGGAGATCCGGGAGGCGCTGGGCAACGCTCACGTGGTCACCCACATCGACCCGTGCGAGATCGAGTGCCCGGGTCCCGACCAGTGCGCCCGCGTGAAGGGGATGATCTCCGGGCTGCACAGCCCCGAGCGGGACACGAAGGAAACGGTTTCCTAAATGCTCCATTTCATAGATACGGCAACGAATCCAAGGAGGGAGAAAATGAAGGCGGTGCTCATCGTCCTCGTGGTCCTGTTGGCGTTGGTCGCGACGTTTGCCATCCAGAATCCCGGCATCATCCTCGTCCGGTTCCTGACCTTTTCGGGTTACACGTCACTGCTGGTGGTGATCGTCGGCGGTTTCGGAGCCGGCGTGCTGGGAGGCTGGCTCGCCGGGCTTCCCGGGTTCTTCCGACGCAGGTCGGAGGCCGGCGCCGCGGCGCGACGGATCCGGGAGCTCGAGGCCGAGGTCGGCGATCTTAAAAAAGCCGCCGCGGGGACGACGCCCTCCCCCACGGGAAAAACGCCGTGAGCGACGCGCACCTTTCCGACGGCGAGCGGAAACTCCTCCTTTGCCTGCTCGCGTTCTATCGGGAATTCGGGCCCGGCGCCACGCCGGCCTTGAAAGGGCTGGATGAGGAGGCCGGGCTGGAGCGGTGGGAGATCTCCGAGGCGGTGGCAGCGCTGCGCGCGAAAGGACTGATCGAGTATTGGGAGCTGCAGCCCGCGGTGCGTCTGACGCCCGAGGGGCTGCAGGTCGTTCTTCGTCTTCCGGAAGAAGGGGGCGCATGATGGCGGAGGCGGTCCGCGGGCTTTCCGCGCGTCTTCGCAAGGTCTCCGGCCTGCTCGCCGGCCGGTTCGGCCGGCCCGAACTCTGCGTCCACGAGACCGACCCGGTCCGCAACCTCGTCCTGACGATCCTTTCGCAGAACACCACCGACGCCAACCGCGACCGGGCGTACGATCGCCTGGCGAAACGGTTTCCCACGCTCTCCGCGCTTGCCGCCGCGCGGCCGTCGGAGCTCGAGGAGGCGATCCGGGTGGGGGGGCTCGCCAAGGCGAAGGCGAAGTCGATCCTCGGCGCGCTGGCGCGGATCAGGGAGGAGCGGGGCGGCTACTCCCTCGACTTCCTGCGGGGGATGCCGCTTCCCGAGGCGAGGGAATATCTCACCTCCTTCCCCGGGGTGGGCGTGAAGACGGCGAACATCCTGCTCCTGTTCTCCTTCGGCATGCCCGCCTTCCCCGTGGACACCCACGTCCTGCGGGTGACGAAGCGTCTCGGGCTGGTCCCCGGCACGTCTACCCTTGCGAAGGCCGCCCTCTCCCTCGAGCCGCACGTGGGGACCGGGGACCATGGGCCGCTGCACCTCAATCTCATCCGTCTCGGGCGGGAAGTGTGCCGGCCCCGCAACCCGCTCTGCGCGGAATGTCCGCTCCTGACGGTGTGCCCGGAGGGCGCGCGGAACACTAAGTGCCGCGTCTCATAAATATGGCAACGAATCCAAAGAGCGATCCCGGAAGGCGTTGCTTCTCCGGGACTCACCCTTCGGCTGTGCCCCCCGTTCTTCCTACTGTGGGGGTACCCCAGCAGCGCGAAGCTCGTACTGGGGCGCCGCCTCGGAGGGCGGGGCTCCGTTCGTGGCTCGCCGTGCGGTGCACCTGCACGGCTGCGCTTTACCTCACTGTGCCCCCCGTTCTTCCTACTGCGGGGGTACCCCAGCAGCGCGAAGCTCGTACTGGGGCGCCCCCCCTCCTGCGGCGACTCCGCCGGACCCTCCCGTTGCGTGCCCCTCAAGTCGTACGCTGCGGGGTACCCCGGGGAGCTCATTTCGTACGGGAGCGGGGTGCGCCTTCCGTGCTGTCTTCCCGAACCGTTGCCGTATTTATGGAACGCAGCACGAAGGGAAAAGGTTGTATCGCGTGACGGTTCGCACGATATTCCAGATGGCGATCGTCGGCCTGGCCACTCTCGTTGTCGGGGTGCCGGCGATCGCGCTGGGCCTGCTGGTCCCCGGCCGAAGCCGCAAGGGGAAGATCTTCCGCTGGGTGACGAAGAGCTACTCCATGATTCTCCTGCCCGTCTTCGGCGTCACCGTCGAAACGCGCGGCGTCTCACGCGTGGACCGGAACGCCCCGTACGTCTTCATGTCGAACCACGCGAGCCACGTCGACTCCCTCGCGCTGGCGGTATCGATCCCGCACCCGCTCCACTGGGTCTTCAAGAGGGAGCTCTCGAAGATCCCGGTCTTCGGGTGGGTGCTCCTGTCCCTCGGGCAGATCATGGTGGACCGGCGGAACGCGGTGCAGTCCAGGACTGCGCTTGCGAACGCGGCGGGGGCGCTCGCGGGGAACAACTCCGTCCTCATCTACGTGGAAGGGACGCGCAGCAAGGACGGGAAGCTGCAGCCGCTGAAGAAAGGCGGCTTCCACATCGCGATTCAGTCGGGATTGCCAATCGTCCCGGTCCGCATCTCGGGGAGCCACGACATCGTTCCTCCGGGCTCGCTCCGCGTCCGGCCGGGCCGCGTCGTGGTCGAGCTGTTCGACCCGATCCCGACGGACGGGAAGACGGACGCAGACATCCCGGAGCTCATGGCGCGGGTTCGGGACGCGCTGCTTTCCTGAACGCGGGGTCCAGGACAAAGAAGGCGGCGGATCCCGCGCCCACCACCGCAGCGGCCGTGAGGAACATCGCCCCGTACCCGAACCGTTCGGCCACGAAGCCGAAGGCCGCCGCCCCGGTGACGAGCCCCATGTCGAAGGCGGCGGTGAACATCGCCATCGCCATCGCGCACGACCCCTCCCCCACCCGGTCGAGCACCAGGGCCGACAGGGCGGGGAAGAGGAGCCCGTGCCCCGCCCCCGCGGCGGCGCCCACCAGGACGATCCCCACCTCGCCGGGAACCGCGGGGATCAGGAGATTCCCCGCGCCCATCAGGACCAGGGCGCACAGGGAGATCCATTCCCGCGGCAGCCGGTCGAGCATTTTCCGCCCCAGCGTCCGGGTCCCGATGACCGACAGGGCGTAGACGAAGACGAACGCCCCGAGGGACTCCGATCCCCGCACGACGAGGTAGACGGGGAGGAAGGTGAAGATCGACCCGTACGCCACCCCGAAGAGGTACCCCGCCGTGTTGGGGAGAAGGAAGGGCCGGGAGAGGAAGACGTTCAGGGAGGCGATCGACGGGCGCTCCCGCGCGGGGGGTTCGCGCATCGCTAGCGGAAAGAGGGAGGCCAGGAACGCGATCCCGATCCCGGCGGCGAACAGGCCCTGGAACCCCGCCCGGCCGATCATCCACTCCCCGATCCACCCGCCCACCGACACGGGGAGGAAGAAGGAGAGCCCAAAGATCCCCAGCGCTTCCCCGCGGCGCGCCAGCGGCGCGGACGCGGCGATGTAGGCGTACGACGCGGCGGTGAAGATGGAGAAGGACGCCCCCTGCGCCACGCGAATGGCGAACAGGTGTGCTCCGGGAACGGTCACGAAGAGCCACGGCACCGTCGAAGCGGCGGCCAGGAACGCGCCGAGCGACAGGAAGGCCCGCCGCGCCCCCCGTCCCACCACCATTCCGAGCCCTGGCTTGAGGACGACCGACACGAGCGCCCCCGTCGCCATCAGCATGCCGATCGTTCCCTCCCGGATTCCCAGGCGGTACATGTACGCGGGGAGGAAGATGAAGATCACGGAGAAAAGGGAGTAGAGGAAATTCACCACGTTCAGCAGGACGTAGTCGCGATCGTAGAGGGAGGCGGAGGGAGAGGCCATGGGAGAGGCGATTTTACCACATAGGATCCGGGGCTTCCCACTGCGGTCGCTTTCGAAGAGAATGGCGGTATGAGCAAGCCGTTGCGCCTCGCCCTCGCACAGGTCAACGCCACCGTCGGGGACATCGCGGGGAACGTCCGCAAGGTCCTTTCCGCCTGCGGCCTCGCCCGGGAGGCGGGGGCGAACCTGGTCGTCTTTCCCGAGATGGTCCTCCCCGGCTACCCGCCGGAGGACCTGCTGCTGCGCGCTTCCTTCGTGGAGGAGAACCTCGCGGCATGGCGGGAGGTGGCGGGAAGCGCCCGCGGCGTGACGGTCGTCGCCGGATTCGTCGACCGGGACGGGAAGGGGCGGGTGTGCAACGCCGCCGGCGTGGCGGCGGCCGGCCGGGTGCTGGGCGTCTACCGCAAGATGCACCTTCCCAACTACGGCGTCTTCGACGAGATGCGCTACTTCCGCCGGGGGACGGAGCCGATGATCTTCCCGGTGGGCGAGACCCGCGTCGGGATCACGATCTGCGAGGACATCTGGGTCCGCCGGGGGCCGGTGGCGCGGGAGGCGAAGGGGGGGGCGAACCTGATCCTCAACATCTCTGCGTCGCCGTACCACGCCGGGAAGTGGGAGGAGCGGCGGGACCTGGTGGCGGCGCACGCGCGGCGGACCGGCCTGCCGGTGGCGTACTGCAACCTGGTGGGAGGCCAGGACGAGCTGGTCTTCGACGGCGGGAGCATGGTGGTCGCGCCGAGGGGCGAAGTGATCGCGCGGGCGGCGATGTTTTCCGAGGAACTGCTCCTGTGCGAGATCGGGGGAGCGTCCGAGGGCGGGCTTGTGGCGCAGATCCCGCGGATCGAGGAGGAGATCTTCCGGGCGCTCGTGCTGGGGACGCGCGACTACGTGGAGAAGAACCGGTTCCCCGGGGCGATCATCGGGTTGTCCGGAGGGATCGATTCCTCGCTGGTGGCGGCGGTGGCGGCGGAGGCGCTCGGTCCCTCCCGGGTGCTCGGCGTGACGCTGTCGTCCCCGTTCACCTCGCGGGAGAGCGTGGAGGACGCGCACGCGCTGGCTTCGAATCTCGGCATCCGGTGCCTCGACCTCTCGATCGGCGACGCGTTCGCGGCGTTCGGGCGCACGCTGGCGGAGTCGTTCGCGGGCCGGGCGGCGGACACGACGGAGGAAAATCTCCAGGCGCGCATCCGGGGGACGATCCTCATGGCCCTCTCCAACAAGTTCGGGGAGATCGTGCTGACCACCGGGAACAAGAGCGAGATGAGCGTGGGGTACGCGACGCTCTACGGCGACATGGCCGGCGGCTTCGCGGTCATCAAGGACGTCTTCAAGACGATGGTGTACCGGGTGTCGCGCCGGTACAACGAGAGCCGCGGGCGGGACGTGATCCCGGCCCGGGTGCTGACCAAGCCTCCCTCGGCGGAGCTTCGGCCCGACCAGAAGGACTCCGACTCCCTTCCCGAGTACGATCTCCTCGATCCGATCCTGAAGATGTACGTGGAGGAGGAGAAGAGCGTCACGGAGATGGTGGCGGCGGGGTACCCGGAAGATGTCGCGCGGCGGGTCGTGACGCTGGTGGACCGGAGCGAGTACAAGCGCCGCCAGGCCCCCCCCGGCATCAAGATCACCCCCCGCGCCCTGGGGAAGGACCGCCGGATGCCGATCACCAACCGATCGAACGAATAGAGGGGCGGGATCCGGGTTGCACGGTTGAATTGCCTTGATTAATTGTTGTATCTATTGTCGTACCGATTGTGGTAAGGTACAGGTTCTGGTCGATTTGGGCCTTGTTGCCTGGGTTGAGCAAGAACATTTTTTTGGGGGACTGTTTTGGAGACAGGTACAGTGAAGTGGTTCAATGACGCAAAGGGGTTCGGATTCATCAGTCAGGAGAACGGTGGGCCGGATGTGTTCGTTCACTTCAGCGCCATCAAGTCCGAGGGCTTCAAGAGCCTCGCGGAGGGCGACAAGGTCCAGTTCGAGATCACCCAGGGTCCCAAGGGCCCTCAGGCTTCGAACGTCGCAAAGGCCTGATCATGCCTGACGACCTCGGGTGAAGAACCCGGGAATGAGCAAACCCCCGGCGGGTATCCCGCCGGGGGTTTTTTTATCGGTGCGCCCGGCAGGGCGCACCCACTTGGAGGCGGGCAGGCAACGATGGCCGCCATCCCGCCATCAAATAGTACGTTGTGAGAACCCAGAAGGGAGGGTTGAACCATTCTTCCGGGGATGCCCAGGTGGCGAAAGCAGGGGTGGACGCCTTGAAATAGCGTCGGTCACCCGGATTATCAATCGCCGGGTCCCGGAAGCCTGTCGAACAAACCGAGGTTTCCTTTCGTCAGAATAATGCAGGCTTCCGGGATCATGGCACAAGGGGAAAGAATCGGAGTCTATCGGACCATTCCCGGGATCGGAGCGTCGGATGAAGGCATTCGTGAAAGTTTTCGGGTGGTTGTCCATCGCCGGAGCGTTGCTGCTGTTCCCCTCGTATTCCGAGGCAGACCCCCTCGGGGCGATGCGGGTCAATCTCCTCCAGGGGGACGTGCAGGTGAGGATCGCCGATACGGGAGAGTGGGTGCCCGCCTCGGTCAATATGCCCCTTGTCGAGGGGGACGAGCTGTGGGTCCCGGAAGGGAGCCGCGCGGCGCTCCAGACAACCAGGGGGGATTACGTCCGGCTCGACGAGGGCACGGCCCTGCAGGTCCTGCGGATGGACCTCGACTCCTGCCAGTTCCATCTGACGGAGGGGCGCGTGTACGTGCTGAACCGCGCCCCGAAACGCAGCGTCCTCCAGATCGACACCCCCGACGCCTCCATCCGGGCCTTCGGGAACGCGCGGTTCCGGATCGACATCCCCGGCGGCGAAACGAACGTCTCCGTGTTCAGGGGATCGGTCCAGACGGAAAACGGCGACGGAACGACCACGGTCCGGGCGGGCAACATGTTGGCCGTGGGTTCGGACGGTTACGCAGAACTTTCCCCGGTTCCCCCGCCCGACGACTGGCAGAGGTGGAACGCGCAACGGGACCGGGTCGTCCTCGCCCGGGGGAAAAGCTACGGGTACCTGCCGGACGAACTCCGGGTGTACTCCAGCGACTTCGAGGAGAACGGTCGTTGGGTAAACGTTCCGGAATACGGAACCGTCTGGACTCCCACGGTCGTCGTGACCGGCGACTGGGCTCCGTATCGGCATGGAAGATGGGTGTGGAGGGGCGGAGACTACGTGTGGGTCGGCTATGAGCCCTGGGGATGGACCCCCTACCATTACGGCCGCTGGGCCTTCGCTGTCAGCGTCGGCTGGTTCTGGGTGCCGCCCGTGCGGGGAGATGTCTACTGGTCCCCCGGATACGTGGGTTGGGTGCGGACGGGGGACCACGTGGCGTGGGTGCCCCTTGCCCCGAGGGAGACGTACTACGGATACGGCAACCATGGACGGTACAGCACGAATATCACGAACGTAAACATCAACCAGGTCCGGGTGACCAACGTCTACCGGAACGTGAACGTCACCAACAGCATCACGGTAGTCAACCAGGCGACATTCATCACGGGCCGTCCGTCCTCCGTCGACCGGAACGTGGTGGTGAACGTGAGGGAGGACTTCGCCAAGCACCGGAACATCGTGGTGGGAAGGCCCCCGATCAAGCCCGTGGAAACGAGTTACATCCCGGTGGTCCGGGCGATCCCCGAGGCGAAGCGCCCACCGGCGACTGTCCGGAAGGTCGATGCGAAGGAACTGAGGCAGTCCCGTCCGCTGGTCAAGGAACCCGACCGTTCCGCCATACGGCCGCAAGCAACGCCTGCCCCCCTGGAGGTAAAAAAAGTCGAGAAACCGAGGCCCGCAAGCGAGAGGGCCACGGAGCGGAAGCAAGCCGTGCCCAAAGAACGGCGAGGGCCGGCGGCATCGCAAGGGAGCCCGCCGGGAGCGGTGGAGCAGCGCGGCAAGCCGAAGGAAGCGGAGCCGAAGGCGACCGGGAAGCCGGAGCGCCCGCAACCGCCGCCGGAGAAGGTAAAGCCCGAACCGCCGCAGAGGGGCGGCCCGCCGGGAGCGGTGGAGCAGCGCGGCAAGCCGAAGGAAGCGGAGCCGAAGGCGACCGGGAAGCCGGAACGCCCGCAACCGCCGCCGGAGAAGGTAAAGCCCGAACCGCCGCAGAGGGGCGGCCCGCCAGGAACGGTGGAGCCGCGCGGCAAGCCGAAGGAAGCGGAGCCGAAGGCGACCGGGAAGCCGGAGCGCCCGCAAGGAACCCCCGCGGAAAAAGTTCGTCCCGAAGATGGGGCGCAAGAAGGGGAACGGGGAAATCGGCGATAGGGGAGCAGGGGAATAGCGATGTCAGGAAAGATAAGGGAAGCGATCGTCGTCGGAGGCCTCGTCGGCCTGCTGGCCGTCTTGATCGTATTCTTCTGAATCACCGATGAGGCCTGGCCGGGCGGTCCGCCGGGCACGGAGCGAAGTTCGATGACATCGGAGCCGGATCCACGAGACGGGACGAAGGCGGCCCTCGAGGTGACCGGACGTCGCTTCGTATCTATTCGAACGGGTATAAGAAACTAATTTATCGCACGGAAACGGTGGAGTAGTTCGCGATCCGGACCAAGCCGGGTTTCGCCCCCTTGAATTTGGAGACGTGGCGGGCCTCCGCGAGGAAGACCGGGACGTTCCGCGACCCCTTCGCCTTGCTGTGGAGGACCGCCAGCCGTGCCGCCTCCTCGATCACTTCGCGGGGAACCTCTTTTCCGGCGGGACGCTTCACAAGCACATGGCTTCCCGGTATCCCCTGCGCGTGGAGCCACAGGTCGTCGGGGGCGGAGAGCTCCTTGACGATCCGGTCGTTCCCGACGTTGTTTCGTCCCACCAGGATCGCGTAGCCGCGGAACTCGACTTTCTCCACCTGCGGGAGGACGGGACGGGGGGCGTCCTTGCGCGCGCTCTTCTTTCTTGTGGACGGTTTCACCCTCGAAGGGAAGGAGGAGGAGAGCTCCTGCCGCACGGCGATCACGTCGTCCCGCGTCCGCGCGGCATCAAGCTGACCCTCGAGCGATTCGAGGTAGTAGACGGATTCGGCCACTTCGCGCTTCCGCTTCCGTACGATCTCCGTCGCCCCCTTCGCCTTCCGGGCGAGGCGGAAGTACCGGTTCATGTTCTCCACGGGGGTCTTCGCGGGATCGAGCGGGATATTTTGGAAGGAATCCATCCCCTTCCTCAGCGACCCGAGGTTCGACTTCAGCGTCTCCCCGCGCGCGGTCCCCTGCAACCCCTCGACGAGCCGCTCCTCGTCGCCGCCCACGTTTTCCAGCTTGTGGCGCTCCTTCTTCAGAAGCGCGGCGATCCGGGATTTGACCTGCTGCCGGAGGACGGCGATTTCCCGCGCCTCCGCGACTTCCGCATAGAAGGCGTCCGCCGCCGCGTTGGCGGTGGGGAAGGGGAGGAAGTCGGCGAACCCCGCCGCCGGGCAGGGGAAGGGGAGGATCCGCCGCTTCCCGCCGGCGAGCGTCCCGATCCCGGGGGCGAAGTCGCTCTCCTCGTACCGGCGGACCAGGCCGCGCAACCCCTCGTACAGCGCATCGGGGCTTCCCTGTCCTCGCGCCGCCGCCTCGTGCGCCACTTCCCGCCCAAGGCCGGCGACGCTGTCCTGCAGTGCCTTCGGAATTCCTTCCCACCCGCTCGCGAAGATCCGCACGGCGTCGTCCCGCGTCGCATCGGGCAGGAAGACCCGCACGGGCCTGGGCAACGGGCGGTACGGGATTCCGGGGACGACCTCCCGGACCCGGCTCTCCTCGTCGGATACGGTGCGCAGCGGTTCGAGGATCGTCCCGTCGCCGTCCACGTAGATCAGGTTGGCGTGGCGGCCGAACAGCTCGGCGTACAGGGAGGTCTTCGCGTGCTCCGCGTCCGGACGACTGGAGACGAAGTCGATCCGCACGGAGCGATCGTACGGAGCGACGGAAAACCCCGCGATCCGCATCCCCTCCAGGTGCTTCCGGAGGAACTGGCAGAAGCGGGGCGGCGACGGCGGGTTCGGGGTCTTGCGCGTCGTAAGGTGGATGCGGCACAGTTCCGGGTCGG
>Ga0315268_10005229_pt1 | contig 13986 bp, 11 predicted proteins | sample C1_top_MG_FD_204535 | JGI IMG/M metagenome (GOLD analysis project Ga0315268, IMG submission 204535) | Sediment microbial communities from Yellowstone Lake, YNP, Wyoming, USA - C1_top | ecosystem: Environmental > Aquatic > Freshwater > Lake > Sediment | place: USA: Wyoming | collected 2017-08-01 | reverse complement strand
TGGGAACTGCGCCCGGACGTTGCCCTGCTCGATCTGAGCATGCCGGGGCTGGACGGCATACAAGTCACAAGGCAGTTGAAGCAAACGCTGCCCGATGTTCGCGCGCTCATTCTCACAGTGCACGAGGACGAAGGCTTGCTGCGCGAAGCGATTCAGGCCGGCGCTTCGGGCTACATCGTCAAGCGCGCCGTGGAATCGGAGCTGGTCAGCGCGATCCGCGCAATTTGCAGTGGCAATCTGTATGTCCATCCGACGATGACGCGGGCATTGCTCAAAGACCTCTCGCCCTCGCTCGTTCCTGGAGAGCCGACGTCGGAACCGCTCACCCCGCGCGAAGTCGAGGTGTTGCGCCTGATCGCCCAGGGGCATACGAACCGGCAGGTGTCGGAAGTGTTGCACGTCAGTGTGCGAACCGTCGAAAGTCACCGGGCGAACCTGATGAGCAAGCTGGGACTATCCAGCCGCGCCGAACTGGTGCGGTACGCGCTGGAGCACAATCTCCTGGAATGATAGGACTTTTGGGGTCTTGTCCGGGCGCTATTTCGGGTTTATACTGATTTCAAACTTGGTGGTCTTCGGTATTCTTCGGGGTAATGTCGTCCCCAAAATCCAGTGTTACTACGCTGTACAGTTCGCGCTGGCGCATGTATAGTGTATGTGCATGCAAAACAACGCGAGCCATACAAGAAGGCGAGCGGGGAGATGAACAAAATCAAGCGCTTGATTAGGAAAATCCGTCGGGGCCAGGGACTTGTAGAATTTGCACTGATTCTGCCCCTGATGCTCCTGTTGATCTCAGGGATCATTGATTTCGGGCGCATCTTTTACATCTACAGTGCCACCTCGAACGCCGCGCGTGAAGCCATTCGGATAGGCGTTGCCGATCCGGGCAATTGCGGGGCGATGGAGGCGGCTGCGACTTCCCAGATGGCGTTGATGCCGCCGAGCGCTTACCAGACCAATATCTGGTATGAGCACTATGAAAATGGGGCGACGACTGTGTATGGTGTGTGTCCGCCCAGTAACCTGACGGCAGGAGATCGCATTCTCATATCCGTTCAAGCGGACTTTGCGCCGCTCACACCGTTCATTAACAATCTAGTCCCGTCATTTCCAATACGCTATACCGTCGGGCGCTCTGTTTCGTACACTGTTGGTGAAGCATCTGGCGGTGGTCCCCCAGGTCCTGGTGGACCTCCGGGGGGCGGTTCGCCTCCCAATGCGCCTTCGGGCCTCACGGCAGTTACGAGCTGCGAAGGGGCGCAGCATGAAACAACGCTGTCATGGAGCGCTTCAGCTCAGCCGCCGGACATTAGCGGGTATAGAGTGCACGAAGGAGGGACGGTCGTCTGCTCAACCGGCGGAACGAGCTGCAACGTCTCCTTCGACAAATCTGTAACGCATACGTACTATGTTGTGGCCGTGGGCACGGATGGACAAGAGAGCGCCGCGTCGAATATGGTCTCCGTTTCGTGCCCTGGCGCGGTCGAACCAACCGCCACGGAGACGGTCAGCGCGCCTAACATGACGGCCACGGCTCTCGCCAACGCGACGGCCACCGCCAACGCTAACGCGACGGCCACGGCTCTCGCTAACGCAGCAGCGACGGCTAACGCAGCAGCGACGGCTAACGCGATAGCGACGGCCAACGCGATAGCGACAGCAAACGCCAACGCGACGGCGACTGCGGTCGCATACTGCGGAAGCCACATCCGGTTCTCAACTGCCATTAGCCAGACCGGCCTTTTCACGGTCTCATGGACGATTTCCAACACAACCGGGCTGACTATAACGCTGAGCTCGCTGCAAATGGCTTGGGATACCAGCAGAAGTGAAGCTGGAGCTTTGACAGGGTGTTCCTTGGCGACGGCTTTGGGCGCGACTCCGTTTTTCACCTCAACCACGGGAGTATCTACATCGCCCTATACGATTACGGTCACAGTCACGCCTCCACTGGCTGTAGCCAACGGAGCCAGAGCAACTCTCACGTGCACCTTTTCGAAAACACCGTTCGGAGCCCTGGTCGCTCTGAATAATGTGCAGTTCGGCGTGGGTAGCACCAGCACCTGTTCCTTTAGACCCTGAGGACGCTGCAAGGAGCGAAAAGATGAACAGGCAAGACTACCACAAGAATAAAAGAGCCGAGGCCGGTCAAAGTCTGCTCGAGTTCGCCATCATGATGATCATCCTGCTGATCATCCTGGGGGGGGTGCTGGACCTGGGGCGAGCCTACTTTGCGTATGTCGCGTTGGAAGATGCAGTTGGGGAAGGGGCGCTGTATGCGTCGCTCAACCCCACTTGTATTAATTCAAGCTCTGGCGCCGGTTGCGCTGACCCTAACAACATCAGATGGCGTACCTTGAATGAAAGCCCGGCGGGAGTCGTCATCTCGACTTCGATGGAGGTGCAGGTGATCTGTCCTGACCACACGCCGGGACAGTTGGTGACGGTGACGGCGACGTATTCTCATACATTGTGGACGCCTGTGATCGGCAGCATCGTCGGTTCAAATCGGTTGCCGTTGCGGGCACAAGCGAGTCAGACTATTCAGTAACAATCGAACAACATGCAGGCACATAGGAGGATGCCATGAATATGAAATTGAACAATCAACAAGGACAGGCTCTCATTATCTTGGTCTTTGCCATGCTGGCGCTGCTGGCTTTTGCGGCACTGGCGATTGATGGCGGCAACATTTATGCCGTCAAGCGCCGAACGCAGAACGCCGCCGACGCGGCAGCGTTGGCCGGTACACGGCAATTGGTGCTCGAGTGTGTCAATGATATCCCATCCGGCGGCGCCATTCGGCTCCAGGTGCAGCAGATGGTGGATGCGAATGTGCCGGGCGCGACTTTTGACGCTTACTATGTGGACGCGAGTGGTCAGCGGATAGTAGGAGCCAGCGGGCCATTGGAGGTGAGTGCCAGTGTAGACGTACCCTGCGGCTGCGCGGATTGGAGTGCGAAAGGGATGGAAGTCGTCGCCAAGAACTCTACAGCCACTTTCATCGCCGGCTTGATCGGCCGCCCACGCGTGGATGTTTCGGCTTTGGCCAAGGCCCGCTATGGGCCGGTGATCCCCGAGAGGGCATTGGGACCATTCACTCGCAGCATGTCCGAGACCTTTACGTACGGCGATACCTATATGTTGCGCGAGATTGACGTCAATAAAGATCATCCATCGGCGTCGGACACGGGTAACTTTGGCTGGTTGAGGTGGAATCCTAGCGATAGCCCCAGTGTGCCGACTCTGGAAGCTGAGATGGTGGGCACCAAGAATCCATGGTCCGGGTATGCCGATCCTACGGACCCGGGCGACCACACTCTCGACGTGGGCAACTGGATCAGCACCATAACGGGCAACAAGAATTCCAGCCAGGTGCGGACGCAGCTCGACAAGCTCATGAAGAGGCCATTCCTCATTCCGTTGTACACGGAGATCGTGGGCAAGGGCGAAAACCTGCGCTTCAAGGTGGGCGGCTTTGCGGTCTTTGAAATGTCCTGCTACAACTTTGGCGGTGGGGGCAACATGGGCGGCAATTGTACGATAGGGGATAGAGGGATCGAAGGCAAGTTTGTCAAGAGGGCAACGACTATCGGCGATTGGGCGACGAACGTGGCCTGCGATCAAGAAGTGGGCTTGTATAGCGTCAAGCTAGTGCCTTAGAGTCAGCGCCGGGAGGAGCTTGCCAGGCCCATCTTCACGTGGTTGGTGGGCCTGGCTTTTTTTGCAATGTGCCAAAAGTACGGTTGACTGTCCTTGCTTTTGGGGTTATGATTTCTGTGAATCCCAGGCTAGAGATCGTCCCAACCTATCCGTAGGAGCTGCGCCGGGGACGGCGCTTTTGCGCGAGTCAAGCAACTTGGGGGACGATCATACTTCTGGAAACGCCTCATCCAGCCGCAAGCGAAAACTCCAGGTGGCTTCAAGGGGGAAACATGCAACGCAAGCGAATGTGGGTCTCGTTGAGCATTGTTTTGATCGTGGGCGTAGCGGTGTTCTTGTTGCTCTCGGTCCTGCCGGCCTATGCCACCATCGTGAGTGTCACTCACACGACAGTGGCTGATTTCAATGCCGGTAGTCTCTATCTCACGGGCTTGACTCAGCAGGAGGATGGCGAGGTCACGCTGCTCAGGATTGGCGTTTCTGGGAACTGGACTTCGACCATGGCAACGGGTCTGCCCCCCGTATTTGGACATACTATGGTTGAGAATAATGGCTGGCTTTACGTGATTGGAGGAGATCTGGGTGGCTCACCCAATCAGGTGTTGACCCGCAGCATCTATGCCGCCCAGATCAACCCACAAACCAACGCGGTGGGCGCATTTACCTGGAAAGGCGAACTACCTCCCACGCTCTATCCAAACGGCGTTTTTATGCATTCGTCTGTTGTCGTCAGCAATGGCGTCGGCAACTATTTGTACGTAATGGGAGGAGTGAAAGGTCAATACATACAGCCGGGTGATTTCATCACCCAGGTCGTATTTGCACCCATCTATTCTGATGGCAGCCTTGGCGCTTGGCAACCTGCTGCTCCCCTGCCTTACCCTCGTGGTAGAGCGCCAGCGGTCCAATCGAACGGTTTTATCTACTTGCCTGGAGGTCAGATAGGCAGCACGGCCACGAGCACCGTGATCTATGCTGGTCCAACGATTGCGGGAATGGTTACGAGCTGGCAAACCACGACGAATTTGCCATATTCGCAGTATGGACACATGGCAACGGCTTATAACAACCGTTTGTATGTCATGGGTGGAACTGAGCCAGGCAAAGGAGTCGAACCGTATGTGTATTTCGCTACCACGTTGACTACAACAGGTGGGGTTGATAGTAACGGATGGCTTTCGACGACAGTGCTGCAAGGAGGGGGCGTCTATGCCGGTGTAGGATTGGCTTTTAATGGCGAATTGTTTACTTTCGGCGGATTCCAAGGCTCGGGCAGCCCATCGCCCACAGCGTCCCCCTATGCAAGCGCAGCGCTGATTGACTTTGACTCTGGCTATCTCATCACCTATACGGCGGGCCAAAGTTGGTATTCATCACCGGCGTTGGACCCTCCTCGTTTTTGGCATGCAGGGACGACGAGCAGTGACCACCGGTTCGTTTACGTAGTTGGTGGCACCTACAACGGAAATAGCCCGGTGCCAACGGGAACGCTCAATATAGGCCAGACAACCGGTGAGGGTAGCTCTGCCTACGCCAAATCAGGCTGGTATGCTGGCCCGCAGATTGAACTGGGACTGGATCGCTTGGCCTTGGGGTTCAGTTTTACGGTTGATCTTCCCAATCCTACTGTGACGACGACACTGCAGTACCGGACGGCGCTAAGCAAAGGCGCGCAGGGACTCAACTGGGGGCTCTGGTCAGCCGGCATCGCGCCGGCAGGGACCGTGGGGCGTATCACGACTACGGTTGATTTTGCAGGCACACCTGATTATACAAACACATTCGGTTTCCAGTATCGTGTTTGGATGACGACGACCCCGCCGTATAGTTACACGCCATCTTTCCATCAGCTCACCTTGTCGTACGACGTGCCTTCGCCTCCCGATTTTGTAAAACATGCCGATCCGCCTTCCGGCCAGGGCGTCCTGAATGGGCAGCGTATCACCTACACCATCAGTTTTTCTAACGTGAATGATCTCAGCACCCTGCGGGATGTGTATATCACAGACACAGTGCCTTCATGGCTGGATCTTGATCCAACACCCCTTATCACCGCGACGCCGGGCATTGTGATAGATGCGAGCGGGTTGCCGCAAGTGCGCTGGAATGTTGGAAACTTGCCTCCACATACCGGCGGCTCGATGGGGTTTGCCGGCACGGTCCGTATGGACGCGCAGGAAGGCGAGTTGATTCTCAATCAAGCGCGTTTCTTTTCTAAAGATGTAATTCCGTATCAGGATAGCAACTCTACCGTTCACACTGTCGCCGCATTGTATGCGCCAATGGTTACCAAGACAGCGTCGCCGCCAAATGGCAGTTTTGTGCTGGCAGGTCAGCGACTCACCTATACTTTGACGTACTCTAATCCTAACCAGGGCTTGACGCTCGCGTCGGTGCTGACGGACACCTTGCCACCGCAGGCGGACCCTGCTTCTCTTGTCTGCAATCCCGCTTGCGACTTTAGCGGCAATCAGGTCAAGTGGCAGTTTACTTCCGATCCGCTAACCCAGTTCCAGGCTCAATTTTCGGTTGTGATTGTCCCAGGCTTGCCCGCCGGCACTGTGATTACCAATGCTGGATATGGTTTCGGTTGTGTGACGGCTGTAAATGCTTGCACGCCGGTGCAGGCCAGCAACTCTGTGACACATACCGTCGCGTCCCTGCAACTGCCGTCGTTGAGCAAGGATGCCACTCCGCCCGGCGGCACGCAGGTGTTGCAGGGTTCGAGCATCACTTATCGGTTGACCTACACGAACAGCGATTCGCTGTTTGCGCTGACCGATATGGTGGTTACTGACGCTCTGCCGAGTGGCGTCCAGTTCGTGAATGGCTCGTGTACGCCTGCCTGCACGCTGAACGGCAATGTGCTCACCTGGCATACTGGTCCGCTTGCACCCGCTCAAAGCGGACAGGTCACTTTTGCGGCAACGGTGAATCAGAGTGTGCCTGGTGGGACACAGCTTGTCAACACGGGGTACGCATCCAGTTGCGTTGCCTGGGCCGGCCAGTGTACTGCCGTCGTGCCGAGCAACTCGATCACGCACACCGTCAAGATCGGACCGACTGGGGTGATCTCTAAATCGGCCAATCCGCTTAATGGGTCAATTGTAGGACCGGGCGACAAGATCACGTATATCCTCAACTATTCCAATCCTAATTCCAGTCCCCTGGCGTCTACGGTCATCAATGACCCGATCCCTGCCAACACTACCTTTGTTTCCTGTACGGGCGGCTGTTCATTGGTGGGTGGGGTTGCGCGCTGGACCCTCGGGACGGTGGCCGCCGGAGGCTCCGGCCAGGTTCAATTGGTGGTGCAGGTGACGCAGGCTGCGCCTGATCGTGCTGTCATCTCCAACCAGGCAACGATTACGACTGACGGAGGCTCGACTTCAAGCGAGACTGTGTCGCACACGGTGATTGTGCCTTATGACCTGCAATTGACCAAGACGGTGAACTTGACGGCGACTATACCGGGTTCCACGTTTACTTACACCGTGGCTTTTACCAATCAGGGCGCACTCACGCTGAGTGGCGTGGTCGTCACGGATGACCTGGGGTTCGTGCCGCAGGGCCAGCCGTCAGGGTCGGCGATTCCCTATCTCACGCCTGTGCAGAGCACTCCAGGCTGGCAACTCGTCCAGCACAGCACAGCCGGGGACATCTATCGTTACACCGTGGGATCGTTGGGGCCGTATCAAAGCGGCGCGTTGACAATGGTGTTCAAGTTGGCAAACACCATCCCCTACACCGTCAACCGGCTGGACAACCATGCCGTCATCGTGGATGATGGGACGCACGGGCGCGAGACGAATCCATCCAACCAGGCAGCCGATGTGTGGACGCCCATCCAGGGGCCCGACCTGGCGTTTTCGAATGCACGCATTGTCTCGGGGCAATTCAAGCCGGGCGGACTGTATGTCTTTACGCTGGCGGCGACAATTGTCAATCGTGGCTTGACGGGGACGCTGACCTGGGAACACCGGATCACGGATACGATCGGCAACAATTGGCTGGCTATCGAGCTATACACACGGCCCACCAGCTTGTTCGCTGGGCCTCCTTCCGGGCCAAATGACCATGCGGGTGGTTTATGCGCCGGCACATCATCGCCGTGTCCTACAGCCAATCAGCGCTGGAGCTTTGTGCAGTTTGAGGCAGACCCGCTTGGACTGGCGCCAGGCGAGACATACGGCGTCAGTTGGCCGGTCACGGTGACGGCGTCCGGCGGCAACCGCATCTATGTTCAGGTGGACACGGGCTATTGGTGGCAGTATGATCCCACGTATGGCCGCGTCCTGGAGTATGACGAGCTAAACAACATTGCCGATCTGGGCGTTGTTCCCAGGACTATCTACCTGCCGGTGGTCCTACGCAAATGAGGTCCCGCCTGAGTGTGGCAGGTTGTGACTTGTGTGCACGCTGATTTGGGTCTACAATATTATAAAGTCAGCTCAACCTCAGAGAGGGACACATGGACGCTAAACGCACACTTGCGATACCCACGTTTGTCGCCGTCACAGTTTGTTTGGCGCTTGCAGTTGCAGTGGTCGCTTTCGCCAGTCCGGCTCTGGCTCACGATGCACAGTTCCAGTTCCCTACTCCAGCGCCGGCCACCAAGACGTCCGTCCCTCCGACGGAAGCTCCGACGGCGCAGCCCAATACGCCTGTCCCTCCTACGCAGCCGCCCGCGACGCCACAGAAACCCAAGCCGGGCGGGAAGAGCGAGAAAGAAGGGCCTTCGGGTGTTCAGTTGGTTCCACCGGGAGTGCCGCCGGCCAAATTCAAAATCGGTAGCTGCGCCCAGGTGGTGCGCCCCAGCGGACTGGATTTGTTTACAGGAGTCGGGTTCGATTCCGGGTACTTGATAGGAGTGCCGGTCAGTCAGCAGGTGCGGGTCCTGGCTGGCCCGGTCGGCGCGGATAACTTGTGGTGGTGGCAATTCCGTTCGCCGGATGGAAAAAACGGCTGGGGCGTCTCGGATTATGCCGAGCCTTCCGCTGGCCCGTGTGTGGGCGGCGGCTCAGTCCTGAGCCTGGGTTCTCTGCCGCTCACGGGCGCGGGTATGGGATGGTTGATACCAGGTGTTGTTCTTGCTCTGATCTTGATTGTGGCGGCTGTCTTGCGCCGCCGACAGACGAATGGGAAATGATTTTCATTCGCCGAACCAGTTGTACTGCCCGGTCATACCGGGCAGTTTTCGTTTATTTGCCCGGCGGCGTGCTTTGGGCTAAAATCTGGCAAAACTCGATCTTGAGGTGAAACATGGCAGAAGAAAAAGAGAAGGACTATTCCAGCAAGTGGATCGCCGCCTCTGAGCCGTACTCGCTGGGAGCGGGCTGGTATGTCCAGGTCGGCATCATCCAAGATGCGCAGGGCGGGCGCAAAGTGCGCGTCGCGCGCGGTCGGGCGAGTCCGCAGGGCGGCATCACCCAGTCGCAAAAGTTCAACCTCAAGGCCAAAGAGTGGCCGTGGATCCGCGAGCAAATTGAAAAGTATCTGGCGCAGATGGCCCAACAAGGCGAAGAAGAAATAAAGTAGACGCCCACCAACTATTTGCGCGATGGCGAAACTTGCGGCAAGGTGCTCCGGCGACGGTGTGCCTGCAAGGCCAAGACGTGCAGGGCAGGGGAGTGGTCGCCGAAGATGCGCCACACGTCGTGTCTGTGCTGGCGGCCTACTTTGTAAAGGCGCCGCAGTATGCCCGGTATCTCAACATCGCGCTCGATGCTGAAGGCAAGCCCGAGCCAGAGGATATTGCGCAGGCCGCGCACCCGAGGGTCGTCGTTCAAGTCAAGTTGAACTGAAGGGAGAATCCTGGCTTGCCGTTTGCGATTCGCGATTGGCGCGCCGCTTTATTGTCTCAGGTTTCATCCTGAGGCATGGCTTCAGCAGAGGGCAAGGGCGGGACTTTGGCCGCGCGAGCGACTATGGCCAGTCGCTCGCCGTTTTCTTTCCACGCTTCGCGCAGCGCAGGCATCTGCGTGAGGAGGTTGAGCGTCGTCGTGAGGGTAAAGTTCACCGGAGTGGGCACATTCAAGCTTTGACCGACGCGCATGACAGCGCCGTTGAGTTCATCCACTTCCGACTTGCCGCTGTTGCGGTTGAGCTCGATCAAGAGCGAGGGAAGTTTTTCGGCGCGCCCGCTCACGACGAGCGGACGCATGATGTAGCCCAGCGCGAACGTCGGCAGGTAGCGCAGGGCCATCATTAGCAGCGGTACCGGATAGCCCGGCAGTGCGACCGGTGTGACCTTGAGCGCATCCATCACGGCCACGGCCTCGCGCAACTGCGCCACCTCCAACGCCACCAGCTTCCGGTCATTGAACACACGCGCGGTGTTCATGCCCAGAATGGCTGAACTCGCGTTGCCAATGATGTTGAGCAGCAGTTTGGACCACTTTAATGCGCGATAGTCATCATAGCCGCGCGTAACGATGCCGGTCGTATTGAACAGTTCGACCCAGCTCGTGATGTCTTGTTTGCCTACCGGCGCAAGCCCAATGCCGCCCTTCGCTTTCTCCGAGCGCACCACACCCGGCTCCGGCACGACGACCGGATGCGTGATTGTCCCCGAGATGACCTTATCCGCGGCAAAAGCTTGTGCCAGGATTTCTTCGTTGCCTAGTCCGTTCTGGAGTGTGAGGATAAATCGAAATTGCGAAGCGAATGGGCGCAGGCTGTCCACGGCAGCTTGCGTGTCGAACGTCTTGACGCACAGCAACACCAAATCGGCTGGCGTCGAGCCGGCAAAGGCTTGCGCCAGTTCCGTCGTCACGGCAGGCCGCACGGTGATTTCGTACCCCGGCTCGACGACGCGCAGACCTTTTTCTTGCACGACCTCGGCGAGATGGGGCCGATCAACCAGCGTTACCTCTTGCCCGACAGCGGCGAGCTTGCCGCCGACGAATCCGCCGATCGCGCCCGCGCCGATGACGACGATTCTCATGCTTGTGCTCCCAGCACGCTGCCGGTGAATGACGGCTGCCCGCGCGCAAAATCTGCCGCGCTCATTGCGCGCTTGCCTTCCGGTTGCACTTCACGCAGCCTTAACAGGCCGTCGCCTGTTACCACGCCAATTTCCTTTTCATCTTTCACGACCATGCCTGGTGTGCCTTGCGCGTCTTGTCCTGTCACTTGAACCGAAAGAACGCGCAATGACCTGCCGTTCCAGGTCGTGAACGTCCCCGGCCACGGCGAAAACGCGCGCACACGGCGATCCAATTCGATTGCAGAGCGCGACCAATCCAATCGGCCTTCCTCTTTGTGGAGCTTGGGCGCGAACGTCGCCTGGCTTTCATCTTGCAGCTGAGGCGTGATCTCGCCCGCGATCCAACGCGGCAACGTTTCTGCGATCAACTGCGCGCCGAGCAGCGCCAGCCACACAGCCACATCGCCTGTTGTATAATCCGGCTCGATCGGGATGCTGTCCTGTGCGATTATCGGTCCAGTGTCCAGTCCCTCGTCCATACGCATCAGCGTGATGCCCGTGCGCGATTCGCCGTGCAGGATAGCTGCCGGGATCGGCGCAGCTCCGCGATACTTGGGCAGCAGCGAAGCGTGAACATTGATGCAGCCATGCGGCGGAAGGTCGAGCACGAACTTGGGCAGCAACAACCCGTAGGCGGCGACGACGATGACCTCCGGCTTGAGCTCGGCCAGTTGCGCCTGCGCTGACTCGTCGCGCAGGGTGCGGGGCTGAAAAACGGGCAAGCCATGCTTTTGCGCCCATTGTTTGATCGGCGGTGGTGTGAGGTGCTGTCCGCGCCCGGCAGGTTTGTCGGGCTGAGTGTATACGCCGACTAGCTCGTAGCGTTCGGAAAGTATAGCCAGCGCGGGCAAGGCAAATTCCGGCGTGCCCATAAAAACGACGCGATTCATGGTGGTGCGCAACTCCTGAGATTCGGACGAGACGTTGCTTCGCTCTGCAGCTTGTATTTGACCTTTTGGCTCGCCCGGCGTAAACTGCGCTGCATGGGCGGATAGGCCAGTAGTTTACCATCACTTGCGTGGACTGCAAGTGATGACCGGTGGGAAGGAGCACGAATGGAAGATCATCTGCAAATCAACCGAGAGCACTGGAATGAGTTGGTCGCAATCAACGCAGGGTCTGAATTTTATGACCTCGCCAGCTTTAGGGCCGGACAGTCGAGTCTCCTGCCGATTGAAATCAAAGAACTGGGCGACGTGAGAGACAAGTCGCTATTGCATCTGCAATGTCACTTTGGGATGGATACGCTTTCGTGGGCGAAGCGAGGCGCTCGCGTCACCGGAGTGGATTTTTCGGACGAGGCGATTGCATTGGCCCGGTCGCTCAGTCAAGAATTGAAACTCGACGCAGCCTTTGTGTGTTCCGATATTTACAGCCTCCCCGATGTCCTGTCTGGAACGTTCGATATAGTGTACACATCGTACGGCGTGCTGTGCTGGCTCTCAGATTTGCGGCGATGGGCCGAGATCATCGCGCATTTTCTCAAGCCGGGCGGCGCGTTTTACATCGTGGAAGAGCATCCGCTGGCAAACATTTTTGACGACGATGAAGCCAAGACCGGCATCAAGGTCGCCTATCCCTATTTTGATTCTGCCGAGCCGTTCCGCTGGGAACTCGACGGCTCTTATGCGGATCGAGGCGCGACACTCCACCACCGGGTCACGTACGAGTGGCAGCACGATCTGGCCGAGATTGTCAATGCGCTGATCGCGGCAGGCTTGGAGATTGAATTCTTGCACGAGTTTCCGTTCTGCATGTATCAAAAGTTTGCCTGCATGGAAAAAGGCGGCGACGGCTGGTGGCGCATCAAGGGCTTTGACAATGTTTTGCCATTGTTGTTTTCGCTCAAGGCAACCAAGTCAATGTAATGCAATAGCGCAAACTCGCTTTGTCACCCTGAGCGAAGCGAAGGGTCTCTACGCCAATGGTGGAGATTCTTCGCTGCGCGAAGCGCGGCTCAGAACGACAGATGATGGTTGGCGAATTTCTGTAGTCTGGTAGGCCGCCGATGGGCGGTATGGGATTCTCGCAATGATCCTGAACAAGGAGTCTGGCGTGAACAAAACTATCACACGGCCCTATCCCAAAATCGAGCTCATTGCGGTGCCCGATCTTCCGATGATTCAACGTGGCGATGACTTGGCCCGCATCATTTTCGAGCGATCTCGGGCCGCCGGCATCATGTTCGAGCAGCGTGATGTCGTCGTCGTCACACAAAAGATTGTCTCCAAAGCCGAAGGACGCGCGGTGCGTCTCGACGAGGTCGTCCCTTCGCAGGAAGCCATCGAGATCGCGGAGCAAGTGCGCAAAGACCCGCGCTTTGTCGAGGTCGTCTTGCGCGAGTCGCGGGGCATCTTGGCGATGCGGCCCGATTTGCTGGTAGTGGAAAACAACCTGGGCATCATCTGTGCGAATGCTGGCGTTGATCGCTCCAACATCGAGCAGGCGGACGAAGGCGAGACGCTCATGCTTTTACCCAAGGATCCCGACGCTTCGGCCCGCGCCATTCAGGAACGGCTCCAGTCGTTGAGCGGCAAGCGATTGGCCGTGCTCATCATTGACACGCTGGGGCGGCCCTTCCGTGAAGGCGTCATCGGCATGGCGATTGGCGTGGCGGGCATGGATCCGCTGATAGACATGCGCGGCCAGACTGACATCTTTGGCTACGTCATGGAGCGCACGATCATCAACCGTGCGGATGAGATCGCGGCCTCGGCTTCCATGCTGATGGGGCAGACCACCGCGCGGTTGCCGGTGGTGATTGTGCGCGGGGCGAGCTACTGGCCTGGAGCAGGGTCCTCGCGCGGCATCTTGCGCGAGCCGTGGAAGGACATGTTTCGGCCCAAAGACTATGTGCGGCAGATCAAGTCGAAAGCGTAGGGCGGCAAACAAGAAAACGTGAGGCAAACAGGGCCACACGTTTTTGTTTTCTCGGCGTTCTCTGCGTGCCCGGCGGGAAAGCCTGAGCAGCTACTTCAGGTTGCAGATCATCCGAACAGGTCTTCGTCGCGCATCGCGCTCCAGCCTTCCAGGTCGCTGATGTTCGCCGTGCCGTAGCGCGCCCGCATCTCTTCCAGATCACGGCGAGCCTCTTCGCTCATGCCCATTCGCGGGCGCATAGCTCGTTGGGCAGCCAGCAGTCGATTGAGCGCGAACAAGTAGGCTTTGGCGCTGGCGATGATGATGTCGGTATCGGCCCCGCGTCCCAAGAACACCCGCTTTTCCGTCTGTCCTGTGTTGCCAGCCGGCACCTCTCCCTGGATACGCACCGTCACCTTGCCCAGCGCATCCACGCCTTCGGTCATTGCCTGGACCGCGTATTCCAAAAGCGT
>Ga0315268_10005228_pt1 | contig 13987 bp, 11 predicted proteins | sample C1_top_MG_FD_204535 | JGI IMG/M metagenome (GOLD analysis project Ga0315268, IMG submission 204535) | Sediment microbial communities from Yellowstone Lake, YNP, Wyoming, USA - C1_top | ecosystem: Environmental > Aquatic > Freshwater > Lake > Sediment | place: USA: Wyoming | collected 2017-08-01 | reverse complement strand
AAGGCCGCCTGCATGCCGGCGATGCCCCCGCCCACCACCATCACTGAGCCAAGCACTTCTTCGGTCATAAAGCACCCCTCGAAGATCAGCGCGGGGAAAATAATCTAAAGATTAGAGTCTTGCCTTAGCGCTTTTGTAGCATGGTTATGCGCTATTAGCATAAGTTCATAAAACCGTATCCCCCTTTCAATGTCAAGAAGAAATTTTTTTTAAAAATCCCTGGGAAGGTGTCATCATCTTCCATGTGCCTATCCTATAACTAGGTATTTATCATGCAATGTCTAGAAGTGCCAATATCTAAATGTAAACCATCCGAGATTTGCGCGGCCCACGGCCCTATCCCCCGCCCTTCGTACCGACCCAGAGGCTCCAGTCCGTGGCGTTCCACTCTGACGAGGGCTTATGGAAGGGTGATCCCGGGTGCCGGGGCTGCTGCATCTCCGTATCGCCCGGTTCTTTAGAGGTCTGGGCCGCGCCGCCGCACCCGGTCAGGGTCAGGGTCAGGGCGGCCAAGAAGATGGCTGCTTGACGCCGGTATCTGTATCTGTTCATCCATTGCCTCCTGGCAATCCGTACAGCCCCCCGAATTTCCGGGTCAGGTAGTTGATTAAATATTGGGGGTCCAGGGAGGTTCCCGTGGCCTCGGCCAGCAGTTGCCTGGGCCGGTAACGGCTCCCCTGGAGATGGATCTTTTCCCTGAGCCACTGGAGCAAGAGCGTGAACTCCCCCCGGGCAAACATCTCCTCGAGGCTTCCCAGGTCGGTCTCGGCCCGGGCGCGAAGCTGGGCGGCATAGATATTGCCCAGGCTGTAAGTGGGAAAGTAGCCGATATGTCCGGCCGACCAGTGGACATCCTGCATGACGCCCTGGGTGTAATCCGGCGGGGTGAGCCCCAGGTAAGCTTGCATCTTCTCGTTGAAGGCCCCGGGCAGGTCCGCCGCCTCCAGGTCGCCCCGCATCAGGGCCCGCTCCAACTCAAAGCGCACCAGGATGTGCAGGTTGTAAGTGACTTCGTCCGCCTCGGTGCGAATCAGGTCCGGCCGGACCTGATTGACGGCAAAGTGGAAGGCCTCGAGGCCGATTCCCCGGAGGGCCGGAAAAATCTCCTGGGCCCGGGGATAAAAATATTGCCAAAAGGCATAAGAGCGCCCCACCAGGTTTTCCCAAAGCCGGGATTGGGATTCGTGGATCCCCAGGGAAATGGCCCGCCCCATGGGGGCGCCGAAGTGCTCCGGGGGCAGCCCCTGATCGTAGAGGGCGTGCCCGGTTTCGTGCAGGGTGCTGAAGAAAGCCATGCCAAAGTCATGCTCATCATAGCGGGTGGTGATGCGGACGTCGCCGGGGCCGATGGTCACGGAGAAGGGGTGGGCCGTGGGGTCGAGGCGCCCCCCGGCAAAATCGTAGCCGATGAGTTCGGCTGCCAACCGGGCCAGGCGCTCCTGATCGCTCCGGGGATAGTGGCCGCGGAGCACCCCGGGGTCCGGCCGGCGGGAACTCCCCTGGATGGCGTCCACGAGCCTCACCAGCCCCTCCCGGAGTTGGGCAAAGATGGGCGCCAGGCCGGCGGCGGTCTCACCGGGTTCGTAGTCGTCGAGTAAGGCGTCATAGGGCTCCTGGCCGTAGCCCAGGGCGTGGGCTTCCTGCCGCTTCAGGGCCAAGAGGCGCTCGAGATAAGGCTTGAAGGTCTCCCAGTCGTTGGCCGGACGGGCCCTTTCCCAGGCGGTTTCGCCTTCGGCCGCGGCCCGGGCCAGGGCCACGGCCAGGTCCTGGGGAATCTTGGTTGCCCGGTCATAATCCCGGCGCCACTCCCTGACATTGACCGCCGCCGGGGCGCGGGGGTCAGCCACCAGGGCTGAACCTTCGAGACCGGCCAGATGTTCCCCTACCCGGGGGTCGGTGTCCCGCTCGTGAATCCAACGGGCGAGCACCGCGAATTGGGAGTGCCGATAGTCGTGGCCCCTGGGGGGCAGTAGGGTGCGCTGATCCCAGGAAAGGAGATGGCCGATGGAGTGCAAATGGGCGGTTTCCAGGCTGTGCTGCAGCAGCCAGTGGTATGCCTCTTCAGGGGTCACGGTATCTCCCGGGGCGGGATTTTTGGATGGGTTAAACGCCCATGGTAATTATATTCCCACCCCCGAAAATGGACCCCCCCTCACCCCAGCCCTCTCCCCCATCGGGGGAGAGGGGATTAAGAAGGCCCTCTGGCAATGCTCCCTCTCCACCCGGAGGGGGGAGAGGGCTGGGGTGAGGGGGGCCGACGGATACGATACCCGTCTCACGCCCTTAACTAGCAAGCCGCCTTGAGTTTCTTCACCTCTTCGATGAAAGCCGGGATGAACTGGAAGAGGTCCTCCACCACACCGTAGTCGGCCTTGGTGAAGATGGGGGCATCCGGGTCCTTGTTCACCGCCACGATGTACTTGCTGGAGCCCATGCCGGCCAGGTGCTGGATGGCCCCGGAGATGCCGCAGGCGACGTAGAGGGTCGGGGTCACCACCTTGCCGGTCTGCCCCACCTGGTCCGAATGGGGGCGCCAACCCGCATCCACCGCGGCCCGGGACGCGCCCACGGCGCCGCCCAGCAGCTCCGCCAGCTCTTCCAGGATGCCATAGTTCTCAGGCCCCTTCATGCCCCGGCCGCCGGAGACGATGAACTGGGCTTCAGTGAGGTCCACCTTGCCGGTGGCTTTCTGCACGCCCACCACCCGGGTCTTGGCCGCCGCCGGCACCGCCACGGCCGCCTTTTCCACCGCAGCCTGCTTGGAGGAATCCGGGGGCAGGCAGTCCATCACATTGGGGCGGCAGGAGGCCATTTGGGGCCAGGCCCCATCGGCCCACTCCTGCCAGGCCAGGGCCTTGCCGGCATAGACCGGCCGCTTGGCCTTGAGAGCCCCGCCCTCGATCTTCAGCTCGGTGCAGTCGGTGGCCAGGCCGGCCCCCAGGCGGGCCGCCACCCGGGCGCTCAAATCCTTGCCGTTCACCGAGGCGCCGAGAAGCACCACCTTGGGCTGCAAGGTCTGAAGGATCTCGGCCACCACCGGCGCATAGGTTTCGGCCAGGTAATCTTTCAGCCCCGGGTCGTCCGCCACGTAAACCTTTTCCACTCCATAGTGCCCCAGGTCCGCCGCCTGACCCGCCACTCCGTCGCCCAGGGCAACGGCCACCAGGGGCTCGCCCAGGGCGTCGGCCAGCCGGCGGCCGGCGCTGGCCGCCTCAAAAGAGACCCGCCGGAAGGCCCCGTCCCGATATTCGCTGATTACACATACTCCTTGTGCCATGTCGTCGATCTCCTGAATTTGGTTTGCGGGGGAGGGGGCCAGGGGTTTCCACAGGCGAGACGCCTGTGCCACTGACCTCTGCCCCATCCCCCACACCCCCTCCCCCAACCCCTTAAAAGGGGTGGGGAGGGGAGCGTAGGGGCAATCGGGAGGGCGGGGGAACACTTACAGAAAATTTCCCCGGCCCTCCCCTCAACCACTAAATCAGCTTGGCCTCCTCATGGAGCAGGCGGGCCAGTTCCCGGGCTTTGGCGGCGGTGTCGCCATCCAGCATGCGTCCGGCTTGCCGCTGGGGCGGCATCTGGAGGGAAGCGACCCGCAGCTTGGCGGCCCCGGCGCCCACCTGGTCGGGGGCCAGACCCAGGTCGGCCAATTTCTTCGTTTCCAGGGGTTTCTTTTTCGCCTTCATGATACCGGGGAGGGAGGCGTACCGGGGGTTCCAGACTGCATGGGCGCCCCCCAGGGTGACCAGGGCGGGCAGATCCGCCTCCAGGCTGACCTTCGCCCCTTCCACCGGCTGGTCGATCCTGACTTTGCCGTCCTGAACCCCCAGAGACACGGCCAGGGCCAGGTGGGGAATGCCCAGGAGTTCGGCCGCCATGACGCCCACCTGGTTTTCATCATCGTCCACCGCCCGGTGGCCGCAGCAGATGAGGTCATAGGGGATTCCCTGCAGGGCGGCGGCCAGGACCCGGGCTTTGCCCAGGGCGTCGGCGCCTTCCGTGGCCGGGTCATCCACCAGCACCCCCTGGTCCGCGCCCATGGCCAGGGCGCCCCGGATGGCTTCCACGGCCCGCTGGGGGCCCAGGCTCAGTACGGTAACCGTGGCGCCCTGGCTGTCCTTGAGCCGGAGCGCCGCCTCCACCGCGTACTCGTCGTAAGGATTGATGATCCACTTGATGTCCCGGGTGGCAATGGATTTGCCGTCCGCGTCGATGCGGATCACCGTTTCCGTATCCGGCACCTGCTTAAGCAATACTACGACATTCACTTTTTGCTCCTTTCCATGCTTCTTATCCTGGGAAGTAGGGGCGGACCCACGTGTCCGCCCGAGGATTGGGCGCCCATGCGGTGCGCCCCTACAGTTCGTAAGGCATTGCGAAATATTCTAAGTACCTAGGTTCATAAATTCGGTAACGTATTTTGACGGGAGCGGAAAAGTGATTTAATTCCCCCTCACCCTAACCCTCTCCCCCATTGGGGAGAGGGGACGAAGAAGGAACTCCAGTAATACTCCCTCTCCCCCCGCTGGCGGGGGGAGAGGGCTGGGGTGAGGGGGGTCGACCGGAGACGTTACCATATTTGAGAAATGTAGGGTGCGCACTGCGCACCAAATCCGAAGGGTGGCGGGCACGGAGGCCCGCCCTACCATACTTTTCATGATTTATGGATGACTCCAAGGCCCATGGATGACTGTTCAAGCAAACTTGGGCTTGCGCTTTTCCAGGAAGGCGGCCGCGCCCTCCCTGGCGTCCGGGTCGGCAAAACAGAGACCGAAGGCGTCGTTTTCCAGGGCGATGGCGCTGCGCAAATCCTGGCTGAAGCCCTGGTCGATCACCCGCTTCATCATTTGCAGGGCGGTCCGCCCCTTTTCGGCCAGGCCCCGGGCCACCTTGAGAGTCTCTGCCATCAGGGCCGCCCCCGGAAAAACCCGGGCCACCAGGCCGATGCTCCGGGCCTCCGCGGCATCGATGGTGCGGCCGGTAAGACAGAGTTCTCTGGCCCGCCCCAGGCCCACCAGGCGGGAGAGGCGCTGGCTGCCGCCGAAGCCGGGAATGAGGGCCAGGTTGATCTCCGGCTGGCCGAACTTTGCCTCTTCGGCGGCGAAGAGGATGTCCGCGGCCATGGCCACCTCGCACCCGCCTCCCAGGGCAAAGCCGTTGACCGCGGCGATCACCGGGATAGGGAGCTCTTCCACCTGAAAAAGCACATCCTGGCCGATCTTGGAATAGTAGGCGGCCTCCAGGGGACTGAACTGGGGGAAGAGCTGGATGTCCGCGCCGGCAATGAAGGCCCGGCCCTGCCCGGTCAGGATCAGGACCCGAATCTCGGGGTTTTTCTGCACCTGGGACAGAACCGCCGACATCTCGGACCACATCTCCGGATTCAGGGCATTCAGCTTGTCCGGGCGGTTGAAGGTCAGGGTGGCGACCCGGCCGTCCACCCCGAAGAGCACCGTATTGTAAGCCATGATGACCTCCTGGGGAGCTATCAGCTGTCAGCAGTCAGCTTTCAGCTACAGCAAAGACAAAAGTGGCGGCCATTGGCCTGAGGGGGGTTACCTCGCCCTTAAACCGGCGGGGAGACGCCGCCTCTACAGAAGCTTGGGAACCAGATAATGCGGCATTTCCTATGATCGGCAAATGGCTTTAAAAATATCCGGCCAAGATCCCGATGCCGAGTTCCCCGCAACCAACTTAATGTGTAACTTATTGATAAATCTCCTATTTATTTTAACCGATAACCGAAAACCGAAAACGGTATTACATATTGCGCCGGTACTTGCCCCCCACTTCGTAAAGCACCTGGGTAATCTGGCCCAGGCTGGCGACGCGGGCGGTGTCCATCAGGGTCGCAAAGATGTTGCCCCCGGTGAGCACCGTGTCTTTGAGGCGGGCCAGGGCCGCCTGGGCCTCCTGGCGATGCTTTTCTTTGAACCGGTTCAGATTGTTCAGTTGGGCCCATTTTTCCTCATAGCTGGCCCGGGTCAGCTTGGTGGGGGGGCGGCAATAGGTTTCCGAGGTGGTATCGGGATTGATGTAGGTATTCACCCCGATAATGGGATATTCCCCGGTGTGCTTTTTATGTTCGTAATAAAGGGACTCATCCTGGATCTTGCCCCGCTGGTAATGGCTCTCCATGGCGCCCAGGACCCCGCCCCGGCGACTCAGGGCGTCAAATTCCTTCAGCACCGCCTCTTCCACCAGGTCGGTGAGCTGGTCCATGATGAAGCTGCCCTGGAGGGGATTTTGATTCTTGAAGATGCCGAACTCCTTGGTGATGATCAACTGGATGGCCATGGCCCGGCGCACCGATTCTTCCGTGGGCGTGGTGACGGCCTCGTCATAAGAATTGGTGTGCAGGGAATTGCAATTGTCGGTTAAGGCCATGAGGGCCTGGAGAGTGGTGCGGATGTCGTTGAACTGCATCTCCTGGGCGTGGAGGGAGCGGCCCGAAGTCTGCATGTGGCATTTGAGGCGCTGGCTCTGCTCATTGGCGTTGTATTTGTACTTCATGGCGATGGCCCAGATGCGCCGGGCCACCCGGATGATGACGTTATACTCCGGGTCCATGCCGCTGGAGAAAAAGAAGGAGAGGTTTCGGGCAAAAGCATCCACCGGCATACCCCGGCTGAGGTAATATTCCACATAAGTGAAGGCGTTGGCCAGGGTGAAGGCCAACTGCGACACGGGGTTGGCCCCGGCCTCGGCAATGTGGTAGCCGCTGATGCTCACCGAATAGAAATTCCGGACGCCATTATCGATGAAATACTGTTGAATATCGCCCATCATTCTGAGGGCGAAGCCCATGGAAAAGATACAGGAGTTCTGCCCCTGGTCCTCTTTGAGGATATCGGCCTGCACCGTGCCCCGGACATTGGCCAACACCAGTTTCCTAATCTGATCGGCTTCGCTGGCGTCAGGCTCCCGGCCGTTTTCCGCCCGGAACTTGTCGAGTTGCTGATCGATGGCGGTGTTAAAAAAGAAGGCCAGCAGAATGGGGGCCGGGCCGTTCACGGTCATGGAGACGCTGGTGTTGGGCGTGCAGAGGTCAAAGCCCCGGTAAAGTTTTTTCATGTCTTCCAGGGTGCAGATGCTGACGCCGCTTTCGCCGATCTTGCCGAAAATATCCGGTTCTTCCGAAGGGTCTTCACCGTACAGGGTCAGGGAATCGAAGGCGGTGCTCAGCCGCTTGGCGGGGTCGTCCTTGGTCAGGTAGTGGAACCTGGCGTTGGTCCGTTCCGGGGGGCCTTCCCCGGCAAACTGGCGCTTGGGGTCTTCCCCCTCCCGCCTAAAGGGAAACACCCCGGCCGTATAAGGGAAATGGCCGGGAAGGTTTTCTTTCCGGAGAAACTTGACCGTCTCGGCCAAGCTGTCAAAATTGGGCAGGGCAATCTTGGGAATCTTCAACCCTGTCATAGATTCGTTGAAAAGTTCGGTTCGGGACACCTTGTCCCGGATCTTCATCTCGAACTCCGGCTGGGAGTAAAGCTCCCGGGTTGCGGGCCATTTTTCCAGGAGGTCTAGGACCTCCGGGTCAATGTGCTTTTTAGTTTCTTGGGCCCGATCGGCAAAATCCTGTCCCAATTCCTGGCCGGCCGTCTCCAGGGCCTCGAGTTTCCTGATTTCCTTGGCCGCCTTCCTGGTCTTTTCGTGGTACGTCCTGACCGTGTGGGCGATCTCGCTCAGGTAATGCTGCCGTTGGGTGGGGAGAATGGCGGATTTGGACGATTCCTGGAGCGAATAAGTTTCGGCCCGGGGGATGTCCCAATCAATCAGCCCCTTTTGCTTCAAGAGTGACAACATCTTATCAAAAAAGACATTGAGACCGGGGTCCTGGAAGTTGCTGGCCACGGTGCCGATGATGGGGAGTTCCTCGTCCGGTTTCCGGAAGATGTTGTGGTTGCGGCGGTATTGTTTGCGCACTTCCCGCAGGGCGTCCAGGGAATTCTTATGGTCAAATTTGTTGATGGCGATGAGATCGGCATAATCCAGCATGTCGATTTTCTCAAGCTGGGAGGGGGCGCCGAACTCGGCAGTCATGACGTACACCGACAGATCGACGTAATTGGTGATGGAGACGTCGCCCTGGCCGATGCCCGGGGTTTCCACGATGATCAGGTCATAGCCCGCGGCTTTGAGGACATTGATGGAGTCTTCCAGGGCCAGGGAGAGCTCGCTGGCCGATTCCCGGGTGGCCAGGGACCGCATAAAGATCCTCTCCGGGTTGACAAAATTCATGCGGATGCGGTCGCCCAGCAGGGCGCCCCCGGTCTTCTTGCGGGTGGGGTCGATGGCGATCATGGCCAGAGATTTATCGGGATAATGCAGCAGGAATCTGCGGATAAACTCGTCTTCGAGGGAACTCTTGCCGGAGCCGCCGGTGCCGGTAATGCCCACCACCGCCGACCTTTTGCCGCCGGTGGCCAACTGTTTCCTGATTTTGGCGAAGGACGCGTGGCCGTTTCCCTTAAAACCATTCTCAGCCAGGGAAATCAGTTGGGTAATGGTAAAAATGTTATGGCGGCGAATCTTCTCTGGCCAGTCCTTGGGCAGGGGCGGGAATTTCACCGCCGCGGCCCTGGCCATCATGTCCTTGATGATGCCCAGCAGTCCCATGCGCTGGCCGTCTTCCGGGGAGTAGATCTTGGTGATGCCGTAGTCTTCCAGTTCGCGAATTTCCTCGGGAACGATGACCCCGCCGCCGCCGCCGAAAATTTTGATAAAGCCGACGCCGTTTTGCTCCAGCAGGTCTTTGACATATTTAAAGAATTCCACATGTCCGCCCTGATAGGAGCTGACGGCAATCCCCTGCACTCCCTCCTGGATGGCAGTATAGACAATTTCCCTGGCGGAGCGGTTGTGCCCCAGGTGGATGACCTCGGCCCCGGCCCGCTGCAGCAGGCGGCGAAAGATATTGATGGAGGCGTCATGGCCGTCGAAAAGCGTGGTGGCGGTGACAAACCGCACTCGGGTTTGGCTTTCTTTTTTGGCTGATTCTCTTGGCATCGTGCAACTCCCGATAAAAATTGACTAAGTACATCAGGTTCATAAATTCGGTGACGTATTTATTAATTCCCCCTCACCCTAACCCTCTCCCCCATTGGGGGAGAGGGGATGAAGAAGGAACTCCGGTTATACTCCCTCTCTCCCCGCCGGGGGGAGAGGGCTGCGGTGAGGGGGGCCCACCGAATATGTTACCATACGTAAGAAAATGTATTAAGGGGGCGGACCCCTCGGGCATAGGCCGGGCCCGTGCCCTGACAGATCAAGTCATTACGTCAGTTTCAGCGCAGCAACTCCCGGGCAATGATGAGGCGCTGGATTTCGCTGGTGCCCTCGTAAATCGTGGTCACCCGCACGTCCCGGGCCAGCCGCTCCACGGGATATTCCTGGGAGTAGCCGTAGCCCCCCAGAATCTGCACCGCGTCGTAGCAGGCCCGGTTGGCGGCTTCGGTGGCATACAGCTTGGCCATGGAGGCTTCTTTGGCGAAGGAGAGCCCCTGGTCCTTCCGGTGCGCCGCCTGGAGCAGCAGGAGCCGGGCTGCCTCCAGTTCGGTGTAGCGGTTGGCCAGCATCCACTGGATGGCCTGGAACTGGGCGATGGGCTGGCCGAACTGGACCCGCTCCTTGGCGTAGTTCTTGGCATAATCCATGGCCCCCAGGCCGATCCCCAGGGCCATGGAGCCGACGCCGATACGGCCCCCCGCCAGCTCCGCCAGGGCCAGGCGAAAACCGCTGTGGATCTCGCCCAGCAGGTTCTCCCGGGGCACCTGGCAATTTTCCAGGATCAATTCGTTGGTGGGGGAGCCGTGCTGGCCCATCTTGGGCTCATTTTTCCCCACGGCAAAGCCGGGAAACCCCGGCTCCACCAGGAAGGCGCTAATCCCCCTGCCCTTGGGGGCGTCCTTATCGGTGACCGCCCAGACCACGAAGACCCCGGCGAACTCGCCGCTGCTGATGAAGATCTTTCGGCCGTTGAGAATCCAGCGCTCGCCCTCCAGCCGGGCGGTGGTGCGCATGCCGGCAGGATCGGAGCCGGCCGTGGTCTCGGTGAGGCCGAACCCCCCGGCGGGAAATGCGCCGCTGCACAAGGGGGGGAGGTATTGACGCCGCTGCTCCTCGGTGCCCACCGCCTGGATCACCTGCCCCACCATGTTGGTCACCGAGGTGGTGACGGTGGTGGAGGCGCAGCCCTTGCCCAGTTCGGTCATGGCCAGGCTGAAGGCCACGGCGGTGGTCTCGGCGCCGCCGTATTCGGCCCGGACATTCAGGCCCATGAAACCCAGCTCCGCCAGCTTTTTCAGGTTGGTGAGCAAGATGCCCCGATCTTTGGTGCGGTCCAATTCCGCGGCCTTGGGACGGAGCTCCCGGATGGCGAATTTCGCCGCCATCTCCTGGATCATGCGTTCTTCGTCGCTCAATTCAAACAGCATTTATTAGCCTCTTGGCAAAGTTCAAAGTTCAAGGTTCTAAGTTCAAGGTTGATGCGCATTGCCCAGCGGTTGGCGGGCGAGACGCCCGCCCTACGTGCTTTTCATGATTTACGGGTGAGCCAGTAGTTCATGAATGACTGCCTTGAAAAGGTAATGTAGGGTGCGTTTTACGCACCAACAATCAGTGGCACCGGCTTCCAGCCGGTGTACACAGGCCGGAGGCCTGTGCCACTGGTTTTTTCTTTAAATCTGCCTTTATTAAGGTTATTGAGATTATGTGGTACACCCGGCCTCGGGTGTCTGTTTCGTCGCCGCCGAGGGCGGCGGCGCTACATTTTCATAATTTATGCCAGTGGGCCGGATATCTCCGGCAGCCAGGGACGGCCGCCCTGGCCATAGCCTCGCCAAGGGCAGGGCGGGCCTCCGTGTCCGCCGGCGGATATTTTATTTCAAACCACGCCCTTCAGGCGCATTTCCCTGATTCTCTCCGGGGGGTAGCCCAGCTCCCCGAGGATGGCGTCGGTGTGTTCGCCCAGCTCCGGCGCGTGACTGTGCAGTCGCCCCGGGGTTTGGGAGAATTTGGGGGCAATGCCCAATTGCCGGTAGGCCCCCCAGCTCTCATGCACCAGGTCCACCACCATCTGCCTGGCCTGGAAATGGGAGTCGGCCATGGCTTCCTCGAGGTTCAACACCGGCTCGCAACAGCAGTCGTGCCGGGAGAAGTGCTCCACCCACTCGGCCTGGGTCCGGGCCCGGAAGAGTTCTGCCAAAGCGGCGTGCAGGACTGCCTGGTGCGGCCCGGGCTCGAAGTACTCCGGCCCGCTCCATTCGGGATGCCCCACGGACTGGCAGAAGGTCTTCCAGAATTGCGGCTCCAGGGCGCCCAGGGACATATAGCGGCCATCTTTCGTGTCATAGAGGTTATAGCACGCGAACCCGTGGTTGAGAAAGTCATCCCCGGGGCGGGGGATCTCCCCGTCGGCCAGGAATTTCCCCCAGCGCAGACAGTTCCACAGGAGCGAGCCGTCCGACATGGAAATGTCCAGGTACTGCCCTTCCCCCAGCCGTTCCCGGACCAGCAACGCAATGGCGATACTCAGGGCGGCCAGCAAGCCCCCGCCGCCGATGTCGGCGATCTGCACGCCGCACAGGCCGGGGCGGCTGCGCCCGTTATAGGACAGAATGCCGCTCAGGGCCAGGTAGTTGAGGTCATGGCCGGCCCTCAGGGCCCGGGGGCCGTCGGCCCCGTAGCCGGTGATGGCGCAGTATACCAGGCGGGGATTGATGGCCCGGAGACTCTCGTAGTCCAAGTCCAGCCGCTTCATCACCCCGGGCCGAAAGCCTTCCAGGAGCACGTCGGCCCGGCGCACCAGTTGCCGCAGGATCTCTTTGCCCTCAAGGGTCTTGAGGTTGAGGGTGAGAGAGCGCTTGTTCCGGTTCAGCACCACATGGAAGCCGCTGTTGTTGCCGATGCGGGGCTGCCAGCCCCGGAGATAATCTCCGGTCCCGGGCTCTTCGATCTTGACGACGTCAGCCCCAAAATCCGCCAGGAGCATGGAACAGAAAGGCCCGGGCAGGAGTCGCGACAGGTCCAGGATGCGTAGGCCCGCAAGGGCGGCTGCAAGTTGCGTATTCACCGCAGTCCCAGAAAAGGGAAAGTCCGAAAAAAAATCAAGGAGCCACCCGCCGGCCCTGGGAGGGTCCGGCGGGCGGGCTCATTGGTTTATGGTTGGGCAGGCAGTAAGTCATCAGGGATATTTACTTCATCCACACCAGCTTTTCTCAGCTAACGGCCTACTGCCCGTTGCCCGCTAGGCTGTCAGTGCGCTTCTGCGTAGAACGGCCACTTGTGGAAGAACCACTCGTTCCAAAGGAGCGGGATGATCCACCAGAAGTTCCAGATCAGAGATTCGCCGCTCAGCACCCGTTCGGCGATGCCACCGTGCATATGGTGAATGCCCAGCCCCCAGAGGCCGAAGTTGATGTAATAATAGAAAATGTAGTTCAGAATCATCAGAATCAGGACCCCAATGGTCCGGAACCAGAAGTTGCCCCAGGAATCCACATTCGCCCCGGGGGCCAGGTCATCGAAATAATGGTGCCAGGCCAGGAAGGGAATCAGAGTGAAACCGGCGATTTCCGCGGCATGATACCAGAGGAAGCGAGTTGGATTGCCCTTATCACCAGGGGGCAGATGTTTGATGACTTCGTCCATGTTCAGCCAGGCGGGGGCGAGTCTGACGCAGATCTCCGCCATGATGTAACCCAGGACGAACACTAAAATCAGGGAGATGAACCCTTTCCAGGGTTGGGGCAGCTTGATCACTGACCAGGGCTTCATGCGCCAGACGTTGGGGGTCATGAAGAGGACGATGATGCCCCATTCCCACCAGCCGAAGACCCAGTGCACGTGCATGGTGCCCACCGCGCCCCACCAGGGCAGCCCCAGGCCATAAGATTTCCCGAAGACCACCCCATAGATCAGCCCCCAGAAAGGCACGATGAAAATGGTGTAGTAAAACAGGGTCAGCATGCTGCACCAGCCCAGTTCGGCCAGGCCGGCCTCCGGCTGTTTCAAATCACTGGGCCGGATGGGCCACTTGCCGAACAGTATGGTGGTGTACGGATAGCTGAAGAAGCCGATGAGCACGAAGGTCACCACCGCCCGCTCCCCGAAATGGGCCGCGGGATTGGTGAGCATCTGGTAGGTCAGAGTAGTGGCTACACCCTCCGGCATCACGGTTTTGCCGGCGGCGGCCAGATATTCGAGATTGGATTGGCTCAAGAAATTGAAACCCAGCCCCAGGATGCGATAGAAGACGATGTGGATGACAAACCACACCAAGGCCAGGTTGACAATGGTTTCAATGATGCCCCGGGCGGGCTGGGAGATGTTCTGGAAAGGCCAGTCGCCCAGGAACATGTGCTGCCAGAGCCCCACCAGGATCATCATGGCCAGGTACAGGACGAAGGGGTAGGGAAAGGTCGCCACCGGACCCCGGGGATCGCTGAAGATGTACCAGAGAATCAAGGCTACAAAGAAAAAAACGAAAAATGAGATGATGCCAGTAACGGGTTGACCCCAACGCGGCTTAAGCGCATGCACTGCCATACCGTCCTCCTTTTCGGCTTGGTCCACCTGCCTGATGGACTGTTTCAATCAGGGACTTAAAGTTCTGCGATAGGCTAAATGGAGTCCATGTGTTCTTCTTTGTATTTCTTTACCGCTTCTTGGTCCACCATCTTTCTGAGGAGCCCCAGGCAGGCCTCATCCCCGACTATCTTGGGCCAGATTTCCGGCAGCACCTCCAACACCACCCGCTTTTTGTCCTTGTCACTCAATTTCATGATTGCCGCCTTCACATCATCGAATGCCATGACACGCCCTCCCTTTTAAAGGAATCTGTTGTGCACACTGTTTGAAAAGATTAAGAAGTTAAAAACCCCGCCCGTTAAGAACCGCACCGGGTAAATGGTCCGCCAGGCGCGGAGGAAGCAAGGAGTCGGCCTGTCATCTCTTTGCTTCTCCGCGGTAAATAACAGTTCCGGCAGTT
>Ga0315268_10005227_pt1 | contig 13988 bp, 12 predicted proteins | sample C1_top_MG_FD_204535 | JGI IMG/M metagenome (GOLD analysis project Ga0315268, IMG submission 204535) | Sediment microbial communities from Yellowstone Lake, YNP, Wyoming, USA - C1_top | ecosystem: Environmental > Aquatic > Freshwater > Lake > Sediment | place: USA: Wyoming | collected 2017-08-01 | reverse complement strand
TGGCGCGCCCTGAGGGATTCGAACCCCCGGCCGCTTGATCCGAAGTCAAGCGCTCTATCCAGCTGAGCTAAGGGCGCGTCCGAGAGGAAAGTTATCGTACTATAAAGGAAATTCAGCGTCAACAACGTCTCTACAATACCCCCTTTTTCACCCCTAAAAAGCGAGTTGTTTGCACGGGGTTTACAGTCTGTGCGGTTCCTCCTTCCAAAAACCGAGAGACGCCCGGAAGATTATTCCACTAAAATCAGGGGGGATCGATCGCGGGGAGTTGGTCAGCGCTTCGACCTGAGGTGAGAAATGTCTCATAAAGTGTGCCCCTGGTGGCTTGGTAATTTCCTGGCAAGCCCTCTCAGGCGTCTGGTGCATAACCCCACTACCATCCTACGTCCTTTCGTGACTGAGGGAATGATCGTGTTTGAACCTGGCCCTGGGATGGGCTACTTCACGCTGGAACTGGCACGACTCGTCGGTCTCCAGGGGAGAGTCGTAGCCGTAGATGTGCAACCCCAGATGCTCTTGGAACTCCGACGCCGCGCCGAGAAGGCCGGACTGCTCGATCGGATCGACGCAAGGCAAGGTCCTGGAGATGGTATGGGTCTCGATGACCTCATGGGGCAGGTGGACTTCGTTCTTGCATTCGGTGTGGTTCATGAGTTACCCAGCACCGAGAGGTTCTTTGCCGAAGTATCCACTGTGTTAAAGCCTGGCCGCAGGCTTCTACTGGCCGAACCGTACTTCGGGGTATCGGAGCAAGAGTTTGCAGCCACCTTGCAGATAGCCGATCAAAACGGTTTTCGTGTGGACTCCCGGCCTGCTATCCGATGGACCCGATCGGCGGCATTAGTAAAGGTTTAACACCTCAAGTTCGTGGGCCGACGGTCGTTCGGGGGCGTCATTAGTTGTACTGAAGAAACCGCACAGTCTGCAGACTGACGGACGTCCGGCTGGGATCCAAACCTAAAAAGTGTCCTATATTGGGGGAAGGTTCAAAGCCTACGGCCTTAAATTCGGGGTCCTTTTCATCGCACGTATCGAGAGAATCGTCACTGCAACCCAGAACAACGATCTAATTGTCAGCGCACCGATGGTCCGCCTCTCAAATGCCCCACCGCCAATAACGTGAACGCCAAATGCCACAAAGACAAGGATTGTGGAAACCGCAACGAACCGTGAAGTATAGACAGCCCAGCGCCGGCACAGCAGAAGGCCCGCCCCAGCTACGATGTAAACAAAGCCGGCGAGAAAATTGAACCAGAGCACAAAGGGGACCACGTTGCCGAAATCGGCACGCGATTCCAAACTGCCAAACAATGCTCGACCACCAGTCAAAACTGTCACACCACCGAACACGATTGCAGCGACTGCCATCCAGTTCACTGTACGATTTGCATTCATGAAATGACGTGCCCCCGTAAACCTCTCCAACCGTACAAGGGGGTTTCCCCGTCAACAGCGACTACGAGAAAGACTCATTTCACCTCAAATCAGGCCCTGAAAATTGCCATTCCTTCTGACGACGTACACCCCGTCTCCCACTTCACCCCCATCGCTAAAACCCCAGCCAGCGCACCTCCCGGGGTTTGCGGGGTGGGGCGGCGGGATCCTTGGACGGGAAGCCGATAGGGGTGATGGCCAGCAGTTGCTGGTCTGATTTGCCCAGGAACTTGAGGATTTCCTTTTCCAGGGCGTGGCCCCCGGTCATCCAGCAGCTCCCCAGACCTTCGGCGTGGGCCGCCAGGAGCAGGTTCTGCATCAGGGCCGCGCCACCCTGTATATTGTCGAAGTTGGCGGGGTCTCCGGGGTTATGGAAAATGGTCACCGCCATCGCCACCGGCGCGCCCCCCAGATTTTTAAAGAACTTCATCAGCATCTCCTGCCCCTCTTCCGGATACTTAAGCTGTTTCAAAATGGGCAGCAGATGGGTGAAGGCCTGGTCGACCAGTTTCACGAACTCGTCCCTGACTTTGCCGGCCAAAACCGTTATCTCCCAGGGCTGGTCGTTCATGCTGGACGGGGCCCAAAGGGCCGCCTGCACTACCCGCTCCAAGGCCTCCTTGGGTGGCATCTCGGGTTTGTAAAACCTGTGGCTGCGGCGATTCATAATGGCTTCGTAGAGTTCCATATTCCCTCCTGTTGAGTTTGTCTGGCTGGGGGCAAAGTGCTTACACTGACGGGACGCCTGTGGCGCCGCCCCGCCCCCTAAAGAACTCACTTCACCAGTTTCCTGAGCTCCGTCACCACCGGCAACGCCAACTCCGACCAACCCAAGGGCATGAAGTGCACGCCCTGGACCATGGCGCCCATCTCCCGCGGAAGAGTTATCTTACCGCGAGGGGAGCCCCCGCGTCACGCGCCGTTCCCCTTCCCCTCCACGCCGAGGACGCGGAGAAGGCGGGAGAGGTAGGTCGGCGACAGCCCGAGGATCTCCGCCGCCCGCGACTTGCTCCCCCCCGACTTGGCGATCGCCCGCCGGATCACCGCCCGCTTGTGCTCCCGCACGGATTCGTGGAACCGCTCCCCCTCGACGTCGGCCGGGGAGAGCATCGCCTCCGGCTCGGCCAGGCCGAGGCACAGGTCGGCGGGGGTGAGCGAATCGTCGTCCGAGAGCGCCACGGCGCGCGCGACGGCGTTCTCCAGTTCGCGGATGTTGCCGGGCCACGGGTACCGATCCAGCGTTTCCGCCGTTCCCGGAGAAAGTGCCTTCCTGCCGACGCCCAGCTCCAGGCACGTTCGCGCGAGGAAGAATTCCGCCAGCGGCATGAGATCCTCGCGCCGATCCCGCAGAGGGGGGAGGTGGATCGGAATCCCGCTCACCCGATAGTAGAGATCTTCGCGGAACCGCCCCAGCGAAGCCTCCCGCTTCAGGTCGCGGTTCGACGCGCAGATCAGTCGCACGTCGGCGGTCAGGGTCTTCACGCCCCCCACCCGCTCGAACTCCCCGTCCTCGAGGACCCGGAGCAGCTTCGCCTGGACGGCGAGCGGCACCTCGCCCACTTCGTCCAGAAAGAAGGTCCCTCCGTCGGCGAGCTCGAACCGGCCCGGTTTGGATTGGACCGCCCCGGTGAACGCCCCCTTCTCGTAGCCGAACATCTCGGCTTCCCACAGCGTCGGAGGAAACGCGGCCCCGTTGATCTTGAGGAACGGCCCGTCGCGCCGGCCGCTGATCCGGTGGATCGCCCGCGCCACGAGCTCCTTCCCCGTGCCCGTCTCTCCCGTGATCAGGACGGAGAAGGGGGATGCCGCGGCCTTTTCGATCACCTTCCGCACATCGAGCCAGGCGGGGGAGCCGCCGACCATCCCGAACCACTCCTCCGCCGGGGCGCTCGCCCCCTCGCGGTCGACGACCTCGGACGTGGCCACCGCGTTGCCGACCACGCGGAGCAGCTCCGCCTCGTCGAACGGCTTGGAGATGTAGTCGAAGGCGCCGGCGCGCATCGCCTCGACCGCGTCCTCGATCTTCCCGAAGGCGGTGATGAGGATCACCGGCAGCTCCGGGTGACGCTCGCGGCAACGGCGGAAGAGGGCGATCCCGTCCATCTTCGGCATCCGGATATCGGTGATCAGGGCGTCGGCCCGCTGCGTATCGAGCCACTCCGCCGCCGCCGCGCCGTCGGGCGTGGCCGCCACCTCGTACCCCTCCCGCGTCAGCGTCGCGTGCAGGACGCGACGCAGATTCCGGTCGTCTTCCGCCAGAAGAATCGTTCCCTTCATCCGCTCATGCCTCCGGAAGCTTCACGGTGAACCGGCTCCCCCGCCCGGGGGTCGTCTCTACTGAAACGGACCCGCCGTTCTCCTCGACGATCCGCCGGCAGATGGCCAGTCCCATCCCCACGCCGCGCTCCCGCGTCGTAAAAAAGGGGCGGAAGAGCTGGGGCCGGTTCTCCTCGGGGATCCCCGCGCCGGTGTCTTCGACGGCGATCCGCGCCTCCCCGCCCTCCGAGGTCACGCGGACGGTGAGATCCCCCGCCGCCGGCATCGCCTCGACCGCGTTCGTCAGGAGATTGTAGACCACCCGCTCGATCTCGGCGGGATCCGCGTTGACCCGGGGAACCGGCTCCTGGATCAGCACGTGCCGGCCCACCGATCCCATCCGCCCCTCGCGCTCCCGGAAGAGGAGGGCGATCGCCTTCTCCACCGGCTCCTTCAGGGAGATCGTCTGCGGCTTCCGCTGCGTCGGGCGGGCGTACTCGAGGAACTCCGTGACCACGCCGTTCAGCCGGTCCGCTTCCTCGACGATGATGTCGAGGAACTCCCGCTCCTTCGGGCGCGCCTCGCGGGAGAGGAACTGCGCCGCCCCCTTGATCACCCCCGCCGGAGTGCGGACCTCGTGGGCCAGCCCCGCCGCCAGCTCCCCGACCGTCGCGAAGTGCTCCCGGCGCTGGATCCGCTGCTGCTGCCGGATGTTCTCCACCGCCAGCGCGATCCCGTCGAGGAAGGGGATGAGCAGGTCCATCTCCCGGAACGACGGCCGCTTCCCTCTCCAGTGGAAAAGGACGACGGCGACGAGGGCCCCCCGCAGGAAAAGGGGGATCGAGGCGTCGAACGAGTCGTCCCAGATCGCCACGTCCGCGGCCTTCGACCCGCCGTGCTCCAGGATCCGCAACGCGGGGTACCGCTTCGTGAAGCGGGTGAAGGCGCGCAGGTACTCGTCGGGCCGCACGGGAAGCGTCCCGATCCCCTCGTCGGTTCCCCCCTCGGGGCGGACCCACAGCGACGCGCGCTCGACGAAGGGGACCTGCGCCAGGGCATCTTCCACGGTTCGGGCGATCTCCGGAAGAGACGTCGATTCGGGCAGCTTCCGCGCGACGTCGGATAACACCGACTGGACCCGGCGCGACTGCCGGACGAGCAGGTCCGCGGAGATGCCCCCCAGTCTGCGCATCAGGAAAGGATAGAACGTGAGGAGGAAGAACGAGATGAGGAACACCCCCGCGAGGGGGAACCAGAACTTCCGGCCGGAGACGACCTCCAGCGCTCCGAAGGCGACGGCGAAGGCGAAGATCTGGATGACCAGCACGACCCCGCGTCCGACGATGTCGGGAAGCTCGAAGAAGTGGAGGTGCAGGATCCCCGTCGCCATGAAGTAGAAGAAGACGAGCACCGCGAACGCCGCCAGCGGCGGGAAGTCGACTCCCGTGCCGGGGAGGAAGTTCAGCGGCGCCACCAGGCTGGCGATTCCGCCCCCCACGACGAGGAACTGGTACTTCTTTCGCTCCACGGCGGAAGGGGAGTCGCGGAACCCGTGGCGGACGATGACGTACAGCCCCGCGCCGAGGTACGGGTAGACGAACAGGAGCGCGGCGACGTTCCACCAGGGAGAGTCGAGGACCGGGTCGTAATAGATCGTTGCCGCGAACGCGACGCTCGCCCAGACACCGACGACGAAGGCCGCCGGGAGCCATCGCGGCCGCGTCCGCACCGCGGCGCCGCAGTAGCGAAGGACGAAGGGAGGGATGAACATCACCCCCCCCAGGCTCACCTTGTGCCAGAAGGTCGACGGGAGCGTCTTCCACAGGTACTCGGGGAAGCACCACAGGAAGATGAGGAGGGAGAGGTCGGAGAACGCCCTCGCCTCCGGGTCCCCCCGCGCGAAGGCGCGCAGGTACACCGCGATGACCAGCGCCACCACCGCCGCGACCAGGCTCCCCTGCGCGTAATAATCCACGTTCCCCCCGCCGTACGCCGGAATGGAAACGGGCTACTGCGCGGAATCCCCCGCAATAGCCCGTCGGTGCCGATGCTTTCCGCGGACGGCTCCGGCGAGCCGCCGATCGTCTTTCAGGTGAGCCGGGCCTCGGCCGCCTTCCAATGCACGTTCCGGAAAAACGCCGCGATGTAGTCGGCACGCTTCAGCCCGTAGTCGACCATGAAGGCGTGTTCGAACACGTCCATGACGAGGAGCGGGACCGCCCCGGCCGGGTTCCCCACGTCGTGCTCGTTGACCCACTGGTTGAACAGGCGGCCGCCCGCCTTGTCCTGGTAGAGGACGACCCAGCCGATCCCGCGCATCGCGCCCGCGGCCCGGAAGTCGGCCTCCCACTTCTCCACGCTGCCGAACTCCGCGGCGAGCGCCTTCCCGAGCTTCGATGCCGGGTCGAGGGCACCCTTGCCGCCGAGGTTCTCGAAGTAAAATTCATGCAGGCGCATCCCGTTCCACTCCCAGCCGAAGCGGCGCTTCAGCTCGGCGTATTCCGGGGTGGCCGTCTTCCCCTCGGCGAGCATCCCCCCGAGAAGGTCCGACAGCTTGTTCGTGTTCGCCACGTATCCCTGGTAGAGCGTGAAGTGGTTCTTGAGCAGCGTCTCGCTGAACCCGTCCATCCCGACCAGCTTCCCGAAATCTTTCGCAACGTAAGGCATCGTATGTCTCCTTTCGCGATTTCTTCACGACAGATTATCATACTGCGGAACCGGGACGTCGACAGCGGCGGAAACGTCCCGCGGAAAGAAAGAGCCCGCGCGGCACCACGGCCGGCGGGCCCTCCCTCCGAACGGCGCCGCGGCGCTCGAGGCGGCGGCGACCTCCGGGTTACTTCCCCGCCTTCTTCTTCCGGCCTTCCGCCAATTTCAACGCAAGACCCTTCTCCTGGGCGATCTTCCTCTTCGCCTCGGAATATTTCCGGGCGACGAGGGGGGTCTTCGACGGGACGCCGAACGCCTTCCGGTACTCCTTCGGCGTCATCTGGTGGCTGACCGCGATATGCTTTTTCAGCGTGGTGAAACCCTTGCCGCAAAGGAGGCAAACGACCTTGTCGGCGCCGAACGCCTTGTTCACCGGAACGGCCGGCTTTAACTCCCCGGAGACTTCCGCCCCCTCCCCGCCCTCGGATCCGGCAAGGCTCAGTAACTTCTGGAACACCGACTGCAATTCCTCGAGAAGTTCTTCCTTCCCCATCTCATTTACCGAAGCGTGAGCAGACACAATGTCCGTCGTCAATTCCAACAGCGCCTTCTTGTCCATGATTCCCTCCAGGGATTTCTGTAGTAGTGTTGTTATTCTCTGCAATTTATACCGTGATGTCAATACGGTATCGTAGTATTTCCGGGAATATACGAACCACGCTCCAACAGGAAAGCGGTTCATTCCAACTTTTTCGATTCCGGAGTCGATGACATAGTTCCTGGCGGGTCCGATTCCTTGTACAATGGCGGAATTCCGGGGGGAAAGGACCGACCCGTCACCCACCGTGCCCCCATAAACCCGCCGTCCGCCGCCGGCGCAACGATCCCGACGCCCATCCTCGTCGCGTGCGTGCTGACGCTCGTCCTGTATCTCGGGGCCTACATGCGCCTCCCCCTGGTCCCGTTGTTCGCGCGGGAGTTGGGAGCCTCCACCGTCGACGTCGGGATGATCAACGCCGGCTTCATGCTGGCGGCGGCCGCCCTCGCCCTCCCGCTGGGCCTCATATCCGACCGTCTCGGGCGCAAGCGCCTCATCCTTGCCGGGATGGGGATCTCCTGCCTGACCTCCCTCTTTCTGCTCGTGGCCCGGACTCCCCTGCACGTCGGGCTGATCTACATTTTCTCCGGCGTGGGGCTTGCCTGCTTCTCCCCCGCGATGATGTCCTACGTGGGGGATTCCAGCCCGCCGAACTTCCTCGGGCGGGCGTACGGGTGGTACACCTCCGCCCTTTACCTCGGGATGGCGCTGGGACCGGGCTTCGGCGGAGCCGTCGCGACGAAAGGATTCGGGACCGCCTTCGCGGTCTCCGCCGCGATCATCGGCGCAGGGGTGATCGTGGCGGGCTTCCGTGTCGGGACCCCGGCTCCACCGGCCCCGCCGGCCCCGCGGCCCTCCGGGGGCGGGCATCTCCGCTTGGACTTCGGCGAGATCATCCGCAACCGCGCCGTGCTCGGCTGCTGGGTCGCCACCTTCTTCTCGACCTACGCGTGGGGGTCGCTGTTCGCCTTCTTCCCCCTTTACGCCAGGGACCTCGGGATCTCGATCCCCCAGACCGGCCTCATCTTCACGACCCAGGCGGGCGTCAACGCACTCTGCCGGATCCCGATCGGCCACCTCCAGGACCGGACGGGGAACCGGCGCTCCTTCATCCTCTGGGGGAACGCCCTGTTCGGGCTCTGCATCGCCCTCACCGGAACGGCGCGGGGGCCGCTGCCGCTCTACCTTCTGTTCGCCGGCGTCGGCGCCACGATGGCGGCGACGTTCACGGCGGTCGGCGCCGTCCTGTCGGAATCGGTGGACACGGGCATCCGCGGATTGGCGATGGGGGGGTACAACACGTGCATCTACGGCGGATTCATGGCCTCCGCGGCCACGCTCGGGTTCGTGATCCAGCGGATGGGGTACACGGCGGGGTTCGCGGTCGCCGGACTGTCGTGCGCCGTCGCGACGGCCGGAGTGGCCGGGCTCATCAAGCGGAGGCGGTAGCCGGGGTGTAGGCGCTTTCGGCCTCGGCGACGAGGCGGTCGATCAACTCCTTCACGCTCGGGATGTCCTTGATCCTCCAGACGTTCTCCCCCGAGAAAACCAGCCCTTCCTCCGTGTCCCCGTTGCGCGACAAGTCGAGGCGGTCGATGATGCAGAAGATGTGGCTGCAGCTCTTCAGACACCCCCGGCGGCACTCCCCGTCGTAGACGTCCCCGCCGCTGAAAAAGCGCTCCAGGAACGGGTTGCGGATCGCTCGCCCGGGCAGCCCCACCGGGGATTTGATCAGGACCACGTCCTCTTTGCGGGCATTCAGGTACGTCTGCTTGAAGCTGTCCGACACGTCGCACTCCTTCGTGAGGACGAAACGCGTGGCCATCTGCACCGCATCGGCGCCGAACTTCGCCAACATCTCCGCGATCTCGTAGCCGTCGGTGATCCCGCCCGCGGCGATCAGGGGGACCTTCTTCACCACCTTGCGAACCTCGGGGAACAGTTCCCGCAGCGGCCGGTCGGTCCCCAGGTGCCCGCCCGCCTCCTTCGCCTCCACGACGATCGCGTCCGCACCGCTTCGCTCCGCGAGCCTGCCGAACTCCGGGGAGGAGACGATGGAGACGATGGGGACGTTGTGGTCCTTCCCCACCTTGAAGATGTCGCGGGAGAACCCGGCGCCGGTGACGATCATGTCCACCCCCGCCTCGATCGACGCCTTGACCACTTCCATGAACTGCTTGACTGCGAACATGATGTTGACGGCCACGATGCCGCTCGTCATCCGCTTCGCCTTTCGGATGTCGTCCTTCAGTTCATCGATCGGGACGCCGGAGCCGCCGATCGTGCCGATCCCGCCGCAGTCGGCCACCGCCGCCGCCAGCGACGACGTGGAGACGCGGACCGACATCCCCCCCTGGACGATCGGTATCCTTGCCTTGAACCGTCCGATGGTAAGTTCCGGAAGTTTCACGATCCCCCCCAAACAGATTATCTAAACCCTTATTATAAACGAGAACAGCGTATTGCATATTCCAGAATCAGCTATGGACCGGATTCAGACGGAGCAGGAGACGGCCCGCCCCGGCAGGAGAGCTGTCCGGAACGGGCGGCCGGGGAGCACCTCGCAGCGGCAGTCGGCCGCGATCCGGGAAAGCGGATGAATCGCGTAGCCGCGATCGGACGCACCGCGCAGGATCTCCGCAAAGGCGTCCCGCCAGATCCCGCCTTCCGCCTCCGCATGCACCGGGAGGACGTGGACGCCCCCGGCGTCGAGCGCGGAGAGGATCCGGGGAACCCCGTTCCTGCCACCGACCTCCTCGAGGCACGGCAGGTCGGAGGGGACCTCGACGAGGCCGGTTCCCTCGAGGACGAACGGAGCGGCGGCCCGCGTGCAGCTCAGGTAATCGAGCGGAAACTCCCGCAGCACGCCCACCGCCTCTTCCGTGAGCAGCCACGCCGGCGCCCCGAAAGCGCGCGGGCGGTGTCCGAGGGCCTCCTCGTACGCCGCGAATCCCCGGAGGAATTCCTCCCGGATCCACGCGGCCCCTTTCCGCGGGAGGGTATCCTGCCACGCCCGGTGGTCCCAGGCGTGGAACTCCACCTCGTGCCCGCGGGCCTCGATCTCCCGGCAAAGGCCGGGAAGGGCGAAGGCGATCATCGGGGCGGGAAGGAGCGTGCCGTACAGGGCCGTCCGGAAGCCGTACAGGCCGGGGGCGTTCGTGCGGAGCATCTTGACGAGGAAGCGCGGATTCCGCAGGAGCTGGTACACGGCCTTTCCCGAGTTGTCCGGCCCGAAGGAAAGGAAGAACGTCGCGGGGACGCGGAACGTGCCCAGCGTGTCGAGCAGGGACGGGACGCCGTGCTCCATCCCGCGCCGCGTGTCGACGTCGACCTTGAGGCCGAGGATTCTCCGTGGCTGGGCGGGGGACACACCTTCCCGCAGTGGGGGACACTCCTTCCCTGCGCCCGGGGTTGAACCAGGAATGTCCCCCCTGGCAGGTATGTCCCCCCCCGGCGCGACCACGTAATTACTGCCGGGAGCGGGAGGCGTCCGCTTCGGCGAGGAAGGCGTCGAGGGTTTTTTTCAGCGCCGTCTTCATCGGCACCTTCGGCTCCCACCCGAGGATTTCCTTCGCGCGGCGGATGGAGGGGGTCCGCGTCTGGATGTCCTGGTACCCCTCGCCGTAGAACTGCTTCGAGTTGACCTCGACGATGGGGGGGACCTTCTTCCCGCGGTTCCGGGGGTGCTTCGCGTACAGCTCCCGGAGCATCTCGGCGAGCTCCCGGATCGAGTGGTCGTTCGCCGGGTTCCCGATGTTGAAGATCCCGCCGTTCGCGCAGCCGTCCCGGTTCGCGAGGACCTTCATCAGCCCCGCGATCCCGTCGTCCACATAGGTGAAGCAGCGGCGCTGCTCTCCGCCGTCCACCACCTGGATCGGCTTGCCGAGGTACAGGTCGGCGATGAACTGCGTGACCACGCGGGAGCTCCCCTCCTTGGCGGTCTCGATCGAGTCGAGCCGCGGCCCGATCCAGTTGAAGGGGCGGAAGAGGGTGAAGGCGAGCCCCTGCCGCCCGTACGCCCAGATGACCCGGTCCAGCATCTGCTTGCAGCACGAGTAGATCCACCGCTCCTTGGCGATCGGCCCGAGGACCAGCAGCGAGTTCTCCTCGTCGAATTCCTTGTCGGCGCACATGCCGTACACCTCGGAGGTGGAGGGGAAGACGATCCGCTTGCCGTACCGATGCACCTGCCGGACGATGCGCAGGTTCTCCTCGAAGTCGAGCTCGAAGACCGACAGCGGCCGCTCGACGTAGACCTTCGGCGTGGCGATCGCCACCAGCGGCAGGATCACGTCGGCCTTCTTGATGTGGTACTCGATCCACTCCTTGTTGATCGAGATGTCTCCCTCGACGAAGTCGAACCGTGGATGGTTCGCCGACTTCCCCAGCCGGTCGGCGGAAAGATCCATCCCGTAGATATTCCAGTCGGTCTCCTTCAGGATCCTGGCCGTCAGGTGATGGCCGATGAAACCGTTTACTCCCAAGATCAGCACCTTCATGAAAGTCTCCCGTTCGCGGCGCCGGCGAGCAGGTCGACGATCGCCTCCCCCTTCGCCGTCCGCGTTCTCCATTCGATTTCCTCCAATTGAAGCCACCCTTCCCCCGTCTCGACGACGACCCGCCGCGGGCCGGAAACCGGGGCGACGCACCCCCCCGCCATCGCGTACGACGGACCGCCGGAAACCCGGACCGTCCCGGGAGACAGCACGCTTCCCGCCTCCGCCGGCAGCGGGATCGCCCACCACACCGTGAGTTTTTCCCCCGCGTGTTCCGCGAACGCCCCCGGGTAGGGACGGGTGACCGCGCGGACGAGGTTGTAGATCTCCACCGCCGGCCGGGACCAGTCGATCCGCCCGTCCTCGGGCCTCCGGCCGCCGAAGTAGCTGCCGCGGGCAAGGTCGTTCGGGCGCCGCGGGATCTCCCCGTTCGCGATCCGTGGCAGCAGGTCGGCGAGGAGCCTCGAAGCGGCATCCTCCATCTTCCCGAACAGCGTGAGCGCCGTGTCCCCGAAGGCGATCGGCACCGCCGCCTGGCCCACGATTTCGCCCGCGTCGGGCTTCTCCGTCATGAAGTGGAGGGTCACCCCGGTTTCCGTCTCCCCCTTCACGAGCACCCAGTTGACCGGCGCCCGTCCCCGGTACTTCGGCAGCAGCGAGCCGTGGAGGTTCATCGCCCCCAGCGGTGGGATCTCGAGGATCTCCTTTTTCAACATCGACCGGTAGTAGAAGGAGAAGAGCAGGTCGGGCGAAGCCGCTCGGATCCGGTCCGGCCACGGCGGCGCGTTGACGTCCTTCGGGAAGAAAACCGGGATCCCCCGCTCCCGGCAGAACTCCGCCACGGAACCGAACCACCGGTTCTCCTTCGGGTCGTCCTCGTGGGACAGGACCATCGGGATCGTGAAGCCGTGGTCGAGGAGGGCGCGGATCCCGGCGATTCCCATGTTGTGGTACGCGAAGACGACCGCCCGCATCGCGCTTAGCCTTCGTGGAGCTTGCGGATCGTGAAGCGCGGGCGCTTGCGGACCTCGTGGTAGATGCGGCCGATATACTGCCCCATGATCCCGAGGGCGAAGAAGAGGGCCCCCACGAAGAAGAACAGGACGGCGAACAGGGTGAAGATGCCGTTCGCGGCCCACGCGGCCCCGTAGAAGATCCGCATCACGACCAGCAGTGCGCCGAAGGAGACGCCGAGGAACGCCATCCCCGTTCCCATGTAGAGGAGCACGCGCAGGGGGAACTCTGAGAACGAGGTGAGCAGGTCGAACTGGAGGTTCAGGAGCTTCCACAGGTTGTAGTTGGACACCCCCGCGTGCCGTTCCGCATGCCCCACGGGGATCTCCGTCATCCGTTTCGCGAAGAGGGTCGCCAGGGCGGGGATGAACGTGGAGTACTCCTGGCTCTCCACCATGCGGTCCACCACCTCGCGCCGGTACCCGCGCAGCATGCACCCCCAGTCGCTCATGCGGATCCCCGTGATCCGGCGGGTCATCGCGTTCACGAGGCGTGACGGGATCTTCCTTAGGATCGAGTCTTTCCGCATCTCCCGGACCGTTCCCACGACTTCAAAGTTCCCCTCTTCCATCGCGCGCACGATGGCGGGGATCTCCTCGGGAGGGTTCTGCAGGTCCGCGTCGATCGTGACGACGATCTCCCCCCGGACGATGGAAAATCCCGAGATGATCGCCGCGTGCTGCCCGTAATTCCGGGTGAGTTCGAGGATCCGGACGCCGGTCCGCCCGATGAACCCTTTCATCACCTCGAGGGAATTGTCCCGGCTCCCGTCGTCGACGTAGATGATCTCGTACGCCTGCCCCGTCTCCCGCAGCGCGGCCTCGAGCCGGTCCATCAGGAGGAGGAGGTTCTTCTCCTCGTTGTAGACGGGGACGACGACGGAGATCACGGGCGGCCTCCCGAAAGGATCTCCCGGACCGCCTCGCAGACGTACTCGACGTCGGCGTCGGACATCCCCGGGAACAGGGGGAGCGAGACGATCCCCTTCCCCGCACGTTCGGTGTCGGGCAGGTCGCCCTCCCGCGTCCCGAACCGTTCCCGGACGTACGAGAGGAGGTGGCACGGGGGGAAGTGGAGCCCCACGCCGACGTTGCGCTCCGCGAGGGCGCCGATGAAGGCGCCCCGGTCCATCCCCGTCACCTTCACGATGAACAGGTGCCACGAGTGGGCGTGCGCGTACGGGACGGCCTCCGGGAGATCGATCCCCGGGATGCCGGAAAGCCCGGCGAAGTACCGTAGGGCGAGCTCGGCACGGCGGGCGTTGAGCGCCGCGACCTTGCGCATCTGGACCACCCCGACCGCGGCGTGGAGATCGGTCAGGTTGTACTTGTACCCCGGCTCCCGGACGTCGTAGTGCGGTGTGCCCCCCTTCCCGTACCGCTTCCACGCGTCCCGCTCGATCCCGTGGAATCGTAGCAGCCGAAGGCGCGCGGCGAGGGCGTCGTCGTAACAGGTGACCATCCCCCCCTCGGCCGTCGTGATGTTCTTGATCGGGTGGAAGGAGAAGATCGCGATGTTTCCCGGGGTGCCCGGACGCGGAG
>Ga0315268_10005226_pt1 | contig 13989 bp, 12 predicted proteins | sample C1_top_MG_FD_204535 | JGI IMG/M metagenome (GOLD analysis project Ga0315268, IMG submission 204535) | Sediment microbial communities from Yellowstone Lake, YNP, Wyoming, USA - C1_top | ecosystem: Environmental > Aquatic > Freshwater > Lake > Sediment | place: USA: Wyoming | collected 2017-08-01 | reverse complement strand
GGTAGCCCAGGCACCGCAGCTAATCTTTACCGCATCCATATTCATCTCATAGAAACCGATGTCTTGTCCTTCTGTCACATCTTCCCAGTAGACTTTTTTCCACTGCTCCATTTTTTCTCTCCTTTGTATTACTAAACTCCTTATGTTGACGCCTTGTACTTCAACACAGTGCGGATTTCCTTGCCTACTATCTCTCCTCTCTGGTTGCGGTAAATCTGTGTTGTGGTAATGAAGTGTCCCTTACCGATGCGGGTCTTTTTCTCCTCCGAAACACTATCTAGCCTCATCGTGTAGCTTAGAATATCGCCCGGGCGCACTGGCAGGTAGTATTCGTGAATCATATCGGTGGCAACGAATGTGTCATAATCGCCGGGTAGTTCCAGTTCAGCCATGGGAACCCAGGGGAACTCAGGCCAGGGCCACATGCGTGGCATACACCACACCATCATCATCTGGGGAGGTGCGATTATGCCTCCATACTTGCTACTTCTGGCATACTCCTCATTGGTATACAAAGGGTTTGCATCCTCCACAGCTTCTACCCAGTGCCTTATCATAGGCTTGCATACCTCGTCCGGGGCGTAGATAGGAGCTGATTCCCTTCCTATCAGCGACCTGTCTTTCTCGCTTAGCGCCATGTAATCTTACCTCCTTAAGCTTTTATTTCCAGAGTGCCTAAGGGCACTCATAGATGCTGATACATCATGTGTCCAGGCCTTAGGCGTACTTGAAGCAGCGCAAATGTATTTACCACAGCCGATGAAAGTGTCACTGAGATTCCCCCGAAGACTTCTCTGGGAGGGCTTGTTGTATTGTCACTGCGCCCGGACAGGCGACCTTAGTGAGCCCTTAGCTGTGCTGCTACTTCGATAGCAGCTTGAACCGCAGAGATATTTGGCTCTGCTCAGTCACCCGTGCGTCGTATGGAGCTATTACCTGTTTCGAGAACCTGTCCCACCTAATTCACAAGCCACGGCGCCCCAGTTCCTTATGCTGTTGAAGATTCGTGCGTATAAAATCTTTGATTACTTCATTGGGGATGCGGATACCCCGGGGAAGCTTGAGGCACGACAGTCGACCACTCCTCACCCAGCGGCGCACGGTCTCTTTGCTCACCCTCAACTCATTGGCAACCTCCTCGACGGTCAACATTCTGGTCTCGGGGAATTGACTGAATATGCGTTGCACGGCTTGGGCTATCTTGCTGCTGTTTCCCAACGATATGTTGGTCCCTCCCGCCATCCCCACAATCCCCAGAGGCTTACCCTTGCTATTTTTGACAAGGACGCCAGTTAGCCTGATGCCCACGATATCGCCATTACTTTGTGTAACACTCAATTCAGTTTCGATGTATCCCTTTGATATGATGCGGGAGATGACCGACTCCGCTAGGGCTCGGTCCGCAACGAAGTCCTGAACGCGCTTGCCAACTAGCTCCTTTCTCGATTTATTGGCAAAGGCACAACCACGTTGGTTGACGAATACCATAGTGCCGTCTAGCTCAAATACGCTGGCTGCAGCGGGATAGCTTTCGAGGAAGCATGTGAAGAACTCTCTGGATAGCATAGAAGAAGACATAACGCTACTTTTCGGTCAGGATGCTACATAAAATAGCAAAACTTGTAGCCCCCTGTCAATGCTCCAACACTTGCCTCTTACTGAGTTTGTCTTGTTTGGGGGCTGCTCTTGTTGATGTAAGTCTTTCTAGGACTTGCAAGGCTCCTGCCACCATTTCTTCGACGACCTGTTTTGCAGGCTTCAGCTCTTTTATCATACCTACTATTTGGCCTGCTGGCGCGGGCACTATATCTGCCATTTTCGCTTCGTATGCTCCATCCAATATGGGTACAATAGCGATAGATTGCATTGGCATGGGTAATGTGGGCAATCCTGCCTTGTCCCACGCGGCAATCAGCCTGTTTTTCAAATACCTAGCCTGTTTGCCTGTTATCACTTTCGACACTACAGTATCATCCTCAGTGCTTTCCAGTAACTTTTGCTTATGATAGTCCTCGTAGACGGCCTCGTAGGTGCCGAGGAACACTGTACCGCACCATACTCCGACAGCCCCCAGCGCCAGTGCCGCCACAAGCCCTCTGCCATCACCTATTCCTCCCCCAGCTACCACAGGAACCGGGGAAATAGCATCTACTACCTGGGGGATTAGAACCATCGTGCCGATTCTACTGTTATGACCTCCAGCCTCCGCCCCCGAAGCCACGATGATGTCCGCTCCGCTTCTGACAAGGCGGCGGGCTCCCCTCACGCTTGCGACCACGCCGATCACTTTGATGCCCTTGGCATGGCAATCCTTCACATAAGGTGCGGGGTCCCCCAACGCTGCGGCCCAGACAGGAACTCTGTGCTCGATAATGACCTCAATCTGCCGCTTGAAATCTTCCTGGGACCAAATTGTATCGTCGGCTATTTTTGAGAGATATCCTTTGCCACCACTGGGCAGGGGGACACCTAATTCCTTTCTCAGCTTCTCAATGATATCACCTTCATCTACTGCGGTTGAAGGAGCGAGCGAAGGCAATGTTGCTTGAATTTCAGCCGTAGTTCCTGTCAGGGGCACCTCCGGGGGCAACAGAGTATCTACACCGAATGGTTTGTCAGTAAGCTTCTTCGTTTCCCTTATCATCTCTTCAACCTTGCGGGGAGATAGAAAAGCGCATCCCAGGACGCCAAGTCCCCCCGCATTGGATACTGCTGCTACAAGCTCTGGAGCGGAAACAGGGCCTCCCATACCGCCCATACCAGCCAGGATAATAGGATATTCGATATCCAGCATGTCGCATAATCGGGTTCGAAGAGGATTTTTTCTGGCCATTTTCGTCTTCCTTTCACTGAGCTATGTTTTAACCTAGCTTACTCAAGGGCGCCTGCTGCGAGCAAGTCCGCAATCTCTTCATCTGACATACTCAGAATCTCTTTTAGAACGTATTCGTTATGCTGACCTAAACATGGGGCTGGCATGGTGAGTTCATGAGGAGTTTTTGAAAGCCTAAAAGGCGGAGGCTGGTAAATGTGTGGCCCGATCTCGGGGTGTTCCAGAGTAACGTATGTACCACGGTGGTTTAGCTGTTGGTCTGCCAGCAGGTCTTCGCCGTTGTGTACCGCACCCGCCGGCACCCCTGCCTTCTGCAGGGTGTTCATGAGTTCGACTGGCGAAAAGTTGATGGTCCAGCTTTCTACCAAAGCATCTAGCTCATCTTCGTTTTCTTTTCTCCCGAGTAGGGTGGCAAACCTATGGTCCTTTGTCCATTCAGGATTGCCCATGACTCTACAGAAGTCGTGCCACTCCTGGTCGGTGAATACAGCGATGGCACACCACTTATCATTGCCAAGGCAACGATAGATGCCGTGTGGAGCAGCATTGGTGCATCGGTTGCCCACTCGCCCCATAATTTGCCCATTTATCATGTAATCCATGATAGGCGGCGCCAGGAATTGGAGACTCGCTTCAAGTTGTGACACCTCAATATACTGACCCCTCCCGGTCTTCCTTCGGTAAATGAGCGCTGCGATTAGGGCAGTTAGCATGTGGGGAAATGTGATGAAATCGCTTAGCGCTCCGGTGGGAACCGCAGGCTCTCTGTCTGGCCAGCCAGTTATCTCGCTAAAGCCTGCTAGTGATACTCCCACTATCCCATGCCCTGGCATCTTGCTGTATGAACCCGTTTTCCCTTGAAGGGAGGTGGCGATGTGAATCAGGTCCGGTTTTTCTTTCCTTAACGTCTCGTAATCCAGACCCCACTTATCCATAATTCCGGGGAGATGAGCGTCAGCAACCACATCCGCCCATTCATAAATCAATTTCCTGGCTAACTTCTGTGCCTGAGGCATTTTCAGGTTAAGGCTTATGCCATATTTACTATCGTTATATAGGGCGAAGAAACCGCTACGATTTATACCCGCCTGGAAATCTTTGTAAGGAAAGGAGACCCTGGTGATATCGGGTCGGGTTTGAGACTCTATATGTATCACAGTCGCCCCCAGGTTAGCCATGAACTTCATGGCTATGGGGCCCACACCTAACCAGGTGAAATCAGCTATCTTCACGCCTTCAAACACGCGTCTTTTCTTTGCCTGTCGTTTCTTTGGCAACCTAGGTGTCCTCATAGACTTAAATGACACCTGCTTCTTTGAGCAGGCGCATATCCTTTTCAGAGAAACCAAGTTCGCCTATGTAGATTTCCTCATTATGTTCACCGATAAGAGGAGCACGTCTCGATATCCCCCAAGACAGTCCGGCCATCTTGTATGGAGCGCCTGCGTAGGTTATGTCTTCACCGAGGTCCGGGTGTCCAACTTTCACCCAGAAATCTCTTTCCTTGAGCTGTGCATTGTCCACTAAGTCTTTCATGGTGCTGACCGGATAAAGTATGATGCGCCGCCTCAGTGCTTCTTCGTAAAGCTCCCTCTTGGTCTTGGTGGCGAAAAATTTTATTAAGCTACCTTCCCAGGCATCAACCTGTTCTTGAGTAAGCGCCCAGGCGTCCACCTTCTCAATCCAATCTTTTGGCCCCCAGTCCTTCATCGTCTCGAAGGCGCCGAGCATTCCCTCCTCAGCCATCCATTTTATTAGCGGCGGCATGGAGATCGAAGCTAACTGTCCTCCTGCTATTAGAAAGGCTACATGCCCATCTTTACAGGGGAAGGCAACCCTGCACCGCGGAGTGCCCATCTGGCGTGTGGCTCCACCCCGAAACATGTTGAACTTCATTAGGTCCCAAAACTGGATAACGTTCATCAGAGTCCATACAACAGATTCCTGCATTGAGACATCAACATGCTGTCCCTCACCGGAGACTTCTCGATAGTAAAGCGCTGCCAAAGTTCCAGAGGCAGCGTGGTTGCCCGCATGGAGATAGGCCTGTGGGAAGCTGATTCTACATGGTGGTCTATCGTCATCACCCATGACAAATGCTTGCCCGCCCAGTGCACAACCTACAAGGTCAGGGGCCTTCCAGTCCTTGTAGGGCCCTGTCTGACCGAATGGAGTAATAGAGGTCATGATAATGGCGGGGTTTATCTCGCTAAGCGCTGCATAGCCTAAGCCTAACCGGTCCAGATATCCTGGGTGGAATGACTCCACGACGATGTCAGCATTCTTCACAAGCTTTTTGAATATTTTTCCTCCGTCAGAGGTCTCGATGTTGAGCGTTATGCTTCTCTTGCTTGTGTTATAAGCCCACCAAAAAAGGCTTCTCTCAGGGTGAGGCATATTCTTATAAAAGGGGCCGATATTCCTGGAAGGGTCTCCATTAGGCTTCTCTATCTTGATGACGTCGGCTCCGAGGTCGGCAAGAACCTTAGCGCAGTACATGCCCCCATCGTCGGTTAAGTCTAGGACACGATATACCTTCAAAGCCTTGTCATCGGTTGCGTTGTCTCTCGTCTTGTGGGCCATTGTGCTCTTTTACTTAGGTTCTTTACTGCATGGCAATGGGGGCCTGATGATAGGTTTCACTTGTTAGGGAATCAGATTGCTATATGCCTCTTTGGGTAAGAGAGTAAATATGTATCGTACCCTGCAAAAATTAGGGTCGAAGGAAGGGCCTGCTTTCACTATGGGAAACAGGCACAGATTTTTGCCCTAACAACTTTGGGCCATTTATTCGCGTATCATATTATATCATTGTTTTCAATAAGCTTTGGTTCTATAGTATCTTCGTTCCTGTGGTGAGCATATAATTCCAATAGAACATAAGATGACTCCAGAAAAGAGTGATTGTTCTTAAGGCAGTTCTGAGGCCGACTGCTAAATGGACGAATGTAATTTAGGAAATCGGTCTAATTTATTACACCTGCTCGACGGAGCGCCTCTATACGTCGCGCATCGTAGCCGAGTTCATTTAAAATTTCTTCGGTGTGCTGTCCGAGTCGTAGAGTCCAGTTCCTAACTTGGAACGGCGACTTCGAAAGTCTAATCATCGGTCCCACCTGCTTAGTATGGCCCAAGAGGGGGTGTGGTATTTCCCTGACCACGCCCCGGTAGATTAAATGAGGGTCTGAAACTACCTCTTCGATGGAGTAAACAGGTGCAACGCAAGTGTCCTCCTGCCGTAGCATCCTAATCCATTCATCCCGTGTCTTGGCTAGGAAGGTCTTTCTGAAGAATTCAAAAATCTGCTCTCGCTTGTCACCTTCTGCATATTGATGCTCGATGAAATCCTCACGTCCAAGAAGCCGACATAAATTAGCATAGAACCATGGTTCAACGGCACCTATGCTGATATATTTCCTGTCCTTCGTTTCGTAGACATTGTACCAAGGCCACTGCCCGGTGAACATAGTTTCACCCCTTCGGGGGGCTGAACCACCGCATAAATACTCATTTATCCATTCAGCCATTAGTCCAACTACTGCGTCGGTCATTGATATCTCAACGAACTGTCCTTCGCCGGTTCTTCCTCTGGCATTGAGTGCTGCCAGAATTCCTATGGCTGCGGACATTCCGCCTGCAGCGAAGTCTGCTACCAACGTGCCTGGAATCACTGGCGCACCGCCGGCGCTGCCAGTCATACCCAAGAGGCCTCCAATCGAGATATAGTTGATGTCATGACCAACGACTTCATGATATGGCCCGTCCTGTCCAAATCCTGTTATCGAAGCGTATACGATTGCCGGATTAAGCTTTTCGATTGTCTCGTAATCGACGCCCAAACGTTTCACAACACCGGGCCTGAAACTCTCCGTTACCACGTCTGCGGTCTTGACCAATTCATAGAAGATTTTAAGCCCCTCATCTGCCTTCAAATCAAGCCCCATGAACTTACAGTTGCGTAAGCCGGGGAACGCAGGCAGGTTCGGGAACTGAAGCATGATAGGCCCGCCCCGACTTTCAAGGCTAGGTTCGTGTATCTTTATTATCTCAGCGCCGAGATCGCCCAGAATTCTGGCACAAAAGGGCCCTGGGCCAAATAAAGCCATATCTAGCACCTTTATACCTTCTAGGGCTGCTGATTTCTCTTCATGACCGGGCTGGGATTCCATATCAGAAGACTTCATCTAACTCCCCCCTAATAAAATTGACATTCAGGGGTTATCAATTCAGCAAAGCTCTTCAAGAGATGACTTGCTAGCGGGTAAGAGTCTCTATGCTGACTGGATTCTATAAAAGGCTTCATCGAATTCTGGCTTACCTACATATCTTTTATTGAAGCTCTCTGCCATCCTCTCCATCAGTCCGATAAAGTTGTCAGGCAATTCAATCCCAAGTTGTTTATATGCTTCAACAAGGTCTTTCTTGCTGGGCGGGCAACCCTTGATACTAACACAATGTTTGATTAGTGGGTTGTCAGCGTTTCTCTTCACCTGACATTGTCCCACAAGAAGTGTGTGTTTATGCTCTCCTGAGGGGTCGAGGATTCTACCGTGTAGCACCTCTATATCGTCAAAGGGCCTGTCTTTATTCTTTGCCAGCAGAATGCCCCAAATCACGTAATAAATGAAGTCGGTGCAATATGTGCACATGGTTTTATCAGCTTGGGGGTATGTCATGCCTTTTATTCCCGCTCGCTCAAAGAATTGTGGCAGGTCGCCTGATTCATTCTGTTTGAACTCCCACTCATGGGGTTGCAATGCTGTGTTGATATCAATCTCACCTATAACATTTACGTCGCTCAAATCACCGGGTCGGCCTCTGTTCTTAGCTGCGAGAGCTATGTAAGGAATTGTCTGTGGGGCAATACCTAGCAATGTTGCTCCCACTATGTCTGCGGAGACTACATCCTTTGAGGCGACAATTATATTCGACCGATGCGCCTTGCCGGTATAAAGTGGTCCTCTTTCCAGGGTGTAAATGCCATCAACAATGGTCAGGGATGGTGCTAGTATGTCTGGCAATCTGGACAAGTAATAATCCAAATCGATATTTCTTTCGGGAGTATGACATTTCTTCCTGGAGGGTATGCTGAGAATCCCTTTCAGGTTCTTGATTCCCAGGGAAACCATAGCCTGAGCGTGCGTCTTTAATACAGGCATATTGATGACGAGGTCAGCCTCAAGGATGTCGCTGTTGACTGATAATGTTACACCATCAACTATAACCTTGGTGAACGCTCCTCTAAGCGCATCTATCATCTTAACCCCGTACCGTTTCGCCAGAATATCGAGCCCCATGTCTTTAGCTAGGCGTTCAAGTGTAGATTCGGGTTTCTTCTCGATTTCCACAATACCTTCTAGTATGGTGATGTCTTTAGCTCCATGCTCCTTCAACAGGCTCACAGTATCCTCAATAAGCCGTGCCGTAGTTAGGACACCATATTTGGGGAAGTTTACTCCCTGATGCCATACGCAGAAATTGGGCTTGAGGAACACCTTTGAATCAGGGGAAATAGCATCGAGACCTCCCACCAAGGTCACTGCTTTGGTCAGCGACTCAAAAGGCCTTTCGTATTTCACAACTGCGACATCGTGCATTGGGATTACCGTCTTGTTCTTACTTGATCCAACTTTATTCGAGGCTTTGTGATGCCGAACCGCTATGGGTATGTTAAGAGTACGGTAGCCTGAATGTCAAGAGCTTCGATAAAGCCCAAAGCAGGGTACAAACCAGATTCTGTTTGATGTTGTCACGATTCTGGCAGTTATGTTAAAATCAAATTCGCTTATAAGAGCAGCACAGTGGAGGAAATTTAGTGGATAAACGGAAGATCCGTGTATTGCTGGGGAAGATCGGCCTCGATGGGCACGATAGGGGAATTAGGATGATTGCTACATGGCTCTCCAAGGCTGGTATGGAGGTTGTCTATATGGGGACCCATCAGACGGCGGAGCGCATGGCGAGAGCAGCAGTTGATGAGGATGTAGATGTTATCGGCTTGAGTTTTCAGGGGGCAGACCATATTCCCTTGGTCAGGATGATGTCTGCTCAGATAAAGAGCAAACATTTAGAAGACAGGTTGCTTGTAGTCGGTGGCAATATTCCCCGCCGTGACGTGGAAGTGCTCAAACAAATGGGGGTTGATGCGGTGTTTCCCAGTGGTACACCTATGAGTAAATGCGTGGCCTATGTTGCGGAGAATGCCCTCAAAAGGAGAAAGTGATATGTCAACGCAAATGAATCGTAAGGTGGCGAGCGGATACTTTGAGAAGGCAGAGAGGCAGGAGACCTGGTCAGGTATGCCGGTGAAGGCAGTTTATACCCCTGATGACATTAAGGATATCAAATATTCTGAACGTATTGCTGACCCTGGTCAATATCCCTATACCAGAGGAATCTACGAGAACATGTATCGGGGCAGGCTATGGAGCCGCCGTCAAATCACAGGTTGCTCCACCCCAAAGCTGACCAATGAAAGACTCAAGTACCTTATCAGCCATGGGGAGAGCGCTATCAATGTAATCTGCGACCAGCCTACTCAGATTCAGATTGACTCTGACCATCCGTGGGCGGAGGGCAGTGTGGGTCGTGCCGGCACACCCATCTGCACTATGCAGGATGTGTGGACTATCATGGATGGGATACGCCTGGATGAGACAAGCACTATGCTTACTGCACATTCGCCGATTACTCTTCCCTCTTATCTGCTTTTGGCAGACAAACAGGGTGTTCCATATTCTGAACTTAGGGTGAGCGGTGTAATTACACCTCCAACGGTATCAGCGCCGGTCTGTTTATACGGTGGTCGCGAATCAGCCGACCAGCAGGGGATACCGTGGAGCACAGTGGTCACACAAGGCAACAATGAGCAGCTCTACGCTGTGCAGCAGAAGAGAATGAAGGAATTCGCAGACAAGCTGGAGTTTATTATCAAGAACTGCGACAAGATGTACCCGGCGAACTTTAACGGCTACATTATTAGAGAAGTCGGCGTTGGGGCTGCAGAGGAGGTGGCTTGGGAATTCGCCAGGGCGTTTGAAGCCTTCGATATGCTCACCAAACGAGGTATGGATATCAACCTGATAGCTCAGAAAGTGAGTTTTACCTTTAGCGCCATGATTGATATCTTTGAGGAGGCAGTTAAATTTCGAGCAGCCCGACGGGTCTGGGCACGCAACCTCAAAGAGAGATTTGGAGCAACCGACCCGCGCGCTCTGTGGCTCAAGTTTCATGTTAACACAGCAGGGGTCATGATGGAACGTCAGCAACCGATTATAAACATCGTGCGAGCTGCCTATGGTGCTTTGGCGGCGGTCCTCGGCGGCACACAATCGCTTCAGGTGGCTGGCTACGACGAGGCAATTGCAATTCCCACAGAAGAAGCAGCTACTATCGCCCTCAGGACCCAGCAGATTTTGGCCTACGAGACAGGGGTTGCCACTGTGGCTGACCCTCTGGGGGGCTCCTATTATGTGGAGAGCCTGACTGAAAAGATGGACGAGAAGATGCAAGAAATAATCGATACCATAGACAGAATGGGGGGGATGACGAAGGCTGTGATTAGCGGATACATTGACCGCGAGATGGAGAAGGCCTGGCTCAGGTACCAGCAGGAGCTAGAGGAAAAGAAACGCATTGTTGTCGGCGTTAACGAGTTTACCATCCCGGAAGAGGAAGACGTGGATGTGGAAGCATATCACCACCAGGTCGATTTCGACCTCGTCCATAAATACATCGAGGAACTCAAAGAGTTCAAGCGCACTCGTTCCCGAACCAAGGTCAAGAAAGCCTTGGAAAATCTGCGTGCCGCTGTTGAAGCCGGCGACCCCGAGATCCTACGTTTCGAGATGGAGTGCTGCAAGGCGGGCTGTACCACCGGTGAGGTCGGTGGTGTTAAAAGACTGGGTGTCGGTCTTCCCTACGACCCGCTGGGAGTCGTCGAATACCCCTTCGACTAGCGTGTAGCAGAGACAATCTAATTAGAGACGGCAGCTCTTATTACCTCAATGAGATGATTTGTGTCAGCTCCTGCGCCAAAGACCTCCTTGACACCCTGTTTCTTTAGCCAGTCAATATCCTCATCTGGAATCAATCCGCCAACAAGCACTGTCACATTTCCCATGCCCTTTTCTTTAAGCAAACCCATTACAACAGGAACATGAATATCATAAGCCCCTGTTGAGAAGCTCATGCCAATGACATTAGCGTCTTCCTGCATAGCTGAGGCAACTACCTCTTCGGGGCGCATGTAGACTATGTAAACTACCTCAAAGCCCGCATCTCTCAGGATTGTGGCGACACTTTTCACTCCCCTATCGTGGCACTCCATCCAATGCTTAACCAAAAGGACCTTAGCTTTGCCGTTAGCTTTCAATTCGGGTTACCTCCTGTATCAAATTGGGTAATATCCTGAATCACCGTTCTAGTGTGCGGTCTCCCTAAAGCTGCACAGCCATTGTATACTCTGGCCCCCATTTGAAAACCTTCCGCAATGTCTTTGATATCTCGCCACAGGTTGCTCTTGCTCTAGCTGCTTCGATGCATGCCGGCATGACATGACCGTACTCGCCTTTGTCTAAGCGCTTCGCTGCTGCTACCAAAGCATTGAGCGCTGCATCTGTCTTTGTCTGATCTCGCTTGGCCTTGAATTCCTTGATGCGTGCTATCGCAACCTTGGCTACTTCAGGGTCAGCCCTGAAAGGTTTAATCACTTCCTTCTCGGGTACAATATATTTATTCCAGCCCACGATTATGCGCTCACCCTTATCAATAGAGCGGCGCCATTGGGCAGAGTGCTTCCGCAGTTCAGCCATTAGCATCCCATTCTTGTGTGCCCTGACAAAACCGCCTGCATCCTCTATCTCCTTCAGAATCTTCCTTGCCTCTTGCTCCATCCTATGAGTAAGCCATTCAACGTAGTAAGAGCCAGCAAGCGGATCGCTCACTTTAGTTATGCCTGTCTCGTGGCGAATAACTTGCTGTATCCTCAATGCTAGAATGGCTGACTCCTCGGTAGGGATACCAATTGGCTCATCATATGCTGGCACTTCCATCGCTGTTGTCCCAGAAAGTGCTGCTCCCAGAGCGTGGAAGGAACTTCGAATTAGGTTGACCAGCGGTTGCTGCTTTGTTAGCTCAAAGCAGGAGGTGTGAGTATGTGTTCTCAACTGCATTGACGAAGCCCTCTTGCAGCCGTACCTCTCTTTCGCAATATTAGCCCACAGCTTTCTCCAGGCTCGGAACATGCAGATATACTCGAAGAAATCGTTGCACTGAGCGATTTGGAATCCTATCCCGGGCATAAAAGAATCCGGGTCCAGCCCTGCGGCTACACATGAATCTGCAATAGCTATAGCAGTAGCTATGCCATAGGCCATCTGGTGCACAGCATCAGCGCCGCTCTCTGACATGCCGTGGCCCTGAATATTTGTGTGGTTCCAGTTGGGCATTTCCTTGCTGCAAAACCAGATGACATCGGTAGCCAGCTTCAAACCGCCTTCGGGTTCCCACATGTGGTTGGAGGCATACCAAGCTCCGAATTGCCAGTTCATCGTGTTTCCACGGAGCTGGTTTGGTTTCAGGCCTTGAGTCTCCGCATATACAATAAAATGTGCAAGGTAAGCAAGAGTATCGCCATTTATGAGCACAATGTTCGTTTTTGTTAGGTCTATGTCATGCAGCATTCGCCCGAAATCTTCGAAGGTGGGGCAACTCACCCCATCTTTGCCGATATACCCCTGCGCATCAGGCTCGTCAGGGTCGACTCCAAAGTGAGTCGGCACATCGCACACGATATTGTAAGACCTGCCCCCAAAATACCCCTCCATCCCAGCTGCGGCAAGCTTGTCCATTCGCTCTCGAGTATGCTCCGGCAATCCATAGCCATGCACGGGCTGGTTTATCCAGGGTTGGAATTGATAATGTATAGGGTAGTTGCTTCTCAGGTAAGGGTAGGTGCCAGGGAAACCGATATCTTTCTCAAAATCGAGGTCCTGTATATCAAGCGGGGTATATAAGGGCTTTATCGGTATGCCAGAAGAGTCTGTTGTCGAAGAAAAGTCCTTCCCTTGATAACGCTGAGCAACGGCTTCCTCATATTGCTTCATAAGCTTGCGACATTGTTCCAGTGTTTTCTCGTCGAACATTCCCTATCCTCCTATGTTAGTTAGTACGATTATCCTTTGTCTCTGATTCAAGCTAATCGCTATTACTACTTCTTATCCCTGGTTTCACCTTTTAAAAAGCGGTCAAACGCGCCTCTCATGAACTCTGTAGCGAAGATGGAGGGCATCATTCGTTCTGCCTCCTGATAGTCACCCATAGCATTGCGGTTAAGGACACCTTTTATGTATGTCTTAGCCATATAGCTGTTCGCCGAAATTCGCCTCGCTATCTCCTCGCATTTGGGCATTAATTGGTCGTCCTCAAAGACGTCGAGTACTATTCCTAAGCGCTTTGCTTCCTCTGGACTGAGTTCAACTGCTGACATACAGAGGTAAGCTACGACCTGTTTACTCAGCTTCTCAAGCCCACGGGTAACTGCCCAGGCAGGCAATGCGCCGTGGTTGATCTCCTTTAGAGCGAACTTAGCGCTTTTGGCAGCGAAGGTCATATCGCAGGCACCCGAGATCTCGAAGCCGAATCCAAAAGCCGCTCCATTTACCGCAGCGATAACCGGGGTTTCGCTTAGCTCGATGGCCTTAAAAGGTTCGAAGCAGGCCTTGACGAAATCGAATCCAGCTTCGGTCTTGCCCACTTCGGCGAACTGTTCTACATCTGCACCAGCCGAGAATACCGGGTAGGGGGTGCCCTTCTTGGGATGAATGAAGGTTTGACCGGTCAAAATCATGCAACCGACATCCTTGTTCGCATCAAGCTCCCTCACAGCGGCAGCCAGTTCACTAAAAATCTGCCTGTTGGCTGCATTGAATTTGTCAGGACGGTTGAACGTGATGATAGCGATGCCGCCCTCCTTTTTCTCCACTTTCAGTACTTGGTATTTCATAGCCCTCCTTCAGGAAATAGATTCATTCCAATATTAGAGATTTTCAAGCGCTCTCCCATTCAGCCTGAATGATGGACGGGAGTTTGGCAGCTCGTTCTTTACCGCTCATGAAATCCAGGAACCTGATACCTTGCGGGTCGATTTGCCTGAT
>Ga0315268_10005225_pt1 | contig 13989 bp, 14 predicted proteins | sample C1_top_MG_FD_204535 | JGI IMG/M metagenome (GOLD analysis project Ga0315268, IMG submission 204535) | Sediment microbial communities from Yellowstone Lake, YNP, Wyoming, USA - C1_top | ecosystem: Environmental > Aquatic > Freshwater > Lake > Sediment | place: USA: Wyoming | collected 2017-08-01 | reverse complement strand
ACAACCTATAATGATCACGTCGGCTTCTCCTCCCGAGCCTTGGTCTTTTCAGCAGAAACCAATGTACTCGGGTCGAGGAGCCGATCTCGTCATGAAATCAGAGGTCGCGCGCCAAAGGCGGGCGCGCGACCTCAGGATGACGCCCTCAAAATCAAAAATTGAATTGAACTTCCGAAATCACGATAGCGAGTGCGGCGAGGGCGGCGGTTTCGGCGCGGAGGATGGCGTGGCCGAGAGAGGCGGCGGTCCAGCCGGCGGCGGCGAAGGCCGCCAGTTCGCCGGCGGTCCAGCCGCCTTCGGGGCCGATGGCGAGAATGGTCGTTGGTCGATGGCCGATGGTCGATGGCCGGCTGGCGGCGAGCGCTTCCTTCAGCGTCAGTCCACGTTCATTCTCGGCAAGGACGATGCGAATGTCGGCGGCGACCTCGAGCGCGGATTTGAGGGGCTGCGGCGCGGCGATTTCGGGAGGAGAGGCGCGGCGGGACTGCTGGGCGGCCTGGCGGGCGATGCGGCGCCAGCGCTCGGCGCGCCTGGCGGCGGCCGCGGCGAGATGGGATTCGGTGCGGCGCGCGATGACCGGCAGAATCTGGGTCACGCCCAGTTCGGTGGCCTTTTCGATGGCCCATTCCATGCGGTCGAACTTGAAGACGGCGAGCAGGAGCGCGATGTGCGCGGCCTGGGCCTGCGGCAGGTCCTGGCCGAGTTCGAACTCGACGCGGCCGTCTTCCATGTGAACGATCCGGCCCAGGCGGACGCGATCGCCGGTGGAGATTTCGAATTGCTGGCCGACGCGGGCGCGCAGCACGCGCGCCAAATGGCCGGCGTTGGCGCCGAGCAGGAAAGCGCGGCCGCCGGAGACCTGGTCGGCAATCCAGCGGCGGCGGGTCATCGGCGGATGAGGAAGAAATACGTGAGCAGGGCGCAGACGGCGTAGGCCGCGCCGAAGAGGCGGTTCTGGCGGGTGAGGCTATCCGCCCCCGGCGAGGCCGAGTTGCGGATCATCTCCACGCCGGTGAGCACGCCGACCAGGAACGCCACCAGCAGCCAGCGGCGGTGCGAATAATACAGGTACACCGGAAGCAGCGCGGCGGAGCCGAGAAGAGAAACCCATCCCCAGAGTCGGTGGCGGGCGCGCCTGGAATCGGCGGTAATGCGCTCGCTGGTCACCCGGGCGAACTGGCGGGGTCGGGCGAGGCGCACCAGCGCCGGCAGCACGGTAGCCACCAGCAGGAACCACGAGTAGTAACGGCCAAACTTATCCAAAGATGTCTTTCACCTTGCTGAGCAGCCGGTGGCGCTCGGGCTTATTTTCGACGCCATCAAGGGAAGCGAGCTCCTGCAAGAGTTCGCGCTGACGCTTGCTGAGCCTGGCGGGAGTCTGCACCTTGATGGCGACGAACAGGTCGCCCTTGCCGCGGCCATTGACCACCGGCACGCCCTTGCCGCGCACGCGGAAGACGGCGCCGCCCTGCGTGCCTTCGGGAATGCGCAGGGTGTGCGGGCCTTCCAGGGTTGGGATGGTGATTTCGGCGCCCAGGGCGGCCTGCGAAAACGAGATGGGGACGACGCAATGCAGGTCCTTGCCCTCGCGCTCGAACATGGCGTGCTCCCTGACGTGGAGCACGATGTAGAGGTCGCCGGGAGGCCCGCCGTGGGCGCCGGACTCGCCCTGGCCGGCGTAGCGGATGCGGGTGCCGTCTTCGACGCCGGCGGGCACCTTGACGTCGAGCGTGCGCTGCTGGAGTTGACGTCCTTCGCCATGGCAGCGGGTGCAGGGATCGTCGATCACCGAGCCGCGCCCCTGGCAGGCGCTGCAGGTGCGCGCGATGCTGAAAAACCCCTGCTGATAGCGCACCTGGCCGCGGCCGCCGCAGGTGCGGCAGGTCACGGGTGAATGTCCGGGCGCAACGCCGGAACCGCCACATTCCTGGCACGGCTCGTGACGGCGGATCTGGACCTTCTTGTCGACACCGAAGACGGCTTCCTCGAACTCGAGGGAGAGGTCTTCGCGCAGGTCGGCGCCGCGCTGCGAGCGGGTGCGGCGGCGGCCGCCGCCCATCCCGCCGAAGATGTCGCCCATGCCGAAAAGGCTGCTGAGGATGTCGCCGAGATCGCCGAAATCCTGGAAGATGGCGGGATCGAAGCCGCCGGCGGCGACGCCGCCGACGCCGGCGTGTCCGAAACGATCGTAGGCGGCGCGTTTGTCGCGGTCGGCCAGGATGGTGTACGCCTCGGTGACTTCCTTGAACTTCTCCTCGGCGACGGCAGGGTTGTCGGGGTTGCGGTCAGGATGATATTGCAGCGCCAGCTTGCGATAGGCGCTCTTGATCTCCTGGTCGCCGGCGGTGCGGGTGACGCCCAGCACCTCGTAGTAGTCGCGTTTTCCGTTGTTGGTCAGGGCGTGTTCCTGGTTCGTTTTTTCGCCCGCCGAAGCGGGCCGGTCGTGCCGTCCCTAACGGGACTGGATATCTTTCTGTTGCACCTGTACCCGGCACTTACGTGCCGGGCTATGAACTGTTCCACCGCCACCCGGCACTTACGTGCCGGGCTATGAACTGTCGCGCGCTTCGCGCGCTGGAATTTCGGCCGCTGTGCGCAAATTCATTTCTCCCGGGCCTTGTACGCGCAAGTTATTTTTTCCCGGGATTGGTAGCGACGCGCACCATGGCGGGCCGCAGCAGCCGGTCCTTGAGTCTATAGCCGCGCTGCAACTCGTCGAAGACGTGGTGGTCTTCGGCCTCGTCGGTCTCGACCATCTGCACGGCCTGGTGCAGGTTGGGATCGAAGGGCTCGCCCTTGGCGGCGATGGGCTGCACGCCGAGCTTGGCCAGGGCGTCGTGAAACTGGCGGTTGATGAGCTCGATGCCGGAGTGAAACTCGTCGCTGTCGCGGGCCGGGCCGGCCAGGGCGCGGTCGAAGCTGTCCACCACCGGGAGCAGGGCCTTGATGGCCTCGGCGAGGGCGTAGTCGCGGAAATCCTGCTGCTCGCGCTGGCTGCGCTTGCGGAAGTTGTCGAACTCGGCCTGCAGGCGGGCCAGGCGGTCGAGCAGCGCGTCACGCTCCTGGCGGGTGCGCTCGAGTTCTTCCTGCAGCTCGGCGCCGCCGGCGGCTTCCGGCTGCGCGGCGGGCAGTTCGTGTTCCGCGTCCAGCATCTGGGGATCAGGGTCAGCTTTTCCGTTGTCGCGTGCCATGAATCCTTCATTCCGATTCGTTAAGGATGTTATCGAACAGCCGCGCAATATACGACACGGCGGTGATGGTGTGCTGATAGTCGATGCGCGTGGGCCCGATTACCGCCAGCGATCCCATCACCTCGCCGCCCACGCGGGCGGGAGCGCCGATGAGCACGAAATTGCGCAGGTAGGGAGCCGCTTCCTGCAAACCGATGACGACCCGCACCGCTTCCTGCCTGGCGTCCAGATAGGCGTTCAGGAGCTCGACGACGCGCTGCTTCTCCTCCAAGGTGGCCAGCAACTGGCGCAGGCGCTCACGGTCCTGCTCGTTGGCGACGAGGTTGGCGGCGCCTTCCAGATAGACGCCCGGCAAGGGGGCGTCCGTTGCCAGCGCGCCCTCACGGTAGAGGCGTTCGATGTTCTGCATCAGGCGGTCGCATTCACTGCGCTCCTGCTGGATACGGCGCACCACTTCGGCCTGCATGGCCTGCAAAGTCCAGCCGCGGAAATTGTCGTTCAGGTAGCGGGCGGCCAGCTCGAGGTCGGCTTGCGAGAGGTCGGACTTCATGCGCAGCACGCGGTCGCGCACCACCCCGGACTTCATCACCACCACGACCAGGATCTTCTCGTCGCCGAGGCGGGAGAAGTAGACGTGCTCCAAGGTGTTGCCGCGCCCGCCGCTGGTCACGGTGACGCCGACACCGCGCGAGATGAGCGAAAGCACGTGCGAGGTGCGCTCCATGAATTCCTGCATGTCGCTGACGCCGTGCAGCGCGTCCTCGATGATGCCCTGGTCGGCGGGAGCGAGCTTGGCTTCGCCGCTGATCTGGTCGACATAGTAGCGATAGGCGGCCGCCGTAGGCACGCGCCCCGCGGAGGTGTGCGGCTGCTCCAGGAATCCGGCCTCGGCCAGGTCCGACATGACGTTGCGGATGGTGGCCGGGCTGAGTCCCTCGCGATTGATGCGCGCCAGCGTGCGCGAGCCGATGGGCTCGCCGGTGGCGATGTAACTTTCCACCACGGCGGTGAGGATCTCGTGCTCGCGGGGGCCGATTTGTCCGGAGGAAGGCATTGCCTGGCCTCAGATTTCTTCTCTAAGTACCTTTAGATGCAAAAACTTAGGAAACGATTCAGGGCTCACTCTGATTCTAGGTAGGTGCTGGAGGGAAGTCAAGGTTGGCAGTCACAAGGGGACAGTGCCAAGCGCGGGGGCAGCTCCGGAGAATTGACGAATTGTCGAATTTACGGATTTTCGAATTTGCCCGAAACCATCAGAAATTCGTCAATCCGTAAATCCGTGAATTCGTAAATGGGGACTAACAGGGTGTTAACGGATCTGAATTACATTCTCGGGCGAAGCGGTGCGGATTTGCTGCACGCGGTCGCGCACGTTCTTGGAGAAATCGTACAGCGATTTGGCGTGGGCCGCATTGGCGCCATCGAGCACCACGGGATGTCCGGTGTCGCCGCCCTTGCAGATTTCGGGATCGAGCTCGACGCGGCCGAGGAAGGCCAGACCGAACTGCTGCGCGGTGCGCTCGCCGCCGCCTTTGGAGAAGATGTCGATCTCCTGGTGACAATGCGGGCAGGTGAAGAAGCTCATGTTTTCGGCCAGGCCGACGATGTCCACCTTGACCTGGCGGAACATCTCAATGGCCTTGCGCGCGTCCTGCAGGGAGACGTCCGACGGCGTGGAAACCACGATGGCGCCGGTGAGCGGGACGGTCTGGACGAGCGAGATGACGACGTCGCCGGTGCCGGGCGGCAGGTCCACGATCATGTAGTCGAGCTGGCCCCACTCCACGCGCTGAAGGAACTCGCGGATCATCTGGTGCAGCATGGGGCCGCGCCAGATGAGGGGCTTGTCGCCGGGATTGAGGAAGCCGACCGAGATGACCTTGATGCCGTAGCGCTCCAAGGGCTCGATGCGGTTGTCGCCGACAATGCGCGGCGTGGAGGTGGCGCCCAGCATGATGGGGACGTTGGGGCCGTAGACGTCGGCGTCGAGGAGGCCGACTTTGTGGCCCAACTGGGAGAGCGCGAGCGCCAGGTTGACGGCGAGGGTGGTCTTGCCGACGCCGCCTTTGCCAGAGCCGACGGCGACGATGGCGTCTACTCCGGGCAGCGGCTGCGGCCCGACCGGCTGTTGCGAGTGCGTATGGGACAAGAGAGAACCTCAAGGTGCGAAGTAAGTTCTGATTATAACGCGCTGACCGGGAGCAGCGAGGAGTGCGCCGCGAGGCTGCGCACTCAGCATCTGTGCTTTGCCGTGTTGCCCGAAGCTGAAAAGCATAGATCCTGAAGCGCGCCAAACCCGGGCGCGCTTCAGGATGACGCCTTCAATTTTCGTCGCGTCCTCGGCGGATGACAATGACGCCTTCAATTTTCGTGCACGCGCCGGTGACGTGGTTCTCTGCGGCTAATGCTGTTCTCCCGGTTCCAGCACCACCTTGCCGCGGAACATGCGGTAGATAAAAACAAAGTAGCCGGTGGCCAAGATCATGCCGAAAATCCACCACACCAGGCCGACGCGCAGCCCGTGCGCCGCGGCGGCGGTGTTGTAAATAGTGAGACTGTTGGGCTGGTTCATGGCGGCGGGCAGAACGTCGGGATAGATGCCAAAGGCGGCCCCCACCAGCATGCCGGCGATATAGGCGGCGGAGCAGACAAAGGCCGGCTTCTCGCGCCCGTTAAGGTGGAAAATCAGCATCAGCGCCAGGCTGAGGAACACGACGACGGGAATGATCATGCCCAGCGGATAGCGGCGGAAGTTGTCCACCACGTCGAGGTGCACGCGGATGGTGAGCAGCAGGCTGAGGAAGGTGAGCAGCAGCAGGGCCGGCCAGAGGCGGGTAACGATACGGCGGGCGCGGCGGTTGATGTCGCCGGCGGTCTTGCAGGCGATGTAGAGCCCGCCGTGAATGGCGAGCGTGACCAGCGCCAGCACGCCGACCATGACGGTGAACCAGTCGAGGATGCCGGGGTGCGGGCCGACGCGCCAGTTGGTCCACAGGGGCTCGAAGAAATAGCCGTCCTGGCCGAGAGGGACGCCGCGCACCACGTTACCCAGGGCGGCGCCGAAGAAGATCGCCAGCAGCAGGCTGGAGACGGCGAAGACGACGTCGAAGAAGGCGCGCCAGACCGGGCTTTCCAGATGGGCGCGGAATTCGATGCTGACAGCGCGCAGCATGAGCAGCCAGAGCACCATCATCAGCGGCAAATAGAAGCCGCTGAAGCTGGAGGCGTAAAGCAGCGGGAAGGCGAAGTACAGGGTGCCGCCGGCGGCCAGCAGCCAGACTTCATTGCCGTCCCAGACCGGGCCGATGGCGCGCAGCACGGTGCGGCGTTCGGGGTCGGTGCGGGCCACGATCAGGTGAATGATGCCGGCGCCCAGGTCAAAGCCGTCCAGGATGACGTAGACGGTGAGCATGAGAGCGACCAGGATGAACCAGAGAGTTGGCATGAAGACCTCGTTTACGCTCTACAGATTGCCGAATCGCAACTCGTGCGGCAGGGTTCTGACACCGACGCCGAAAATAACCGCTCTGACGATGTGGGGATTGCAGAGGGCGCTACCGAAGAGCCTTTCGGCGGCAGTGGCGGTAGTCGCAGAGCAGGGGTCCTTCGACTCGGCGCCTGCGGCGCCTCGCTCAGGATGACAACCCTGGAGTTTGTGTTCGGGGTGACAGCCCTGAAGTTGCTTGTCGTCTTTCTCACCTCAGCGCACCTCCGCGGCTTGGCGCTCGGGCTGGGGCCGGAGGCGCAAGGGGGCGGGCAGTTCGGGCCCATGGTCAATCTCGCGCTGGATCAGGAACAGGAACAGCAGCGAGAGCACGGTGTACATGCCCATGAAGCCCAGCAGGGTGAACATGCCGTTGCCGGCGGAAACGAGAGTGGAATAGCCGTCCGCGGTGCGCAGCAGGCCGTACACCAGCCAGGGCTGGCGGCCGATTTCGGCGGTCATCCAGCCGGCGGTGTTGGCGATGTAGGGAAACGGGAAACTGAGCATCAGGATCCACAGCGCCCAGCGGGTGGTATGCAGGCGGCCGCGCCAAAGCAGAAAAGCGGAAAGCGCCATCACCGCGATGAAGATCGTCCCCAGGCCCACCATGATGTGGTAGCAGTAGTAAAGCAGCGGGATGTTTTCCGGCCGGTCCTGCGGCGGAAAGGCGTCCAGCCCTTTGACCTCGGCCTCCCAGCGTCTGTAGGTGAGGAAGCTCAGCATCTTGGGGACAATCAGCGGATTGTCGATCTGCTGCTTGTTGACGTCGGGCTGGCCGATGATCACCAGGGGCGCGCCCGGCTGGGTCTTGAACAAGGCTTCCATGCCGGCCAGCGTCGCCGGCTGATGGCGGGCGAGCATGCGTCCCTGGCCGTCGCCGGTGGGAAACAGTTGCAGCACGGAGAAGATGATTCCGGCAATGACGCCGGTGCGCAGGAAGATTCCGGCCTGCTCCAGGTGGCGGCGGCTGAGCAGGTAGAACGCGCCCAGGGCAGCCATGGCGAAGGCACCGGTGATGACCGCGCCGCTCATGTTGTGGGCGAACTGCCAGAGCGCCCAGGGGTTCAGCAGCAGTTGCCAGAAGCTCTGCAGCTGCACACCGGCCGGGGTGCGCAGATAGCCGACGGGGTGCTGCATCCAGGCGTCGGTGGCGACGATGAAGTAGCCGGAAATCCAGGCGCCGGCGAACACCATGAAGGCGCTGAGCCAGTGCAGGCGCGGGCTGAGGCGGTCTTCGCCGTAGAGGAACAATCCCAGAAACGCCGACTCGAGGAAGAAGGCGAATACACCTTCCATGGCCAGAGTCTGGCCGATCACGCCGCCGGCCCACTGGGAGAAATGCGACCAGTTGGTGCCGAACTGAAATTCCATCGGGATGCCGGTGACCACGCCGAGGACGAAGTTGATGCCAAAGATGCGGGCCCAGAAGCGGGCGGCGCGGTTGTAACTGTCGTCGTGGCGGCGGATGGCCAGGGTCTTCAGCACCACGATGAGCGGCGCCAGGCCCATGGTCAACTGCGGGAACAGGTAGTGATAGGTGACGGTGAAGGCAAAGTGGAGCCGGTGAATGAAAAATGCGCTGTCCACGCTGGCCTCGCTGCGAAAAGCTGGGAATGGATTGCACCCGCCGGGCGACGCCAGCGGGCATAACGTCGGCGAAGGTCCCCACCTTCGGGCCGCAAAAGCACCTGCGGTAAGTATCGCAACCGGAGGGAAATCAGGATGTGATGAGAATCACAGGCGGCGGGCAGGGCTAGCGCGGTTCCGGCGAAGCTGTATCCCTGCGGGCGAGGGCGCCCGCAGGAGCAACGCTCTTGGGAGCTATGAAGTGCATCCCCAGCGAGGCGCTGGGGCCCACCACTGAATGGATACAGCTACTCTGGAAGCGCTCTAAAAGGGCAGGTTCTGGCTCCGTCGAAAATCATACGGGGGCGATGCGGGGCGCTGTACCGGAGAGCCTTTTGTCGGCAGTGGCCGGGTTTGGGGTGTAGGGGTCTTTCGACTCGGCGTCGGCCCTTCGGCTTCGCTCAGGGCAGGCTTCATCGGCCGAGGCCTCGCTCAAGATGACAGTCGTAAAACTCTGCACAGAAAAGCGGCCGAGGCCTCGTGAACTGGCTCTAGTCGTCGCCGGCGCCACTGCGCTCCGGGACGGGCGCGGCAGGGGCCGGTTTGGAGCTAAGACGATCCTTGGCGGTGCGGTAACGAAGGCGGGTGCGGTGAGCGGCGTCACCCACTGCCGAGGAGGCGCGCATGATGCCGCCTAGAGAAAGCCCCGCCAGCTTGGTGTGGCCTACCGCGGCCAGCCCCATAGAGGCGATGCAGCCGCACTGGGAGCAGTCGGGAGCGCCGCCGAACTGGCAGGGAGTGATGTGGGTCTTCAAGTCGGCGGAGACGGTGGCGGTACTGCGGGCGAAGATGCAATCCTGAGGCGATTGCGGAGGGGCGGCGTACTCGCGAATGATCTTGTCCGACATGTCCAGCTTGGAGTAGAGCGGCCGCAGACGGAGGAGTTCGCGAACCAGGAAGGCGCGCTGTTCGGGGCTGGGGATTTCCGGGGCGGTGTCGCCCACCTGGGGCGTGAAAATGCTGAACCAGACGCGCTTGGCCTCCGGCCGGGGCTGCCAGAAATCCATGAACTCCTGCAGGTAAGCCGGGCGCTGGAGCATTTGCGCGGTGACGGTGCAGTGCACGCTGACGCGATGCCCGGCAATGTTCTTGAGGATGCGGTCGTAGGTGGCGGGGGCGCGGCGCACGTCGTGTTCGGCGGGCAGGCCGTCGATGGAGACGGTCAGATTGAGCAGGGGCAGTTCGGCCCAGTGCGGCGGTATCTGGCGAAAGGCGCTGGTGACGAACTGAACGTGAATGCCGCGCTGCACGAGGCGCGGGATGACCTGGTCCATTTCGCGGTAGCGGACCAGGGGATCGCCGCCGACGAGGGAGACGTGCATGGGGCGGTGCTCGGCGACCACGGCCATGATGCCGTTGACCAGGGCATCGCCACGAAAGTCGGTGAGATCGCGCAGGGTCACGCCGCCGCCGATGTGCTGCAGGTCGTAGGCGTAACAGCCGGAGCAGCGGAGCGGGCACTCGCGCGTGACCTCGATGGACAAGAAGGGCCTGTAGCCAGCCAGGATGTGGCCCCAGGAGCGGAAAATCTCAGCAGGCCCCACGTGAAACCTCCTCGACCCTGTAGTAGGAGAGCAAGTCGCCCTCCAAAGATGCATTTAAAGTTCAAAACCGTTGGGCAAACGAGAGGAGGCGCGAATCAGCATAGGTAAGCGCACGTAATGGTCACGACATCGGTGGTGCAGGCGGTGGCCTGTTGCGGCCCGAATTCAGCCCAGATTTGCACGGTCTGGGTAATTGTTGCCAATAAGGCGGGAAGGGCGTGGACGGGCGGCAGAGGGTTGTGGTTGTTTCTGGCGTCGGTCAAGGGCAGGTCGACGAGGGGCGAGTACACGATGGCCACGATGCAGAGGACCATGGCCAAAGCCAACACGGATTGCGGACTGAGTTTCACGCCGCGTACCGCCGGGGTCGCGCTACTGCGGAGCGGTTGCGCTTCGCAACCACAATTGTGCAGCTTACGACTATACACCGCACAACCTACGCTTTCCTGTTTTTTCGGTTGCGCTCGGCTTGGCGCAATTCGCGGCGGCGGCCAGCGTCGTCGAAGCGGCGTTTTTCCTGGTCGGTTTCAGGGACCACCGGCGGGACCGGCAGGTGGCGGCCGAAGCGGTCCACGGCGACGAAGGTCAAAAAGGCCGAGCTGACGCGGGACTGCGTGCCGGCAATGTAATTTTCCACCAGCACTGTCACGCCAACTTCCATAGAGGTGTGAAAGACGCGGTTGACCGAGGAGCGGAGGATGACGAAGTCGCCGACCTGCACGGGAGTGAGGAAGTCGAGGTGGTCGATGGAGGCGGTGACGACGTAATTGTGGGAGTGGCGGTGGGCGGCCAGGGCCGCGGCGAGGTCGATCCAGTGCATGAGGCGGCCGCCGAGCAGGGCACCCAGAGGATTGGCGTCGTTAGGCAGGACAAGCTGGGTCATTTCGGATTGCGATTCGCGCACCGGGCGCGGCGTGAGCGAGGGATTTTCCGGCATGCGCACCTCTAGGAAAGCTCTGATTAAGTATGTTGTCAGTCCCTCAGCGGCTAAAGCCGCGCTCATTTTGCGTCATTTACGGACGGCCTGAAGGCCGTCCCCTTCAAACAACCGCAGTTGATCAGACCTTCGCTAGCTATCCGGATTGCGGCGCAGATAGGAATCCAGGTAGCACTCGGCCATGCGTTGCAGGCAGCGGTCGGCGTGGGCCACGGTCCAGCACGCCGAGGCGGCGTCGTATTCCAGCATACCGTGAGCGGCGGGTGCGTGCCCAATTTCGCAGACGTATTGGATGGAAAGCCTGCGGTCGCGGTGGCGCACGAGCAGCAAGCGGACGGCGTCGCAGGGGCGCCGCTCGGGCAGGCGCGGACAGCGCGCGTAGCCGAGATTGCAGCCGTCCTTCAGTTGCTCGTCGGTGGGCTGCGCGCCTTCGTAGCCGGGGGCGGTGCAGCGTCCCTGCCAGGCGTCGCCCAGCGGCAGGCGCATGGCATGCGGCCACAGCGAGGTGGCGCAGCGCTCGGTGGGTAGGAAGAAGGGGCAGGCCATGGAAGGGCCATTGTACTCAGCGGCTGGGGAGGGCGGCCAGTGGTCAGTGGTCAGTGGTCAGTGGTCAGTGGCCAGTGGCCAGTGGTCAGTGGCCAGTGGTCAGTGGTCAGTGGTCAGTGGTCAGTAGTCAGTGGCTGGCGGGCAGCAGTTGCATCGTCTTCATCGTGGTTCCTGTCGTAAACTGGCCCCTGGCAACTGGCCACCGACCACTGCTTTCATGGATCGCATAGCAATGCTGAAAGAAATTCTCGCTGCGAACCCCAACGACACGTTCGCGCGTTACGGGCTGGCGATGGAATACGCGAAGGCGGGCGACATTGACGGGGCGCTGGCCGAGTACCGGCGGGTGATCGAGATCAATGCCGAGTACACGGCCGCCTACCAGATGGCTGGACAGATGCTGGCGTCGGCGGGACGGAACGAAGAGGCGCGCCAGATGCTGGAGGGCGGGATGGCCTGCGCACGGCGGGCCGGGAACCAGCACGCGGAATCGGAGATGCGGGGGATGATGGAGCTGCTGGGGTAGCGTGTAGCGGCGGATTTTAATCCGCCGGGCCGGCGGAATGAATTCCGCCGCTACACGCCGCGATTCAGTCCTTGCGGCGCGCGGCTTCGGCTTCGGCGATGACCTGGTCGGCGGGGCGGAGGCGGCGGCGCATGCCCCATTCCACCAAGCCGGGAAAAAGCTGATACAGCTTGATGGCCAGGTGATAGAACCAGGGCACCACCACCTCGCGCTTGTTCTTCAGATATCCATCCAGGGTGGCGCGGGCGACCTGCTCGGGGCTGGCGCCGCGGCGTCCGGCATCGCTGAGGCGCTGGCGGTCGGCGCCCTGGATGGCGTTGCGGCCGAAGCCGGTGGCGATGTAGCCCGGGCAGACGGTCATCACGTGGACGCCGCTACCCTTCAACTCCACCCGCGCCGCCTTGCCGATGGCGTTGAGGGCGAACTTGCTGGCGCTGTAGGCGGCTGAGTAAGGCATCGGCACGTGCCCGGCGACGCTGGAAATGTTGATGATGGCGCCGCTTCCCTGCCGCTTCATGACCGGGATGACGATCTTCATGGCCTCGATGGCGCCGAACAGGTTGGTCTCGAACAGGGAGCGGCACTGGTCCATGTCCATTTGAGCGACGGAGTCGATGAGGCCGTGGCCGGCGTTGTTCACCCAGATGTCCACCCGGCCGAAGTTGTGCACGGTGAGGGAGAGCACGCGCAGGATTTCCTCGCGGTAACGGACATCGCAGTGGAGGGCGAGCGTCTTCTGGGGGCGGGCGATGCGGGCGCGGGCGGCTTCGGCGCGGGCGGCGTCGCGGGAGGTGAGCACGACCGAGGCGCCTTCCTCGACGAAGAGGCGGGCAAGGGCCTCGCCGATGCCCATGGAGGCGCCGGTGACCACGGCTACTTTGTCCTGGAGCAGTTGGGCCATTTAACGCTTGTAGCGGGAGGCGCACCGCCAAGTCAAGCGGCGGTTGCACAACTTCCGGCGGCGAAAGGGGCTTCCAAGCTAAACGCGGGCGAGGGCGCCCGCGCCACATCGACAGGCAGGGTGGCGGCATCACATAGCGATGTGACGCTCGGCGTATAATCGCGGCAGATGAGGGTGGTCCCAGAGCAGCGAGAGTGATGGCGCCCCAGAGAGGCTCTTCTTCCGACAATGAATCTCCCCCGGACACTGGCTGAACTGCGCGAAGAGAAGCAGTATTCCCAAGCGCGGCTGACCACGCGGCGGGTAAAAGACGAGCTGCGCGGGAACCTGATGGCCAAGCTGCGCGCCGGCTGCCCGGTGTTCCCCGGCATCGTGGGCTACGAGGACACGGTGGTGCCGCAGATCGTGAACGCGATCCTGTCGCGGCACAACTTCATCCTGCTGGGGCTGCGCGGGCAGGCCAAGAGCCGCATCCTGCGCGCGCTGACCTGCCTGCTTGATCCGCAGACGCCGTACATTGCCGGCTGCGAAATCCACGACAATCCCTACGCCCCGATCTGCCGCCGCTGCCGCGAACTGCTCGCCGGGGAAGGCGACAACACGCCGATCGCGTGGCTGGCGCCGGAGGGGCGTTACGTGGAGAAGCTGGCCACGCCCGATGTGACCATTGCCGACCTGATCGGCGACATCGATCCCATCAAGGCGGCGCGCGGCGGGCACGAACTCTCCAGCGAGCTGACGGTGCACTATGGCTTGCTGCCGCGCGCCAACCGCGGCATCTTCGCCGTCAACGAACTGCCGGACCTGGCGGGAAAGATCCAGGTGGGGCTGTTCAACATCATGCAGGAAGGCGACGTGCAGATTAAGGGCTACCCGATCCGGCTGCCGCTGGATGTGGCCCTGGTGTTCAGCGCCAACCCGGAAGACTACACGGCGCGGGGCAAGATCATCACGCCGCTGAAAGACCGGATCGGATCGGAGATTCGCACTCATTATCCGGCCACGGTGGAGGAAGGCATCGCCATCACGGCGCAGGAAGCCTGGGCGCAGCGCGACGGCTACCAGTTGCACCTGCCCAAGTACGTGCGCCAGGTGATCGAGCAGGTGGCCTTCGTGGCGCGCGAGGACAAGAAGATCGACAAGCGCAGCGGGGTGAGCCAGCGGCTGCCCATCACCTGCATGGAGAACGTGATCTCCAACGCCGAGCGCCGCGCCATCCTGCACGACGAAAAGC
>Ga0315268_10005224_pt1 | contig 13992 bp, 15 predicted proteins | sample C1_top_MG_FD_204535 | JGI IMG/M metagenome (GOLD analysis project Ga0315268, IMG submission 204535) | Sediment microbial communities from Yellowstone Lake, YNP, Wyoming, USA - C1_top | ecosystem: Environmental > Aquatic > Freshwater > Lake > Sediment | place: USA: Wyoming | collected 2017-08-01 | reverse complement strand
CCTCCTGTCACCTACAATTCCAACAGCGGCACATTTGAATTCGTCATCCCCGACGGCGCCCAACTCGGTCAGGTCTCTGCCTGGGGTGCGGCGGGGATGCCGGTGGAGCAGGGCACCATCGACAAGGGCAAAAACCATTACGCCATCGCCTTCCCGCTGCGGCCCGCCGACAACGGCGTGCGCATCGCCTATCAGCTTCCTTACCCGGGCAACCGAGCCACCCTGCATCTGACTTCGCCCTATGCGGCGCAGCGCGTGCTGGTCATCGCGCCGCCGACCATGCAAATCAGCGGCGACGGCTTTGCGCCCGCGGGCACCGAGCAGGGCTGGAATCTCTTCGCACGTGAGAACGTGCCCGCCGGCCTCGCCTTCGAACTCAACGTTTCCGGCACCGCGCCGACGCCCTCCAATCCTTCCGGCGACGACTCGACGCAAGCCTCCTCCGGGCCGGCCCTCGGCGTGATCCCCGGGCGTCTGGAAAGTTTCCGCTGGCCGCTCATCGGCGGCTTCGCCACACTTTTTGCGCTGGGAATGTTCTTCCTTATGAAGAAGCAGGTGCAGGTCGTCCAGCCTGACGCGGTAGAGCCGGCGCCTGTGCGCGCTCCTGCACCCAGCGCAGATCTGGTCTCCAGCGTCGTTTCGGAAGCCGAGCGCGAAGCCCGGCGCGCTATGGACGATGTCAAAGACGCGCTGTTCCGCCTCGAGCTGCGTCGCCAGGCCGGCACCATCACCGAAACCGACTATGCTCGCGAACGCCAGCGAATTGAGCAACGCCTCCGCGAAATGATGACAGGGCCTGCCCGCCAGCCCTTTGGAGGGTAGCTGGCGTGCGCGCAGCCCAGCAAGCTGAGCCCTCCATCAGCGCTCCCGCAGTCCTTCCCGATGAATTCCACACCGGAGGTGTGGGCCTCGTCTTCGACCGCGTCGAAAAGCGCTATGGCGCCCTGGTCGCCTTGCGGCGGCTCAGTTTGGAAATCGCTCCGGGAGAGTTTGTCGCCCTGCTCGGCCCCAACGGTTCCGGCAAAACCACTCTGCTGAAACTGGCCGCTCTGTTGATGCGCCCGACGGCGGGCCAGGTCACTTTCGCCGGCCTGTCCGGCACCTCCGACGCGGCCATCACGCGCAGCATCGGCTTTGTTGGTCACAACAGCCTGCTCTATGACGAATTGACCGCGCTCGAGAACCTTATGTTTTTCGCTCACCTGTACGGCCTGCGGGCGCCGCAGCTGCGCGCGAAGGAATTGCTGGACGTCACCGAGCTTTCGGCGCGTGGCGGAAGTCTGGTGCGGACGTATTCGCGCGGGATGCGCCAGCGGCTCAGCCTGGCGCGGGCCCTGCTCGCCCGGCCCCGCTTGTTGCTGCTTGACGAGCCGTCGGCAGGCCTCGACCGCAGCGGCCTCGGCTGGCTCGCAGAAACGCTCGGCGCGCTGAAGCAGTCGGGTTGCACCGTCCTGATGAGCACGCACGGCCGAAGCCGCGCGCTGGCCCTGGCCACGCGCGCGATCTGGCTCGAGGGCGGGACGCTCGCGCGCGACACCGGCCCGGGTGCCGATCCGCAGGCCTTGCGCAGCGACGTCGCCGCTGCCTTCGGAGAGGAGGCTTAGGTGAGCGCCCCGGCTTTCTCCCTCGACACGGTGGGGACGCTCCGCGGCGCGGGGATCATCCTGGCCAAGGAACTGCGCGCCGAGTGGCGCACCCGCGAGTTGATGAACACCACTATCGTTTTCGCGCTGATGGTCGTGGTGCTGTTCAGCTTCACCTTCGATCCGAGCGATGCCGAATCGCGTCGCTACGCCTCCGGCCTGCTCTGGCTGGCGTTTCTGTTCGCCGGTTCATTGATGTTGCACCCTTCGTTTGCCCGCGAACAATCCAACGACACGCTCTACGCCTTGCGGATGGCCCCCGTCGCTCCGTCCTCCATCCTCCTGGGCAAGCTGCTCGCGAATTTCATCTTTATGTCCCTGGCGGAGCTCGTCCTTCTGCCGGTATTCACAGTCCTCTACAACGTGCAGATCTTGCCCGTGCTGGATCAGCTTCTGCTGGTTCTGGCACTGGGCACGCTCGGCCTGAGCGTCACCGGGACGGTTTTTTCAGCGATTGCCGCGCAGGCGCGCATGCGGGAACTGTTGCTTCCGCTCCTCCTGCTGCCGATTCTGACCCCGGTGCTCATCGCCAGCGTCGAAGCCACCACGGGCCTGCTCTCGGACCCGCCCGAGCTGGCCGCCACGCCGCTGAAGTTTCTCGTGGGTTTTGACATCATCTTTTTGACGGCGTCCTACTTTTTGTTCGATTATCTCTGTGAGGAATGAAATGCGCTCAACGGTGAAAACACTCTGGCTCGGTGCGGCGCTGGTCGCCCTGCTGCTCGGCATCGCCGGCTACACGGCCTTCTTCATCGCCCCGACCGAGCGCACCATGGGCGACATCCAGCGCATCTTCTATTTCCATGTGACCAGCGCGTGGACCGGCTTCCTGAGTTTTTTCATCGTGTTCATCGCCAACGTCGCCTACCTGGTCGCGCGCAAGCCGCGCTGGGACTCGCTGGCGGTCTCCGCCGCGGAAGTCGGACTCGCCTTCACCACCGTGGTGCTGGTGACCGGGCCCATCTGGGCGCATCCGGTCTGGGGCATCTGGTGGACCTGGGACGCGCGGCTCACCTCCACATTCGTTCTGTGGCTGTTGTATGTGGTCTATTTGATCTTGCGCAATCTGCTGGAGGACCCCGAGCGGCGCGCCACGGTTTCGGCGGTGTACGGCATCTTTGCCTTTCTCGACGTGCCCATCGTCTATATGTCCATCCGCTGGTGGCGCACCCAGCATCCGCAGCCGGTGATCGCCGGCGGCTCCGGCTCCGGTCTGGACGCCACGATGTGGCGCGTGGTTCTGGTGTGTTGGGCCGCGCTGCTGAGTCTGATGGTTCTGGTGCTCCGCTCCCGCTACCAGCTCGAAAAGCTCCGGCACGAAGTCGCCGAACTGAGTTATGAAATCGACAGCCGCGCCCCGGGAACGGGGAGCCGCGGACTGGCCCGCCAGGAAACGGGCGGGCAAGGAGGCGCTACCCGATGAAGAATTTCGAGAGTCTGTTCGCCGCTTACATCCTGGTGTGGGCGATTTTCTTTGTTTATTATTTCACGGTGGCGCGCCGCCTGGCCGAACTGCGCGAGGAATTGAATGCGCTGAAGGCGGCTGTGCTCGGAGGCTCGGAGCCCGGCTCCGCCAAACGATGACTTCTCCCATCGCTCCCCGGGAAAAAGTTGGCGTGGTCCTGTTCCAGCTCGGCGGCCCGGACGGCCCCGAGACGGTTGAGCCTTTTCTCTATAACCTTTTCTGCGATCCCGACATCATCGAAATCCCTTTGGGCTGGCTGTTGCGTCGGCCCTTGGCGCGTTGGATTTCGAGGAAGCGCGCGCCGAAAGTCGCCGCGGCGTACCGGGCCATCGGTGGCCGCTCGCCGATCCGATATCTCACTGAGCGCCAGGCCCGCGCGCTGGAGCAGACGCTGCAAACGGACCTAGACGCCCGCGTCCTCGTGGCCATGCGCTACTGGCATCCACTCACCAACGAGGCAATCGCTGAACTCGAAAAGCTTGCGCCGGACAAAATCGTTTTGCTCCCGCTCTACCCGCAATATTCGTTGGCCACTACCGGCAGCAGCTTGAACGAATGGCGCTGCTGCGTCTCAAAGCGGATGCCGCCCACTCACCTGGTCAAAGAATTCTTCAGCCACCCGATGTATATCGCCTCGGTCGTGGAGAAGATTGCCTTAAGCCTCTCTCATTTTGACCGGCCGGAGAATGTGCACCTGGTTTTCAGCGCCCACGGCCTGCCCGTCAGTTTCATCGAGCGCGGCGATCCCTACCAGCGCCAGGTAGAAGCCACCGTGAAGCTGACGCTCGAACGCGGCGCCTGGCAAAATCCGCACACGCTCTGCTATCAGAGCCGCGTGGGCCCGCAAAAATGGCTCGAGCCTTCTCTCCACGAAACCATCGAGCGGCTCGGCAGGGAAGGGGTGAAGCAGGTGCTCGTCATCCCCATCGCCTTCGTCTCCGAGCACATTGAAACCCTCCACGAGATCAACATCGAGTCGCGCGAAGAAGCCTTGGCCCACGGCATCGAGCAGTTCGAGATGATGCCTGCGGTGGGCGACTCGGCGACGTTCATCGCCTGCCTCGCCGATCTGGTGAAGACTGCGCTCGCCCAGCCGCCGATAAAAGACTGGGATGAATGACCGTGGATCCCTCGACTTTCGCCGGCTCCGGTGACGATTATCCCGCCGCCACCCCTCCCGCGATAAGGCAGTCCATCTGGTCGAGCGATGTGGCCATTCCGGTCTATTTGGCACTGGCCACGCTCACTCACCTGCAACTTGTTTGCAAGTCCGCTTGACACTTTTCGGCGGACATAATATAAATACAGTTCCTTCGGGCTATATACCTATATACGTTCACATTTCTAGCGAGGTGGGTAAGTTCGCTCTGAGCGAGACTATGCCTGAACCCACGGAACGGAAAGCCGCCGCCAGCGCGGCCGCACCGGCTGCCACGAGATTGCCACCCTCGAGGATGAACGGCGCATCGGCACCGAGTTGACCACCGAAGGCAGCAAGCCCATCGAGCGCCTCGACTTCGCGCTGCTGACCCAGAGGGCGGGCGCTGGGTTTTCGCCGGGCCGCTGCCCGCGTCGCTCAAAAACTACACCGGCGACCACCCCGATCTTCTGGTCCGCTACCTGATGGAACTGAACCCGGAAGAGCAGCGCGCGCTCCTCAGCCGCACCCCGCGCGCCCCTGCGGCCGGGGCCGGAGGGAATTAGCAATCCGGCGACACGGGGATTTCTCCTGTGTCGCCACAAGCACCAAGTTCACGACGGCGACCCCGTCCAGGAGGGAAGTAGATCAAATGACTCGCAAGGTAAGCTCGATCCTTCTCGCTGCGCTGCTGGCCATGATTGTGGTGACCGCCGCATGCGGGAGCAAGCAGTCCACAGAAACGGCTCCAGCAACTCCAGCCGCGACGTCCGCCCAAGCGCAACCGGTTGACGCCGCCACCGCAGCCACCATCACCGGCACGGTGAAGCTCGACGGCGCTGCTCCCAAGGGCCGCCGCCTGCGCATGGATGCCGACCCGGTTTGCGTTGCAGCCCACAAGGAAGCGGTGAACGACGAAGACGTCGTCGTCGGTCAGGGTAACGCGCTGGCCAACGTGGTGGTCTTCGTCAAGTCCGGCCTGGAGAACCGCGCCTTCGATCCGCCCCAGGAACCCGTAGTTCTCGATCAGAAGGGTTGCCAGTATGTCCCCCACGTAGTCGCGGTGATGGTCAACCAGAAACTGGAAATCCGCAATAACGACACCACCACGCACAACATCCACCCGATGCCCGCCAACAACAGGGAATGGAACAGATCACAACCGCCCGGCTCCACCCCGATCGAGGATTCGTACGCGCGCGAGGAGGTCGCCATTCCGGTGAAATGCAATGTCCATCCGTGGATGAAGAGCTACATCGCCGTCATCAAGAATCCCTACCACGCGGTGACCGGCACCAACGGCAGCTTTGAATTGAAGAACCTGCCCCCGGGCGATTACACCATCGAGGCGTGGCACGAAAAGCTTGGCACCAGCGAGCAGAAGATTACCGTCGGGCCCAAAGAGACCAAGGCCATCGAGTTCCTCTTTAAGGCTCAGTCATAGCACTCAGTAGTAAACTGCGCCGGGACGTGTGCTGCCTGATCGCGCAGGCTTCGCCGTCCCGCCTCACCGCCGAATCCATCCGCAAGCGCTCCAACCCTTGAAACTCGCCCCAACTTATTGCTTCCGCGATTCTTGAGCTCGTTGGGAGCCCCGTAGGGGCGACGGAATGTAGCCCAGGGCTTCAGCCCTGGGTAAGAGAGCGGCGCGCAGCGCCTTCCTTGCTGCCGCAGGCTGACGCGGAGTCCCGTTCTGAGCGGGACGTAGCGTCCTCAATCCGGAACCTTCTGCTGATGGAATGAAATGAAGCTCTAGTACGGCAAATCCCCGTGCTTGGCCTCGAATTCTGTCAGCGGGACCATGTCAATGGCATCCCACGGGCAGCCTTCCAGAAACGATCCATCCGGGCCTTTGCTGGTGCACAGCTTGCACCCGATGCACAGCAGGGGATCCACCACGATGCGGCCAAAGGGCGGATGGTCGGTGTCCGGTGCCCAGTACATGCACTCCTCCACCGGGCAATACTCCACGCACGCGGGCGAACCCGAGCACCCCGTACAGCACTCGTTGATCACCGCCAGGATATGCGGCTTGCGCTTCCGTTTGTCCGACTTACCCGTGGACATCGGCGATTGTTTGACCACCTCGGCGGGTTCGTACTTGTGCGCGGTTGCAGCGGTTTCGGCCACAGTTCATCCTTGGATTGATTTGATTTCCCAAGCATCTTTGCCGACGCCTGCCGCGAAGTCAATGCCCGCTTCGCCCCTCCGCTACACGAGTTTTGGGCCAACTTATCTTGCCAGTACGTAATCCGCTGAACTCGGGAGGGCACGGCTTTAGCCGTGCCGAGATAGTCGGCAAAACTCAGGGGTTTTAACCCCTGAGGGATTTCATGTCCTGGCTGTTCCGGAATTTCGCGGCATTTTGAAGCAGCCATGTGTAATCCCGCGCGCGGAATGTCGCTAGATAGGATGACTGCCCAAGAGGCGACCATGCGAACACAAAACCTGTTCTTGACTCTGGCTCTGGTGGCGCTGGTAGCGGCCCCGGCTTGTCTGGTGCGGTCGGTGGAGCCCTGGTGGAAGGCCGACACCCTCACCTGCGCAGACGACCTGCTCGGCGGCTGGATTGGCACCGGCACAGACGGCGGCGACATCGCCATGACCTTTCTGCCGGCTCCGGGCCCCGGCGCCTACATCGTCCAGTATTCCGACAAAGACGATCAGGGCACTTTCCTGGCACATCTTTCCAAAGTCGGTGCCGACTACTACCTGGATTTTCGTCCCAAGGAGGGCGCGCCGGGCGTCGATGGCCTCCTGCTTTTCCCGATGCATTCGGTGGCGCGCCTGGAGATTGGCGCCGATAGCTTGGTCGTCCACATCCTGAATTACGAGGCGGTGAAGAAGGCCGCTGAGCTCGATCGTTTGACCGGCCTGAAATACGTCTGGGACGAAAGGGAGCTCGTTCTCGTGTCCTCCACCGACGACTTGCAGCGCTTCGTTCTGGGCCTGAGCCGCGATTCGAACCTGTTTTCCCCGCCCATGAAGCTCTCGCGGAAGAAGTAGGAACTCATTTCACCCAGGCGTGATTTGCTGCAGCCGGAAGGGCACGGCGGAACTTGCCTGCCCTGAGCTTTCCGAAGGGTGCCGCAATAGCCGCCAAGTATCAGGGGTCTTAACCCCTGAGGGCTTCTGGTTCCTAACGATGGGCGCTGAATCCTCGCTCCCTACGCGACATCCAATCAACTGGGCGCGGCCGGAAAGCGGCTGTCCGACCCTGGTTTTTCGGTTGGACAGAAGACACCTCCTGCCGACGCCCACGGCGGTCCCCGGAATTCTGGTATAATGGTTTTGTCCGTCGGAGAGAACGTACGCGCACGGAAGGAGTCGAAACCTTGATTACGCTTACACCGGTTGCCGCCTCAAAGGTGAAGGAAATCATGAGCCAGCAGAACCCCGTGCCCAAGGGGCTGCGCATCGCCGTGGTCGGCGGAGGCTGCTCCGGCTTCCAGTACCACATGGCCTTTGAGAACGACACCAACGGCACCGACCGCGTCATCGAATTTGACGGGTTGCAGGTCTACGTGGACCAGATGAGCGCCATGTACTTGAACGGCGTCGAGATCGACTATGTCGAAACCCTCGAAGGCGCCGGCTTCAAGTTCAACAACCCCAACGTCCGCAGCACCTGCGGGTGCGGCAGCTCATTCAGCGCCTGACGCCGAACAGGAAATATTCCTTCTCATCCCGAGTCCCGACAGAGTCGGGACGAGGGATCTGCACTTCGAGCTTTTGGGGCTGACGGCCTCAAAAGCTCGTTCTGTTTCTGACCGATGGATCCAGCCGAAGCCGCGAAGTGGGATGAGCGCTACCGTCGCCCCGAATACTGGGCAGGGAAGGAGCCTGTCGAGTTCCTGCAAGAAGTCCTGCCGTGGCTGCCACGGGGAGGAACGGCGCTGGACGTCGCCATGGGCGAGGGCCGCAACTCCGTCTTCCTGGCGCAGCAGGGCTGGCGGGTCGTTGGTGTGGACGCCGCTTCGGCGGCGCTGGCCAAGGCCGAAGCCTTGGCACATGAGCGCAGCGTCTGGGTGAGTCGCTGGGCACCCGATATGCCCGTCGTTCCGCCGCATCCGGGCCTGCTGCTCCATCAAGCCGACCTCGAAACTGAGCCGCTTCCTGCGGGCCCCTTCGGCCTTATCATCTGCTTCAACTACCTGCAACGCTCGCTCCTTCGTTCCCTCGAGGAGCGCGTTGCCCCCGGCGGCTATCTCGTCTACGAAACCTACACGCTCGACCAACTCCGCTTCGCTGGCGGTCCGCGCAATCCCGAATTTCTGCTTCAGCCCGGCGAATTGCGCGCGGCCTTTCCAGCACTGGAAATAATCTTTTATCGCGAGCACAACGCCGGGAAGGGAATTGCCAGTCTCCTCGCCCGCCGTCTGAAAATAGGCTGTCGATGAACCCCATCGTATTGTCATTCTGAGGAGTCCGTCCGCCAAGCCTAATGGCGGACGGGCGACGAAGAATCTCAGCGTCTGGTGCTTGCCGAGAAGCACCCCTGAAATTCCCCGGCCCGAAGGATCGGGCTTCGGGACGACAACCCACAAGCCTTTCTCGGCACCCTGTCAGCCCCTGCGGTCTGCGGGATTCCTAATTCATCATCCCCTGCAACCTTCGCGCGGCCTTCCACGCGCCTTCATGCCCGGGGTTTTCCTCGATGGCCTTGCGGAATTCGGCCAGCGCCTTCGCGTACTGCCGCTTGCTTTCATACACCCGCCCCAGGTTGTAGTGCGGGAAGCAGTAGTTCTCGTAGCGCGGCGCCTCAAGCGCGCGTTCGAACCAGGGGATGGCCTCATCCAGCCGCTTTTGTTCCACCAGGTAGGCGCCGATGTCGTTGTAGGGGTTGCCGAACGTGGGGTCCACCTCGATGGCTTTCAGGCATTCCTGAATAGCCTCTTCCCAGCGCCCCTGAAAGCTGTACGTCCACCCCAGAAAGGTATGGCTTTCGGCAGTGGGGAACACCTCGATGGACTTCTTGTAGAGCGCAATCGCCTCTTCCCACTTGCCCTTCATCTGGCGCTCGTAGGCCTGCTGAAACAGCGCCAGCGCTTCCTCCTGTTTCGATTTGTCCGGCTCAATAGCCATGCCTGTGGTTGCCGGAATTATATACTCGCCCGGTCTAGCAATTGAAAAGCGGGGCAGGTGCCCGTATGCTAGTGCCGTTCCAACTATTCGCGCCAAGCTGCGCAGACCAACGCGGCGTGACGCTTTCATATTTCTTCCCGCTTAGGTTGTAGGCCAAAAAAGTTGGAACGGTACTAGAGGCCTGTGATGAAGATTGCTCTCGTCCAGCTCAATCCCACCGTCGGTGATTTTGACGGCAATGTGGAACGCATTCTGGCGCGCGCTGCGGAGGCCCAGACGCGTGGCGCGCAGCTCGCCGTTTTCCCGGAGCTCTGTCTGTGCGGCTATCCGCCGCAGGATTTGATCGAGCGCCCCGCCTTCGTCGAGCGCAACCGCACTGAACTCCAGCGGCTCGCGCGGCAGATCGCCTTGCCGGCGGTGGTTGGGCACGTCGGTCCTTCGAACGACAAGGCTGGCAAACCCGTGGCCAATTGCGCGGCCGTGCTCGCCGACGGCAAGGTCATCTTCGAGCAGCGCAAGATGCTGTTGCCCACCTACGATGTTTTCGACGAGACCCGTTATTTCCAGCCCGGCCGCGATGAACGCGTGCTCGCCTTCTGCGGCGACAACCTGGGCATCACCATTTGCGAAGACGTTTGGAACGACAAGACCTTCTGGGCCACCCGGCGCTATGAACGCGACCCTGTCTCCGAACTGGTGGTGCAGGGAAGTACGCTCCTGCTGAACATCTCCGCCTCGCCTTACACCCTCGACAAGCGTTCCCTGCGCCTGGAGATGCTCCGCGCGACGGCTCAGCGTCATCGCCTGCCTGTCGTCTACGTGAATCAGGTCGGCGGCAACGATAGCCTGGTGTTCGACGGCTCCAGCGTCGCGCTCACCGCCGACGGCCGCATCGCCGCCCAGGCGCGCTCCTTCGAAGACGACCTCGTGCTGTTCGATACCGCCTCGGGCACCGGCGAAATTCGTCCGCAGCCCGGCAATGAGTTGGAGGTCGTCTATCTGGCCCTGGTCTGTGGCACGCGCGACTACGTCCGCAAGTGCGGCTTCCGCGAGGTGGTCGTCGGCTTAAGCGGTGGCATCGATTCTTCTTTGGTCGCCGCCCTCGCCACCGAAGCACTGGGAGCGCAAAACGTCCTCGGCGTGGCCATGCCCGGGCCGTATTCTTCCGAGGGCAGCCTGCGCGATGCCCGCCAGCTCGCCAAGAACCTGGGCATCCGTTTCCTCGAGCTGCCGATTACCGAGGTCTTCCGCACCTACGAGGCTTCGCTCGCGTCTCCCTTCCAGGGCCGCGCCGCCGACGTGACCGAGGAAAACATCCAGGCGCGCATCCGCGGCAATTTCTTGATGGCGCTCTCCAACAAATTTGGCTCGCTGGTATTGAGCACCGGAAACAAATCCGAGCTCGCTGTGGGCTACTGCACTCTCTACGGCGACATGGCCGGCGGACTCGCCGTCATTTCCGACGTGCCCAAGACCATGGTCTACGACCTCGCCCGCCACATCAACCGGGGCAGGGAAGTCATCCCCCAGGCCAGCCTGACCAAGGCGCCCTCGGCGGAGCTGCGTCCCAACCAGACCGACCAGGACACTCTGCCGCCCTACGAAATCCTCGACAACATTCTGAAAGCGTATGTCGAAGATCTCCGCACTCCGGAAGAAATTGCCGAAGAATTCAGTTACGCGCTCGATTTGGTCCGCGAAATCGCCCGAAAAGTCGACCGCAATGAATACAAACGCAAGCAGGCAGCGCCCGGCCTGAAAATCACATCCAAAGCTTTCAGTGTGGGCAGACGCTTTCCGGTCGCGCAGGCCTTCAAGCCTTAGGAGAAGAACAATGAAGCGATGGGCACTCTTGGTCGTGATGATTCTCAGCCTGGCAGCCGCCGCGCTCGCGCAGGTAGCCCCCGGCACCACTGCGGCTTCCACCGCGCAACTCCAGCAGCGCGTCGAAGGGTTTATCCGCAAGATTTACGGCTGGGGCCCATCATTTCAGGTTGTAATAGGCATGCCTAAGGAATCTTCTGTGCCCGGCTTCTACGAGGTCATGGTACAGGTCAGTGCGGGCGGCCAATCTGACACCGGGACCGTCTACGTGAGCAAGGACGGCCGCTACCTGTTCCGCGGCGAGATCGACGACATGACCACGGATCCTTTCGCGGCCGCGCGCCGGCTCATCAAGCTCGAAGGCAGCCCCACGCAGGGCCCCGCCGACGCGCCCGTCGTCGTGGTGGTATATGGCGATTTCCAGTGCCCGCACTGCAAACAGCTCGACATTGAGCTGCGCTCCATCATGCCTCGTTTTCCCCAGGTGCGTTTTGTCGCCAAAAATTTCCCGCTCTCGCAAATCCATCCCTGGGCCATGACCTCGGCCACCGCCGCCTGGTGTGCCCACAAACAAAAGCCGGAAGCTTACTGGGCGCTCCACCATTTGCTCTTCGACAACCAGGACAGCATCAACACGGAAAACGCCTGGCAGAAAATACAGGACCTCGCGGCTCAGGTCGGATACGACCCCAACGCCATCCGTCTCTGTATGGCCTCGCCCGAAGCTAAGGCCGGCGTCGAAGTAGACCTCAAGGAAGGCCAGGCGCTCGCCATCGCCAACACCCCCACCGTCTTCATCAACGGACGCCGCATCGTCGGCGGAGACCGCAACATCCTCCAGCAGTTCATCAACTACGAGATCGTCGTCACCGCGCCCCCACCCACGCTGCGCAAGCCCTAACCCGGGGCCCCCAACCAGCTCTCTGGCGGTCATCCCCAGCGACGCCGGCAATCTGCGGCTCATCCTCGATGCCTCCTACTTCGAGCGAAGCCCGCCCCGCCTGCAGCCCTAACTGGTTGTCATCCCGAGTCCGCCGAGGCGGACGAGGGATCTGCACGTCATACGAGAGCCACCGACCCAGTAGGGCAGTAGCCCCTAGAGCCAAAGCCCGGCCACAGAGCCCTTAAGCCGCCTCCGTCTACCGCGTAGTTAACATAATATATCTTATGGGACATAAGGAAACCTTGGGCTTTTGGCCTCGAACCCTGGACCCGCGACCCGGAGCCCGTCTTCGCGCCCTATTCCCCGGCTTGCCTCTACCCGCCCCCATTGTCGGTGCCGGTAGGGGCACAGCATGCTGTGCCCGTCTTCGGCGTGCTATTCTCTTCTTTCGGCGGAGATAAGAAATGAAGTCTCGCATCGAAAAGGATTCGCTCGGTGAGCGCGCAGTTCCGGGCGAAGCCTACTACGGCATCCAGACGGCGCGCGCGGCAGAGAACTTCCCTATCAGTGGCCTGCGCGCCCATCCCTTCCTGATTAGGGCCGTCGCCATGGTCAAGAAGGCCGCGGCGATGGCCAACCGCGACCTGCGGCTCCTCGACGCTCGCCGGGCCTCGGCCATCATACGTGCCGCCCAAGAGGTCATCTCCGGCAAGTTCGATGGCCAGTTTGTCGTGGACGTCTACCAGGCCGGCGCGGGCGTTTCCTTCCACATGAACGCCAACGAGGTCATCGCCAACCGCGCCATCGAACTTCTCGGCGGGCGCCGCGGCAATTACGCCCTCTGCCATCCGAACGACCACGTCAACTTCGGCCAATCCACCAACGACGTTTTCCCGACGGCGATGCGCCTCGCCGCCATCCTCCTCTTTGAGGATCTGCTCGTCGGGCTGGCACAGCTCGAAGGTTCGCTGGCGCGCAAGGGCAAGGAGTTCGACCACATCTTGAAGTCCGGCCGTACGCACATGATGGACGCGGTGCCCATCCGCCTCGGCCAGGAGTTCGCCGCCTACGCCACCGCGATGCGCCGCTGCGGCGCCGTGCTGCGTCAGTCCCAGGACACGCTTCGCGAAATCGGCTTGGGTGGCAGTGCCGTGGGAACCGGCGTCAACACCCACCCGCGCTATCAGAAGCTCGTCGTGAATCACCTCAGCAAGGTGTCCGGCCAGAAGCTGGCAGCCACCGGCGATCTGCGCTACGCCATGCAGTCCTGCCTGGCGATGTCAGCGGCCTCTTCGGCACTGCGCAACCTCGCGCTCGAGCTGATCCGCATCGCCAACGACCTCCGCCTGCTCTCTAGCGGCCCCAACACAGGCCTCGCCGAAATCACGTTGCCGGCCCTCCAGCCCGGTTCTTCAATTATGCCCGGCAAGGTGAACCCGGTGATGGCCGAGGTGACAGCGATGGTGGGTTTCCAGGTGGTCGGCGCCGACATCGCCACCGCCCTCGCGGTCCAGGCCGGCCAGCTCGAACTGAACGTAATGATGCCGGCGATGGCTTGGAATGTTCTCCACTCGGCGGAAATTCTGAAGAACACGGTACGCGCTCTGGCCGAAAAGTGTGTGGATGGAATTGAAGCCAGCGAAGAGCGCTGCCGCTACTACGCCAACGCCACCGTGTCCATCGCCGCCGCGTTGAATCCCTACATCGGCTACGCCGCCGCCGCCGAAATCGCCAAGGAAAGCGTTCGCACCGGCCGTACCGTCACCGAAATCGCCGCCGAACGCAAGCTCCTCGACGACAATCTCCTCCGCGAAATCCTCGACCCCTATCGCGCCACCCAGCCCGCCGCGCCCCTCAAGTCCCGCCCCGCACGTGCTAAGTCCCGCTCACGGCGTCCCCGGCGCCGCAACCGCCGCCGTCGCTAAGCCCACCACCGCATACGACGCGTTGTCAT
>Ga0315268_10005223_pt1 | contig 13993 bp, 15 predicted proteins | sample C1_top_MG_FD_204535 | JGI IMG/M metagenome (GOLD analysis project Ga0315268, IMG submission 204535) | Sediment microbial communities from Yellowstone Lake, YNP, Wyoming, USA - C1_top | ecosystem: Environmental > Aquatic > Freshwater > Lake > Sediment | place: USA: Wyoming | collected 2017-08-01 | reverse complement strand
ACCGTAAGGTGCTTTTTTAGACATTGAGTATCTTACTGATGTACAGAAGGAGAAAGGCTATTCCCAAGACACTCAATGAACTTGTGATCGAAATGACCGGTTGGAAGAATGATGCTGTTGCTACGGACAGTTGCGGCAGTACAAGGAGGTTTACAAAAAGTGGTGTTGCAATGAAGAACAATGCAAAGTAGAAGTATTTGCCTCGGATGGTATTTGCTTGTTCCATTTGAGAAAGCAATTGAGGTATTCTTTCTAGACGCAGTTCCCTGCCAATTTTGCCAAGGTCTTCTGTCAGCTCGTTGAGGATCCCTTCCGCTTCGGCACGGACCTGTTTAGAGTTCTTGTCGAGTTTTTCTTTCAATCCTAGAAGAGAAATAGAACTTCTAAGGTCTTGCTGCAATGACGCCCTCCTTTCGTTTTTCTTCGTAACTAGTGTTGTTGAACCTTCCCAAGTATCCACCATTTGCTTTATCGTAACTAATATCTGCCACTCTTTTTTAACTCGGTCTCTCTCCTTTTTGTAGGACGCATAGAGCTGTGGATCCATTCCTGAAATCATGAGATCGGTTTCTGCTAGTCCCTGCTGCATCAGTTTCAGATCCGACAGAACGGCAAAGTCTACATAGATTGATGATGATTTCTCAACTATTCTTCTGTAGAGGTCTTTCTCTTCTTCTACAGTCGATTGAGTTTCGAGCAGTGAAAAGTCTTTTCGCAGTGCAAGAAGGTTGTTTGCAATGATCTGGACTTTTTCCAGAGATAACATGCCTGAGATGTAGTGAGGTGATTTTTCATCGAGTTCACTTGCGAGTTCACTGAATTTCCCATGAGTAAACATCAGTCCAGCTGTTATGATCCCCAACAGGCTTCCGAAAGTTGCTGTTGTCGTGGTTAAGACGGTCTTGAGATCGGCAAAATCCATTGGTTCTATGACGTTTCGCCAAGCTAGGAAAAAAGCAACTAGAGAAGCCCCCAGAAGAAGGACAAATAAGAGTTTCGTCGAACGGTTCATTTTGACTTCACAAGCTCAAACGCTACTATACATTTGCGGCCACCTTTGATTAAGGCTTTGTCCCAACTGCAACTGCTAGCGTCGCCGAGCACAAGCTTCGCTAATGCTTTGGCTGTTGAAGAACAGAGCAAATCGCAGTACTTGCTTCTGGTCGCCATGTCAACGTTCTTGCCTACATGCAACATTGGACAGTCTGACACACTCAAACAAAAGCGATTTTCCGACAACACAAGTGGCTCGTACTTCTGGCCATAATAGCTGAGCAAGACTCCGAATATCTTGGCTACAGTCTTCATGTTCTTCTCTTTAAGACCAAAGATCTTTATCAAGCCACTTAAAATGGATAAGTCTATTTCGTGAATTTGAGACGCAAGCTCCTCTTCTCCTCGACCAGCTTTCTCAAGAATTGGAATTGCCACCTCAACGGGCGGGTACGTGTATTTTGCAAGTAGAGTTTTCATTTTTTCTTCAGCGCTCTTCTTCACCCGACTCACCAACAATAACATTGAAGATTATTGGATAAAACTTTATCCCAAACTAAACGCTAAAGTTTTTTTTCAAAACGCAAGCATTGTTAAATAGGCACGGGTATGATAGCCTTGATGGAAGGCGAGCATATTGAGCGATCACATTTATGAGCAGCTTGCTGAAGCCTTGAACAAACTTCCAAACGGTTTCCCAAGGTCACCTTCGAATGTTGAGATACGCGTTTTGAAGAAAATATTCTCATCCGAAGAAGCTGCACTGGCAAGCCAATTGAAAGGGTCGATGGAGTCAGTTGAAGCCATCGCCAACCGCATTGGGCTTCCGCCCGAAGAGACAGAAGTAAAGCTAGTGAAGATGGCGAAGCGGGGACTCTTATGGAGTTTAAAAAAGAATGAAAAGCTATCCTTCAGGCTAGCACCTTTTGTCGTTGGAATCTACGAATCACAGCGGGAAAATATGGATCATGAGCTAGCCCACCTAGTTGAGGACTATTTGGCAAATGGTGGAGCGGTCGGAATTATGAAGCCACAGCCAGCTCTGCATCGCGTTATCCCCGCTCAGAAAGCAGTAAAGTCTGAATGGATTCTCCCATATGATGACGTGAAAGCGATTCTCATGAACTCCAAAACCTTTCATCTGAATGATTGCATCTGCAGAATGCAGCAGGACCATATTGGTCGTAGGTGTGATTTTCCTTTGAGAACTTGCCTCAGCTTCTCTTCGATCCAGAGACAGCCAGACGAGAATACCATTTCCAAGGAAGAAGCACTGGCTTTTCTTGATAAGGCAGAGGAGATTGGTCTTGTGCACACGGTTAGCAACGTGATGAAAGGGTTTGGCTACGTCTGTAATTGTTGTGGCTGTTGCTGCGGCATTCTCAGAGCAATAAATGATTGGGGCATTGAAAATTCTGTGGCCTACGCCAACTACTACGCGGTCATTGATGCCGATGAATGTTTGGGATGTGGAATATGTAGGAACAGATGTCAGGTGCATGCTATCTCCGAAAAGGATGGAGCGTCTGTTGTGGATCGTAAGAAGTGTATTGGTTGTGGTTTATGCGTCACAGGATGTCCAAATGGTGTAGCGAAACTGGAGAAAAAACCCAAGAGTGAAATTGTCAATCCACCAGCAGACTTTGAGTCTTGGGAACATGAGCGTCTTCGCAATCGTGGGCTAAGTGAATAGCTGACATTGTTTCTGAAAAATTATATACTTTGAAGATATTCTAAGAATCTGTGGTGATTTAGTATGGTGAAGGCTCTAGCCGTTTATGACAGCATGTTTGGCAACACTGAAAAAATTGCGAAAGCCTTGGCTGCGGGTTTGGAAAGTGGCGGAGTCGATGTTGATATCGTTAAGGTTGGCGCGGTCAAGTTTGACGACCTAGACAAGATTGATTTGTTATGCGTTGGCAGTCCCGTGCACGGGTGGGGTCCGTCGGAGCCTATTAAGGAGTTTCTTGAGCGTTTGAAGAGTGTGCAGGGCTTGAGCGGCAAGAAAGCATTTGCGTTTGACACTAAGATGAAGAGTAGGCTGGCTGGGAGTGCCGGAGGAAAGATTGAAAGAAAACTGAAGGATGCGGGCTATACGATTGTTAGATCCAGCGAGTCAGCCATCGTAAGGGGCAGAGAAGGACCACTTGAAGAAAGTGCAGAAGGAACGTTCAAGCAAATAGGCGCCGAACTCGCCAAAATGTCCTAATTTTGGTTTCGCTGATTGAGCTCGTTAACAAGGGCTGTTAGGGTTCTATGATTTTTGGCAGTTTTGTCGCTGACTCAACAGTGTGCTCCACTTCTTTAGGCAATGGAGCTATTCCTGTAAATCCGCTCTTTTCCACAAACTCTGCCACGTGAACTCGAAGTTCCTCTGGATTCCACTTTGCCATCTTTTCCACAGTGTCAACACCAGCGTCATAATACAAACGAGCTCGTATGCCCTTGACTCCTTCAATGCGCGACAAGTCTGCAAGCTTAACAAACTCCAATATCGCTTCTGCAGGAACTCGTGTCTTCTCCGAGAGTCTTTGTCTATCATCCCGTGTTTTTCCAGCCTGAAGAATTTGTTCAGCATTCTTTATGCCTGAAGAAGCCAGTCGGTTTACGTATTCAGGGTTTACTCCTCTAAAATCTTTCAGAGAATGAGGTTTTCTTGCCGATGACATTCTTTGTTCGCGCAGTTTGCTTGTCAGAACGTTTAATTCTGGTTTTGACGTAAACCTGTAGTATGAACTGAGCGCTCTCAAATAATTGTTCAAATCCGGTTTTTGATCTTTAATTGAGTTCACAAAAGCCAAAATGTCTTCCTTGCTCGCAGCATCCATGCTTCGCTTAGACCTCTTGTGCATAAACTCCTCGAAAATGACACAGCGTCTTATCAAACCATCAATGACATGATTTTTCTTGCCTTTCTTCCTTAGAAACTTCCTAAACTCCTCAGCTTCCTGCATCTGCCTATCCCGCGCAAGAGCAGAATGGAAAAAATGTCGCATATAAGAAATACGATTCCAAAAAAGTTAAACCACTTCCTTCCCTTATGATACGAACAATGGCGGTTGAAAGCATGAACCTTGAACAGACAGGATATCCCGAAGTTATAACGCGATTGCCAGAAGCAGACATTTCGATCAAAGGCATAAAAGCTTACGTACTACAAGGTGAGAAGCATCAACTGGTCTTTTTTGAAATGGAGCCTTCCACACTAGTGCCCGAACACAAGCATGATTATGATCAGTGGGGAATGATGATAAAGGGAAAAATGGAGTTAACCATCGAAGGTGACACAAGAATCTGCAAGACAGGTGACGAATACGTGATCCCTGCGCATGCAAAACATTCGGCAAAATTCCTAAGCAGGTCAAGAGTCATGGATTTCTTCTCAGAGAAAAACAGATACAAAACAAAGCCAGCATCGCGCTGAATTCAACTGATCTTGAATGCAAGCTGAAAAATTGGTTTTGTTCATGTCTTTTGGAGATCGAGTTTGAGGACCGTCAGATTCACGTTGGTCCCTTTGACTTCCTCAATCACTTGTTCCTCTTCCACGAATCCTTTGCTTCTGTAGAAAGACAGAGCTCTGTCATTGGTGGATTCTGTCTTGACAAGTATAGTAGTGAATCCTGACTTGACAGCTTCTTTCCTTGCCATCTCGAACAGATCAGTTCCAATACCTTTGCCGAGCTGATCTTGGCGAACAACAATTCCTGCCAACTCAACTAATCGATCATTTATCTTTCGCATGGCGCAGAACCCAACCACGTTCTCTCCTGTCTTGCTGATGAAAACTTTCAGATTTGGATTTCCAATAAATCCTTGGAGGTAAGTTTCAGAAGCGATCTCCTTGATGTTCTCCTCATTCGCTCCAGTCCAGCCCAAAGCCGCAGGTCCAGCCAAACGCCAAGCTTCCAAAATGAACGATTTTAGCTGTGGAATGTCACTTGCCACAAGTTCCGAGACAAACGCCATGTGACAGAACGAAACGAGGCGTGAAAATAAGGTTTTTGCACGATTGAATAAAGCTTAGTATTGTTGGGGTTCTTCTCGTCCAGTCACCACCTGCAAAAGCTAATATAAAATGGAAACTTGAATCCATGACGATCACCGACAAATACCAGAGAAGTAGTCTAATAGGAAAAGTGAGAGAATTGAGGGAAAGCGGATTTAGGAAATACCTTCAGAAACGCAAACTAAAAGCAAAGGCCATCGATTCCTCAGTCAATGTTGTGAAGGAGTTCGAAAAGTACCTGAAAGAAAAGAAACAGACACTTGATTCCGCCTGTGTGAAGCTGCTCAAGGAGTATATTTCGCTTCTAATCAAGGAAGATAAGAACTCTGAGGACAGGCTCTTCGCCATTGCACGCTACTGCTACTACATGAAGAAAAACGACCTATATGTATACTTGGCGTCAGTACTTGGAGCCACAAACGTATTGCCCGACGTCGGCGAAAGATTAGCCACAGTCGCTGGAGAAGAAACCCGTCGCAAAGTCTACCAAGGAGTCGAGTTTCCTCCGCTTGGTGCGCCTCAAGATGATTATCCCAAGTTGACCAAGCTGATCATGGAAAGAATGGAAGCCGAATTGCCGCCAGCGAAGTGCAGAGAGGTCATGACATGGAATTATCATAGAGTTCCCGCCGCGGTGTTTAGCGAAGCTAAGAAACGCTTTGGGAAATCTGCCAGCATAGACGAGTACCTCAGAGGCGAACACGAAAGGCTTGTTGAAGAACTTGAAAGCTGCATGAAGGAGGGCAAACTGTGGTATGAGCAGGAAATCACGCCTGAGGTTTTGGATTTTGTGAAGAACAATCAGGAAGTAAACACGGGGGTCAGAAGAGACGACAAGATATTCAAGATCAAAATTCCGTACTCTCCGAAGCAATTTCTTGAAGAAAAAGATCCAACTATGAGGGCGTACTACGCTTGCCACTGCCAACTCGTCAGAACCGCCCTGCGCGACGGCAAACCCAAAATCTTGCCAACTTTCTGCTACTGTAGCGCTGGTTATGAGAAACTGCACTTTGACGTGATATTCGACGAACCCGTGGAAGTAGAGTTGCTTGAAACCTTTCTGAAAGGAGATCCCCGTTGCCGTTTCGCGATAAAGATTCCGAAGGGCAAACTGAAATAGCAGCGTCATCGTAATATGCCCACTGAGTTAGTGCAGTTGTTCAATTTGGATAAACTTCACCCCAAACCAAGTGACGTCTGCTAAACAGTGCGAGCCATTGCAGGGCGTGAGGTTTTTGGCGACTGGTCTCTAGGGTTTCCACCAAGGCAGCCATTCGATATATGATGTTTGGATCTCATAGTAGTGGCGAATCTCAATGTCACCACTCATTATAGCCGGCAACCCTGATTGCGAGGTCGGATTTTCAATGCTTGCGTGCAGATACGGTCCAGTAGCGTTTAAGGTGTAGTTGTGTTGCGTTCGCAGGATGTTAGAGATTTCGCCTTCAGAGGTTGTTATCCGAATTCTCAAGTCTTCAGTACTAGAGACGTTCACTACGACTCGTATAGTAACGGATAGATTTGCCAGATCCCAATCATAAGTGTTGCCGTCGGTTAGTGTTCCCCAACACCCAATCCAGCCTTCGAAATGGATTCTTGTTTCAGTAGTTGTCCGAGCGTGAGGTGTCGGAATGGCCACCAAGGCAACCGCAAGAATGATAATCGCTACAAATACACCAATCATCAACCTATGTCTCTTCATTCCGTTATAGAGTCGGTCTGCTATCGAGGTTTTCTTTCCAGTATACTCTTCGAGCTGTGGACTTGAGGCATATGCGATTGCGTCCGCCACGAAGACTATGGACAATCCCAGTAGTGCCATACAGATAGCAGGTGGAATCGGTATCCACCAGGCGTTTCCAACGTAGAAGGCACTCTTGCCGAAGGACATCAGACTTCCCCACGTAATAACGCTCGGTGTTCTGACCGGATCTATGCTACTTCCTAAACCCAATCTGAAACCAAAAAAGTCAAGCGTCGATTGCAGACTGATTATTAGTGCAGCCGTATAGATCATGCTGGAGGCTATTACTGGGAAAGCCTCTGGCAACACATAACGAAAGATAATGTGCTTGTCTTTTGCTCCTGAGGATTTTGCAGCCTCTATGTAGGCTTTTTCCCTGATTGTCAAGACTTGCGACCTTGCTATTTTCGCAGTAATTCCCCATGTTGCTACACCTACTGCAATTATCCATTTCAAATACCCTGGTTCCAGTGGGAAGTAGACCACAAAGATCAGCAACGGAATGGAAATAAAAACGTCGGTAATCCTATCAAGAATGTATGAAAACCATTTTCCACTATAGTACCCTGACAGTAAACCTATGAAGCATCCTATTGCTAGTGATATGCTTAGCGCCCCAAAAAACTCGAGCAAGCTTGTGCGAGTTCCCCAAACCACACGGGAAAGAACATCTCTTCCCCAGTCATCCGTCCCTAGAAGGTTTTGAGAGCTTGGTGGGGTTGCCTCATTGAAAATGACACGGTCTTCTGGGCCATACAAGGGCAATATCGGAGCGAGAACTGCCACAAGAACAAAAAACATGATAATAGCCAGCCCTATAATGCCTGATGTTCTCTTTGTATATCTTTTCCAGAAGTCTTTGATTCTTCGTCTTCTAGCCTTCTTGACGAAGCTAACCTGCCCACCGTCGATTCTCAGCCTTGGGTCGAGCGAATGCTGGGCAATGTCGAAAATGAACTGGAAGGCTACCATTATGAAGGCAAGTGTTAGAAAGATAGCTTGCAATGTAGGACTTGGGGCTTCTCTCTCCCATCCAGTGGCACTTATCATTGATCTGTAGAGTGAATAGCCGATACCTGGCAATGTGAACACTCTTTCAATGGTTACAGCTGCATTTATTATGATCAAGGGGGTCAGCGCAGCTAACGCCGTTATGGGGAGGATTGCATTTCGGAAAAGATGTTTGAAGAGTATTTTTCTTGAACTGACGCCTTTTGCTTTCAGGAGAGTGACGAAATCTTCGTTCTTAAGTCCTAGCATGCTGTTTCTTACTACTAGGAAAAAAACTCCCATTAGGCTGAGAGTCAAGCAAGCAACCGGCAGGATCATGTGCCACAGAAAATCCTGTGCAAACGCAGCGGGATTTGCCCAAGGCGAAATGTAGGCCCATATGCCGATTGTGTACCAGTTGGTTGTAGGGAAAAAGGGTGAGCCGTACTTCTGTAAGACTGTGCCTAGCCACCAACTTGGAACAAGAAACAATGAGGCCAAGAGTACCGTGAAAAATGAGTTAATCTTACTGTGGAACTTGTAGGCTGCAATTGTCCCGATCAGTATGCTTAAGCCAAAGATCAGGGCGATTGAAATTCCCCAGAAGAACATCGTGAAAGGCAAGTTGTTCATGATCGTTGGAATAAGGTCTTCTCCACCGGTGGCCCTGAAACTGTCGACAAAAATGAAACGCAGATAGCTGACTACTTGGTCTGGAATCGACAAGTCAGCGATTTCAGGTCTTGTCCTGTAAAAAAGGAAGAAATTCAAGGAGAGAATCAGTAGCATGACGACAATGCTATCAAGGACTCTCTTGATGAAGTATTGTCTTAGACCCATGCAGTCTCATCCCTGCACCATAATTAAAGAACAGAATGGTGTTTTTAAACTTTGCAAAAGATACACATGTGCGTTGGGAGACTCGTATACTGTATCGCAGCAGAGACTGCAGTGACCGTTAATTCGCTTGTGGATTTCAGAAAGCGCAACGCTTGTATACTAGTCAAGTGTCAGAATTGCATGGGAGGAGAGCTTTCTGAAAAGGCTTTCGTTTGTCTTGATCGCGGCACTTTTGGCTCTCATAGGTTTCGATTTTGCAGTTCCAGTATTTGCAAACACACCAGAAATCCGAGACGTAGCAGTTTCCAAGATCGGTAATAGATATCATTTAGACATCACGGTTTATCATACTGTTGAAAACTCCACGCATTACGTGGATACAGTGCGCGTGAATATCGGCTCTGAAAACTATACCGACATGCCCATGGGTCCTCATAGCCTCAGCCAAGACTCCACATTCACTATTCCTTATGACCTTGGAGAACTTCCAAGTGATCCGGTCGGCGTTGGAGTGTGGGTGAGGTGTACTAAGGATGGTTGGAGCGCTTTTTGGAGTGGGAACGTTCCAGAACTCTCGTTACCAATTATGCTAATTGGGTTCGTATTGGTGACTTCGCTCGTTGTGTTTGCTTTTCGCAAAGCCAAACTTGTTAGTGATTAATGCACTTTGCTCTAGTCTTTAGCATTGTTATTACAAACCCAAATCTCTACAGAGCTTCACTGGCTGTTTTGCCTCTTCCAATTAATCCTTTCTGTCTGCGAGTGCACGACTCATAAACTAATTTCAGTTGGGTGATATGAAGAATGCCTCTTAAGGCTTAAATCAACGCTGAAGAAGATTTCTTAGAAAACAATGAAAGAGATGGAAGAATGGTAACTTGGTATAGATACTACGCAGTGGTAATCGCGGTTCATGTTCTTGAAATTGCGATTGTGGGTTCAGCGGTCGCCATAATCAAGTCGATCAGACCAACCTACGACACAACAGACGTACTCACCATGGTTGCAGTTGGCATGATTGCAGCAACAATCTACATGTTCAGCATAAACCGCATTCGAAAGTATGGATGGAACCAGTCAGACGCTACTTCCCAGAATAAGCAGTTCTAAGCTTGTCGCTTAACATCCAACACTTCTTTTCTTTCCATGCCTTCTAAATCCCGTATGGCATATAATGTTATGACAGATGGCACCCCTTTTCGCCTTAACCCTTTCACATATTCCAATACTCTCTTCTTGTTTCCTCGCATAACATCCTTCAAAGCCCAGCCCACACCCTTCCTAACATAATCCTCTTTATCCCAGATCAGGCGGTCGCACAACTCCAACGCTTCTTTTGTGAACTTTCCGCTCTCTCCAATCTTTCTCGTGAATGCTACTACGCTGGCTCTTCGCTTCCACAAACTCTGCGACTCATTCCAACGTCTCAAAATCTTCAACACTTCTTCTGGGCACATCAGCAGTAACGGTTGCAAAACGTCAGTGCAGAAACCATCTGTACTCCCCCAATTGTTGAGACAATCCCCCACCATTTCCAAAACCCCAAAATCACTAAGCCTCATCTCCTTTACATTCAACTTCAGAAGCGCTATCCCGAAGCTCATCTGGCCACCATATCCAGATCTGAAAAACCTCTCTGCAAGCGCAACCCTTTCCTCGAAGTTAAGCCGCTTAAACGTGCTCCGATACTTTTTGGCTATTTCATAGAACTCTGGCGCACTGATACCATACGCCTTGAACCCTTCTCCAACTGTTTTATGATAGTACATCTCCCTCTCAACTCCCTCGGTGTCTGCCTTCTTCTCCAACTCTACAACAATCTGCGAATACAAACGTTCAACATTCATTTTCAGACACGCTCCTCGATAGCGCCATTTCACATGCACAAGCCCAGCCTCATATACCTTCTTGAAACAGACAAAAGCCATCAGTCTTGTCAACACCGAAAATAGGGTAAATTTATCTCGCAATCACGCCTATCTTGAAGTGAAGCATAAGGCGACAAGGAGCAACCAAGAATGAAGAAAATTGGAATTGTCACCAGCGGCGGAGACGCGCCCGGCATGAATGCAGCTATCCGAGCAGCAACGCGCATTGCTTATGTAAGAGGCTTGCAGGTAGTCGGTTTTGAAAGAGGCTGGGAAGGACTACTAACAAGCACTCTTGTGCCACTGACCCCACGCTCCGTGGGAGGCATAATCCAACAGGGCGGCACGATATTGCATACGTCGAGATGCCCACAATTCATGCAGGAACAGGGCATAAGGAAAGCCGCACAAACCCTAGCCAGAAACCACGTAGACGGACTTATTGTCATAGGTGGCAACGGCTCAATGCATGCGGCACTAGACCTAAGCCATGAAACAGATGTGCTAATCGTTGGAGTGCCAGCCTCAATAGACAACGATGTTTATGGAACGGATGAAACCATAGGTTTCGACACCGCTGTGAATACTGCAGTAGAGGAGATCGACAAAATCCGAGATACAGCCATATCTCTAGACAGAATTTTCATTGTAGAGGTCATGGGACGAACGCGAGGTTTCCTCGCAACAACCGTAGGCATCACTGTAGGCGCCGAGATAATCCTAGTTCCAGAAGAAAAACACAAAATCAAAGAAATGCTCAAAATTCTGAGCGAAAACCGAGCCAAAGGCAAAAAGTCAGGTATAATAGTGGCAGCGGAAGGCATAGGCGACACTCGCAAACTTGCGGAAGAACTTGAAAGAGACACAAAAGCCGAAGTCAGACTCAGCATAATCGGCTACTCCCAAAGAGGGGGACCACCAACCGCACGAAGCAGACTCCTCGCTAGTCTATTCGCAAACAAAGCTGTGGAACTTCTCATTCAAGAAAAAGGAAACAACGTTGTCGGAACGCAAAACGGCAAAATAACCTGCATTGGTCTCGAAGAATCATGCAGTAGAGAAAAACCCTTAGACTTGAACCTCCTCAAACTCGCAAGAATACTGGCTACTTGACCTCTAAGAGACGACTAACCGAAGAACACGCTTGCCATCTCGTAAAGCTTCATGTCAACGGCTTTCCTCTTACCAATCACTTCTTTCAACGGCACAGAAACAATCTTGTTTCCTCTAATGCCTACCATGTAGCCAAACTTGCCTTCATGTACAAGGTCAATCGCGCCAATGCCGAATTGTGTAGCTAGGATTCTGTCAAAAGCTGTTGGCGAACCACCACGCTGCAGATGCCCCAGAACCACAACCCTCGTCTCTATATGCAAACATTTCTCGATTTCCTTACCAAGAAAATAGCCCACACCGCCTAAACGAACGTGGCCAAACTCGTCAACGCTGTCACTGTAAATTACTTCTTCGCCATCCTTGGGCTTGGCTCCTTCAGCTACAACGATCAAACTGAAGCTTCTTCCTCGTTCCTGTCTGCGTTTGATGCATTCGCAAATCCCATCAATGTCGAAAGGCTTCTCAGGAATCAAAATAACGTCTGCTCCACCAGCAAGCCCAGCTTCCAAGGCGATCCAACCCGTGTACCTACCCATAACTTCGAGAATCATCACTCGATGATGTGTCTCTGCTGTCGTGTGAAGCTTGTCCAAAGCATCAGTCGCAATCGAAACAGCCGTGTTAAAACCAAACGTGTAATCCGTTTCTGGCAAATCATTGTCAATGGTCTTAGGCACACCGACGCATTTGAGTCCTAGCTCTGTCATTTTCAAAGCCACGCCAAGAGTGTCATCACCGCCAATAGCCACAATCGCACCTATGTCAGCCTTCTTGGCGTTTTCCAATATGGTCTGAGCACCTTCTTTAGTCTTGAACGGGTTGCTTCTTGAAGTTCCCAAGATCGAGCCTCCACGCGGAAGAATACCTGAAACTGATCGCAAATCCAAAGGCAGAAACTCGTTTTCAAGAAGACCATGCCACCCGTCCTTGATGCCAACCATCTCATAGCCATAATCCTGAATTCCTTTGCGAACGACAGCCCTGACAACCGCATTAATCCCAGGTGCATCGCCACCACCACTGAGAACCCCAACTTTCATCTTGCCACAGTCACCTTTCCTAAACTGTTTTTCCCGAACTTGCAAATAACTGCATTTTGCCCTTCACAACCTGTTTCATCGCTTCTTTGGCTGGACCCAAGATTTTTCTCGGGTCAAACTCCTTCGGTGAATTCGTTAAAACTTCTCGCACGGTTGCAGTGAATGCCAGTCGCAGGTCAGTGTCAATGTTTATCTTCGAGATTCCCAGAGAAATCGCTTTTTTAATGTGTTCCTCTGGAATGCCTTTTGCACCTGTAAGCTCTGCGCCATATTTGCTTGCTTTGTCAATTATCCATTGGGGAACACTTGAGGCTCCATGCAGAACAAGTGGCACAGTGACTTTTTCTCGAATAAGCTTCAGTCTATCGAAATCAAGTTTTGGCTCAGCTTTGAACTTGTAAGCGCCATGAGAAGTGCCCACCGCAACCGCAAGCGCATCAACACCAGTGCGTTGAACGAATTCCTTTGCCGCATCCGGGTCAGTCAAGATGGCTTCTTTTTCTTCCACTGTCTTTTCTTCGACACCCGCCAATCTCCCAAGCTCCGCTTCAACTGAAACGCTCTTAGGATGAGCAATCTCCACCACGCGTTTCGTTAAAGCGACATTCTCTTCGAATTTCAGATGGGAACCGTCAATCATGACGGAAGTGAAGCCTGCCGCAATGCATTTTGAGGCAGTTTCAAAATCTTCGCCATGATCAAGATGCAAAGACATCTGCACTGGCGTGGACTGGGCAGCAGTTTTGACTATGTTGGCTAGGTAAGCCAGACCTGCATACTTGATTGCGCTAGGTGTGACTGCAACGATTGCTGGCGATTTCTCTTCTGCTGCAGCCTCGACCACTGCAAGAACTGCTTCCAGATTGTTGACGTTGAAGGCGCCGACTCCGTAGGCTTTCTGCATCGCGGGCACTAAAAGGTCCTTGTTTGTGGTAAGCATGTTTTCACTCAGACTCGGTATTTATTGCGGATAAGTATAAATGATTTACATGATGCGAAACAAGATTCAGCCTAAGTAGCCGAAATTAATGTCATTATCTTCGCTTTCCCATCAAAATGAAAACCGCAACCATTGCAACACAGACCAACACAACAACCATTGTCAGGAAAAGCATCTGAGGCATACCCAGAATATAATGCTCTAACTCATAATCTAAGCTTACAAGCCTGTCTTCCTGCGAGGCGACATTTGAGAAATGCAAAACATATTCACCTTCTCTGTCACAGATGAATTGATAGTTGACATTACCCACGTTCGTGAACGATGCCTTCACCGTTCCATTAGAATAGGTAACATAGAAATCTAGGGTGTTGCCAGTTTGCCCACCTACAACTGTGAATTTTATAACAACGTGATCGTCGACAGCTAGACTCAGCGGATAAGTGACCT